>Ga0207050_1050_pt1 | contig 22368 bp, 17 predicted proteins | sample Alteio_BWMinCont_64_FD_153291 | JGI IMG/M metagenome (GOLD analysis project Ga0207050, IMG submission 153291) | Enriched cells from forest soil in Barre Woods Harvard Forest LTER site, Petersham, Massachusetts, United States -... | ecosystem: Environmental > Terrestrial > Soil > Temperate forest >...
CATATACACAAATAATAAACATCATTGACAGACATTTTTGCTTAAGTAAAATCAAGTTATGGAGATTATTTAAATATTATTGAAACAAAATTTAATTATATAAACAAGCCATTACACACCGAGGAAACTATGAGCAGAGTAATATCTGAAATATCTGAAGTTATCTCAGAAGATAGTAGCTCGTCAATGACGTCTCAAAACCCCTGGTATCGCATGCATCGGAATCAAAAGAGTGGCGCGGTACTCGCCTGGGTAGAAAATGAGCAAATTATTCTACAACAATTTAACACTCATCCCGCCTATCCATACAATAGACCCCTCCTTTTTAAAGCCATGATTGCCAAAACCAAATCTGAGGGGGAAGAGGGACAAACAAAAGAAAAATTAGAGAGGGCGATAAGAAGCCCAATTGTCAAAAAGAATACTCAAGCTACAACCGCTTCGGTTCTAAGCAATAATCTTAACTCTACGGGCCACATGACTGGCAGCCCAGTTGCAAAAAAGAATCCTCAAACTACAACAACTTCGCCTGCAGGGCATCCTCTCAACTTGACTAACCCTATTAATGGAGAGCAACCTCCCAAAAAGAAATTAAAAACGATGCAGGAAGGTAATACAGTCTCCACATTGCCAAGCAGTTCCAAAACCACCGCTACCACAATAGGAAATCCTTTCATATCCCCCAATGGTCAAAATCTAACATTCCCTTTTGAGATGATTACCCCGGGTGGCACAGAGATGACTACTAGACGTCATGTTAGTATTATTGAAAACAATCGTAGAAAAGAACTTTTGTTTGCCTCACCCAATCGCCCCTTAAACGCTGGAGAGAAGCTTCATAAACGTTATGGGGATAAACCAGAAACTACCTCACCTTCAACAACAAGCTCGACTGCTTCTACGAGTCATAAAAGAAAACGTGGAGAAGTCGCAGAAGCCAATTTAAGCTATGCAATAGAAACAAATAGCCAAACCCCAAGCAAAGGGGGGGCCGCTATTGAAATGAATTTATGTCAGCGTAACCGTTCGGCTTTTCCAACAGCAAAGACTACTATGGGTTATACGGCTAAAGAGGCCTTGAAGGCTGAGATCGATAAAAAGAAGGACATCTGGGACAAAAATACAATCCAATTGATGAAAAGTTTACTTGAATTTTCAATGGAACATTTACACTGTCTGGCTTTTAGCCTAGCACCAGAAGAATACAATCCTCAAACGGCTGATAATTTAGGAGCTGCAGGCAGTTGGATCAACACTCAAATGATGGTTTTGGAAACTGTCGCAAAATATTTTGCCACACAGCTTAATGGTGCCCATGAAGAAGTTGTCGTTACCCCAACATTTGATATGCTACCCAGTAGTCCCCTGATTGATACAATTTCCTATGAGGTATTATTAAAAGCTAAAGATAAGCCAGCATTAACCATCTCTACTAAAATAAAAGCCCTTGCACTTCCGGATCGCTCTAATTGGCCTTCTTTTACAGATGCGACACACGTTAAAATAGCGGCTGAAGCACTCCTGAATACCAAGCCACCCAGTAGAACCAGCATATTTTCTATAAAATAAAACAGTATTTCTATCTGTAAGTGTTCAGCCAGGCCTCAATCTTTTGTCCGTTATTAAACGTCAGGGCAATTGCCCTGACGCTTCATTGACCCAATCTAACCTTATTTTTTGTAAGCACCACCTGGTACTGTAGGATTGACTGTTGTTTGAACAACCAAATTTACAGTTAGATTGTTAGGACTGCTGGTATTGGCTGTTCCAGTCATAGCATACATCGGTGTAAGGGTGGGGAGTGAGGTTGCCGGAAATGTATTTGTTGGAATTTGTGTTTGAATTTGCATGACAGTGCTGTTATTGGCAGATTCTTTCGAGGTAACCTGAGCTTCCGCCTTAACTCTCTCTGCAACAAATTCTCGCCAAATTTTCTCTACTGCTTCTGGTGTTGTCCCACGAATAGCTTTATAGGGTACACCCTCCGAAAAAGCATCCAGGTGACGTTTGGTAAACCAACCGGGCAACACCTCTTCACGCTCTAACCCTGCCAGTACCCCTTGCAATTGAGTAGGATTTAAGCCTTCAATGGTATTGTAAGAACAAGAAACAAGCCCAAGAAAATGTTGAGGGGTAAACCAAACTGCTGCTACTTGCTCTAATGTAAGTTCATGACTTATTGATAAAGCACGCAATTGATGAACCTTTAAATTCTGTAATTGTGAATATGAAAAGCCTTTTGCTAGCGCATCCAGTAATAGTGAGGCTTCCTCTCTATCTTTTTTAAGAATTTTTTCAAAAGGGAGATCCTTGGTTTTTTTTAAAATCTCAAGAAATTCTTGGGTGAGATGGAAGTGTAATTTTTTCATCTGCAATATTTGCTCTCGGGTTATTCCAAGTTCAAAGGCATCCAGTTCTACACCCGATAACCCGGAGATTTTTGCAAAAAGTTCCTCTGCTTCTTTTCTACTGTTTAAAGATTTTTTCTTAATAAATGTCAGATGCTCTGTCCGAATTCCCCCCTCTGCTATTTGTTGTGGTAAAGCACCCATTTTTAAGGCTTCTATTTGATCTGGACCAATGTATCCGTTTCTTTTTTTGTATTCCGAAATCTGCTTCGAATCCATTCCACATTCACATGCATCCAGTTCCAGACCCGATAACCCGGAGATTTTTGTAAAAAGTTCCTGTATCTCTTTTTTATCGTTTAAAGCTTTTTTCTTAACAAATGCCAGATGTTCTGCCCGGATCCCTCCTTCTACTATTTGTTGTGGTGAAGCTCCCACTTTTAAGGCTTCTATTTGAACTGAACTAATGGCTTTATATGTTTTATATGTTTTTTTGTATTCCGAAATCTGATCCAAACTCATTCCAAGCTCCCAAGCTTCAAGCTCTTCTGCTGACAATGCAATCATTTGTCTGCAATAAGTTTGCAATTCCTGATAAGTTTTAACTGCTTGGGCCTTCTTTTGAAGTTTTATTCTATGGGGATTAGGTAAACCATAAGGATAAGTTTTTGCTCTATCCCCTAAAACGAGAGCTTCGACCTGATTTTGCTGTAAATCTAAAAAATTCTGGTAATATTCATGCGCTGTTTTAAAATCATTTTTTAAAAGCGGGTATTGTTTTGTTACCTTAATAACTTCAGATAAGATGCCTGCTCTATTAAATTTTTCCCTTTGATCAGCTGTTATACCCATTTCATTGCAATCAAACTTTGTATCTGCTAAGCGTGCTGTATGAAATAGGTTTTCATCATCTGGTGATTGCTCACGTTTTAATGTCTCTTCTCGAGATAAAGCATAATGACTCATTAAAGAAACTTGAAATTGATTCAGTCCTCTAATATTCTCGAAATTAGCTTTTCCTTTAGCCTCTAACATTGCGAGATGTGGAGCACCAAAATTATAACGATTTTTGTTTGAATCCAACGTCACTTGTTCACGAGAAAGTTTAAACTTCTGCATGGAAACTATTTGTTCTGCATTTAAACCCCGAATTTCCGGGTAGGGCATTCCTTCTAGACAGGCATTAATATGGTAAGGTTCAACCTTACAGTTCGAATCCATCATTTCCTTGCGTGGAACGATCTTCAGTAGTTGAAGTTCGTTACAACTTAAATCTCCCGATTCCAAGGTGCTAAATCCTTCAGTAGTTGCATCTATATGTGCTTGAGAAAACTCCTTATTCTCTTTTACATGTTTTCTTAAAAATCCGGCTATTATCCCTCTGACTTGTAATTCATTTAAATCCAAAATTTGGTCAAATGCTATCTTCTTTGCGATTGCATCCAAATGTGCTTGGCTAAACAAAGGGGCAGAAAGTATTTGTCCGCGAGTTAAGCCTGCGAATAACCCGTGTAGTTGATGATAATTAAAATCACGTATATCTTCTGGCTTATGACCCTTGTTACAGGCAGCTGCGTGTTCAAGTATAAACATTGGGATCTTGAGGACTAGATTATATGGATGTCCTTCATTAATACCTGCAATTTGATGTGGCGTGAGTCTAAGAACAAGTTTATAAGCTTCTTCATCAATAGCAGCCATTTGTTCAACCGAGAGACTAATCGTTTCAGTTTCTGTTTTTGATTTTTCATCTTGTGCTTTAGCATCTTTTTTGAATGTATCATTCAGTTCTTTTTGATCGTTTGGAGTCGCAAAGGCTCTCATTTCTTTTTTTAATATTTCCGTGCTTTCTTTTATTTTTTCTCTCATAATAATTTTAAGCGCCGTCATTATGTCCTGAGTAAGCCGCCCATTACGCGCTTGCTCAATCGAAAAGCCCAGCCTCAGGGCCTCTATTTGGGATGGTCTGAATCTTGAAATTTTCTTAGAATTTGTTTCATTCAACACTTGTCCAAAGTTTAATCCACGACGGATTTTGTTTTTTACAATCGCAGAACCTAAATGGCCACGCTGAGCATCAGTTAGATTGAAGGTCACCCTATTTAGAGGTTCTGTTATTTGATATATAGGCCGGAAAACCGTTATGTTACTATTTGAAGTTGCCAAATAAAATCGTAATCTATCCTGCAATTGCGGATCATTTTGAAGAAATATACGCATAAATTTTGCAGTATGACTGAGAGTGACGGTAAAGCCTGGATTGGGACGGTGTAATATTAGAGTCTTGCTTCTTTCACTAGCATTTTCTACAACCCTCCACTCTGGATCCCATAAAAGCGAAGCCCATATAATATTACGTATTATATCTAGAGGAAGTTTATGAAAACTTCCAAAATTTGCTTTGGTTTGTACGGGTAATTTTGGTTTTATGTTTGTAAGCCAAGAATTTTCTACTGTTTTTGTTTTTAATGCTGGTAGATTGTTTGATGTAGAACTCAAGTTTGCATCAAGCTGTGATTTGGTACTAGCAGTTATTTGACTATTCATCACAAGAGAAGCGATGGGATTAGAATGTGAGCTAGAACTAGAACCGATAGCATCACTCCTTAAACTATAATCTTCTGGCCGCCAAGTAACGGTCATAGGAGGTTCTGCTTTGGAAGGGGTAGTAATCGTTGTTGTGCTCACTGTGCTAGCGGTATCTGCCGCTGTTTTAGTGGTATTAGTAGTCATTGTGATGGTAGATGAACTAGCGGCGGTATTCTCAGCCATATTGTTTGAAGCAGCGTTTTTTACAATTTCAGATGTATCTTTTGAGGTAATGCTCATATAATGTACTCCAAATTAAATTATTAAAAGTAAAAGATAGATTGCAATCAAGCTATCACGCCACTATTATCATAGTGAGCAAACTTAACATAACATTTGCAATTTTGACAACTTATATGGATGTTTCATTTGGAATAACGGCCAAATTAAAACTGCAGGTATGCGCCTCCTTTATGATGCCCAGAGACAACCAACTATTTTTTTGCGTGTTGGCACATAGTTGTACCCTGCTGCTTCGGAACCACAAGGGAGCTACAGATAGATCCACTTGCAGAGGCCAAAGTTACTGTTGCCAAAGGTGTTAACGTTAGTTCAACGCTGGCTTTAGTATTTTCCACCGTTACCAAATTCATAGCCGTATTACTTGACGCCATCGTTAGCATCGGGGTAATAGTATTAGAGCTATTAACACAGGTTTGTACTTTTTTATTTTTTTCTAAAGCTTCAGCAAGCTTTTGTTCAAGATCGATAGCATAGCTTTTCGAAGAGATGCCAGACTCCTCGAAATCCCCAGCAACAACATCTGCTTGTATACTTTTTTGATCTTTTTCCTTTAATATCAATATATATTTTTCAACTAATGGATATTGTGTATTGAGAATCATTTGTTCTAAAATTTCCGCAATCAAATCGAATCGTCTAATATAATTTAAAAATTGCAGCACTTTTTCACCCCCCCGGATGGCGTGATGCTGGCTAAAAAATAAAGCTAATGCCTTATATTCAGGAGCAACAACGCTCTGCAGTCCATAATTTAAGATATTAGGATAATATAATTGAAAAGTGTCAAAAGCTATTCTGGATAGGGTGTTCTCAAGCAACAGAACATTCTCTTTCTGCAAGCCTTTAGTTAAAGGCCCGATAGCGCCAAATATGATATTAGGGTTTTTCACAGAAAACATATTAAAATAGAGAATTCTAGATTCCTTTGGTTGCGACTTAAAGAATGAATAGGTTAAAAGTCTATCTGTTTGCGAATTTAAAGCATTTGGGGATTTAAAAAAATCAATCAGGCATTCAAGCATTTCTTTATAGTAAACAGTCCCTTGAAACATATCTAACAGCTGTTTCCTAAAATCACAGTTAGCAGCAAAGAAGTTGCAAGCATGCTGCTTATCCAGAAATATATCCTTTATTATTCTGATTGCCCCTTTTTGCGTTTCTCCACTCCCAGAAACCGCTCGTTCACAAACGAATTCAAAGGTTTTTTTAAAAAAATCACTGTTATGAGAGTCTCCTATCATTTTAAGTTCATAAGCGTCTTCGCTGTGATACGATTTTGTCATTCGCATATAGAGCGAATATAGTAACTCACAAAGCTCTTTCTCTTTTTTATGCTTCTGGTAATGAACGAAAAATTCACTTGCACCAGACAATCCTTCATCAAAAAATCCAGAAGGATAGGGAATAAATTTATCCTGAGGGAAAACTGGTGTTCCGGGACATCCAGTAGTTGAAGCGATCAAGTCTTTAATGCAGTCTTGAATCAATTTGACTTTACTCAGATCATTGGCAGATATTTTCCAAGTAAAAGATTGTTCCGAAAAAGAGCGGACCCCTTCATATTTTGGCAAGATGGGGTGTTTCACTAATTCTAGGCCATGAATAGCGCTATATAACCGCGTAATTTCTATAAAGTCTTTTTTTCGTTGGCCTTCCCCCATCATATAGAAGGCGACCGTCATGAATATATCACTCGTTTTTCCATTATAATCAATCTTAACAGTTCCACTATGCTGACGCATCGGGATGTTGTATTTTATTTCTATAGTAGGATAGGCTAATTGTATTCCGATTAATTGAGTTTGATATTCTAGCAGCCCATATTCAACGGTTTTAGTTTGTGTTTCCCGAATGGCCTTAGCGAATAATGTTAAGTTGGGGGGCAGGCCTTGTTCGGAAACACCGTAGGCTGCATATAGTACGCTTGATGCGTCAACCAAATTCTGATGCCCCAAAGTAAAAAGATCTTCATAACTTAAAGTATAGCCTGTATTATTAGTATGAAAAGCTCGATCGTAATCTTGACGGCTGCCAATGACTGCTGCATTCACGTAAAATTGAGCACTACCCTTCATCAATTTTTCTGCATAAGTTTTTTTGTCGCTTGCAAATAATTGATCAGATTCAGCAAGATAAGTTTGAACTTTTTTGCAGTAATTCGCCATATTCCAAATTTGCACGGAAGAAAAAGACATCAACTGCTGTTCAACTTTTAAACCCAACAGTTCGGGGATAAGCAAACAGAAGGTATGGCTCATCTTAAGATAATCTTTCAGCAGGGTTCTAAAATTTTCTGTCCTCAAAATAGGACTCGACATATAACTACTGCTTGAGCTAATCGCTTTCAAGGATAAATCATAAGTTTCCATGGCGCGATTTAATAATTTCAATAGGATTGTTTTTTCTAGAGGAGAACCATTTTTCTGTTCTAAAATTTTCACCAACTCTGAACAGGCAGAAATAAAATCCGTTGTAAATTCTTTGAAAAGTTTATCAAAATTTGCTGAAGTCCCCCATAAATCTATGCGTGGCTCCCAAGCTCTAATAGTATTTTCGAATTGGGGGATCTGATTAAAAAAAGAAGCATTTTTAAAATCTTTAATATAAGACGATAAAAATCTATTCATGTTTTGAATAAGCTTTTGCCTGGTCATTTTTTTATTCGTTAAATATTCTGGCAAGTGACAGTCAAAACGAGTATTAAGCCATTCTTGCGCCACCTGATGACTTTGCAAAAACTTCAGCAGTCTTGCTAATCGCTGCAGATGTTTCGGCTCAGGATTTAATGCAATAATCACCACAAATAATTCCCATTGCGCTCTTTTTTCGACAGAAAATATGAGTTTTCCAAACTTGAGGATCTGCAAGACTAATTCTCTTTGATCCCCCACAATTTTGTCATTTTCTTCTTTCATTTTCGAGGCAAGAGGATAGTGAGTTGTTAATTTTTTAATTGAATTTTCGATGATGGTGTTAGCTATTTGATCTTCGCCAAACTCACTCAAAATAGTTTTAATAGACATAATATTCACCATGTCTGTTCTCGCTATTTGATAAATGAGTTGTTCTAAGCGATGGATGGCATAGAGTTTTTGCATGCTCGGTTCGACTGCAGCAGATAAGGCAGTTTGCGTCGACATGACCTTTAATAACGCTTCACAAGCAGCAATCAGGTTTTCGTATATAACCGCCAATTCTGCTTTCAATATTTTAGAATGTAATTTTTTCTGTAGGAAATTGATCTTTTTAACTAGAAATTTTAAAATATTCTGAACAATCTTTGGATCCTGACTGCTCACCAACTGTTGCAAGAGAAGTTTGAGGGAGGGTTGGCTATTTGACGATATTTTTTCGGTGACTTCTTTATCTACTTTTTGATTCAGAATGGGCTGAGAAACTTTGTTGACCACAGAAATAAGTGAAAGGTCTGGAACTAGAGGCGCTAGAGTCATGCCAGCAGCAGAGTTAACATTCTTTCTGGATTGAAGTATTTTCTCCTTGCATTGAATCATCTCACGAATATGAGCGATAGGATAAAGAGAAAGCGGCATATTAATGGGATGTCGACACCAACCAGACATGATTTCGAAACTGGCTGGCTGCCCTTGCAGAATTAGGGAATTTTGAATATCGAATAAGATCTGCGGGTTATTTTTGATTCTTTCCTCAAATTCTTTAATAGATGCCAACCTAGCAACGGGGAGCGAGATGGAACGAAAAAAACCTGCATAATGGGAAGTGGTATTAACCTCTTCTTCAATCAAAATAAATTTAATAATTTCAGAGTTTTTCAAGCTCGAAAAAAAATTCCAAGCGGCCTTAATGGTTTTTCTAGCAATGATTTCTTCCGATTTATTAACGCTGAGCACTGCATTGCCAGCGGAAACAATTAACTGGACTTTGGCAAGTATTTTTCTAGCATCAACATTCCTAACATAACTTGGTTTTGACGTCGCTGCGGATTCTGGTGTAGGGCGTACCTGAACGATATAAAATTGTCCATTTGCCAACACCCATTCAATATCTAGAGATTGGTTTTCATACTGCTTATCTTTAGAAATTTTTAGACAAAGTTCATATAAAGCTTTTCGTTCGATTTCCGTTAAAGAAGGAGCGCTGGGATCCATAGCGCTACCTTTTATGTTATCGACTTTATCAAGCTTGCTGCTTTGCTGAGAAGTTTTAACCGAAGCAATTCTCTGTGTTTTTTCGAGAACCGTGCTATCAATAAATAATCTCTGATCGATATAAAAGGTATCCGTGGGAACTAAACTTTGAACTACCCCTTCCCCGTGACCGTAAGTGGATTGCATAACCATTAAACCTGGGGTTTTCCCTTCTGATTCTCGGGTATAAACCACCCCAGAGCAATATTTTAGATCCTTAAAATCTTTATTCTGTTTATCCTGACTATGCTTAGAGCCGATTGCTGGCTGCTTTGCTTGAGTCAAATCAAGCGAAGTTTCCCCAATCATTTTTTGCAATAATACGGCGCAAATCGGCAATACCGTAATTTTATCGCCTGCATGTAAACGTTGCTCCATGGATTTTTCAGAAAAATAGGAAGCTAATACTTGTCCAATGGCAATTGCAATGGCAGAAAAGTCTGGCCTAACAGAGGCAATACTTTCGTTACCGCCTGGATTTGCGATAGTTTGACTATCTTCATTCCCTGTGCTACGAACCATAAGAGGGTTTTGCGTTTTAGCTTGTTTTTCCAGCCATTGCACTAGGTTTTCAGATCCATATTGAATTTTTTGTAACTCCTGAACAAATAACGGAGATTGACTGGCTTGAATAAGGATTGCACGAATAGAGGCCAGCTCTTTTCTTGCATCATTGCTGAGAATTTTAGCTGAACTATTTTCGTTGCCCACTGTCTGGACTTTAACAAAGCGACTCCAAGCATCGTTGATGTCAAGTTTGAGTGCTTTAAATATATTTTGCATTTGTTGATTCGACAAAGGTAAAAATTCCGGTACGAATTCCTTAGCCAAAATAGATTGCAGTTTAATAAGATTAAGGCTTTTATTGCCATATTCAGATATATGGCTAGCATCAATGCTAGTTTTCAACAAAGATTTTTCTGTCTCTATTTTTGTTTTAGCTTCTGTTATTGGCATTGCCATGGTTAAATACCTCCATCCTACATTTTTTATCTTAGGGTTCTTGTCCTAGGCATGACTAAGCTAGGAATGTTTATCTTAATTTTTTTATTTGGAATTATAGATAACTTTTGTATCAGATTGTTTTTTAAAAAAAATAAGTAGGCAGCTTAATCTATTATTCCAAATGAGTCAACTTCTAGTTGATTCATTCTAGCCGAGTCATTTCTAGTTAACTACCTGTTATTGAGTCCTGATAGTTGACGCCTGTTAGTCGATTTCAAGATAGATAAGATCAGGGCACCCAGCCAGAACACTACTGTCTTTGTTGCATTGTTGAGATCTGCCCCTATTCTCCCGTTTATTTAAGCCATCCTTGCAATGACTGTTGTCAATGACTGCAATGACTGCTGCAATTACTGCTGGAGAAAAACAGCAAAAATCGGTAATATAACGGATGAAGATCGGAAATTATAAGTTAGTTAATAATGTTATTATGGCGCCTATGGCGGAAGTCACTGATCGTCCTTTTCGTATCTTATGTAAAAAACTAGGTGCTGGCCTAGCGGTCTCAGAAATGGTGTCTGTCAATTCGTTATTGCGCGGCAGTGCTAAAACCCTTCGTCGAGCCAATCATGAGGGAGAAACTTTCCCCCGTTCTATCCAAATTGCTGGAGCAGATCCCGCTTTAATGGCTGAAGCTGCACGCTTTAATGAAGCCGCTGGCGCCCAAATTATAGACATTAATATGGGCTGCCCCGCCAAAAAGGTCTGTAATACCCTGGCAGGCTCTTCTTTATTACGAGATGAACCTTTAGTCGCAAGCATTTTATCTGCGGTTGTTTCAGCTGTCACCATCCCTGTCACCTTAAAAATCCGCACAGGTTGGGATTGTCAATATAGAAATGGTGTCGCCATCGCTAAAATTGCTGAGGACTGTGGTATTCAAGCGCTTTCAGTACATGGTCGCACCCGATCTTGTTTTTTTAAAGGTGAGGCCGAATATGAAACCATTGCTGCTATAAAAGCCGCGGTTAAAATCCCCGTCATTGCGAACGGCGATATTACTTCACCTGAAAAAGCCAAGCAGGTTTTAGAACAAACCAAAGCAGACGGTATTATGATCGGCAGAGCGGCTCAAGGCCGTCCTTGGATCTTTCGTGAAATTGTCCATTATTTAGCCACTGGGGAGTTCCTGCCTGAACCCAGCTCATTAGAAATTAAAACAATATTATTGGAACATCTAGAAACCGTTTATGCATTTTATGGAGAAGAACGCGGACCTTTTGTGGCTAGAAAACATGTCTATTGGTACAGCAAGGGACAACCAAAAGGCGCGCGTTTTCGAGAAACTTTTAATGAATTGACGACTGCTTCGGAGCAACAACGTGCCATCGAAACATTTTTTACGTGATCATGTACGCAGAGCCTTACAAGAATATTTTGCCTCCTTAGAGGATGCTTCTCCAACAGGCATCTACAATTTGGTATTAGCCGAAGTTGAAGCACCCCTATTGGAAACGGTGATGAAACAAACTAAGGGTAATCAATCTCTGGCTGCCCTCTGGTTGGGCTTAAATCGAGGTACCCTAAGAAAATTACTGGCAAAATATGGTTTGTTAAATGCGGAATAAACTCCTCAAAAGGAAAGTCCAGAACTATTTTTTTTTCATCCCTAACGCTTGAATTGGAGTCCATTATAATGGTTTTTAAAATTGTGATTGCTTCCACGAATGATGGAAAAATAAAAGAAATAGGCGACATTTTAAATTCACTTAAATGGGAAAACTTGCACAGCCAACAGCAGGAAAACTGTTTGGCCCAGGCCGAAGGTAGGCCCGAAGGAGGAGCAGCACGGATGGGAGAAGTCCCTCCAGATCTAACCATACAGATCCGTTCTTTACAAGATTATCTTATTACAGAACCGGATGAACCTCATGATAATTTCTTGAAAAATGCCATTCATAAAGCAAAATATTATGCTCAATATACAAAAGAAGCGACATTGTCTGAAGATTCTGGTTTATCGATTGAAGCCTTAAAGGGTTTTCCAGGCGTCAGAACCAAGGAATTTACACAGGAATGTGGCGGCATGAAGAACACCTTTATAAAACTAGAACAAATGCTACTGCTACAGGGATTTCAGAATCCTACCGCTTATTTCCACAGCGCTGCGGCTCTTTATTTGCCCACTCAGGATTTATTAATAACACACGAAGCAAGAGATGATGGAGTGATTTCTTTTCCTCCACGTGGAGAAGATGGTTTTGCATTCGATCCTATATTTATCCCAAAGGGATATGATAGAACTTTTGCTGAATTGGGGCCAAGCATAAAAAATAAAATAAGCCATCGATCAAAAGCCATTCATGGATTAATGAAAAAATGGGGACAGATCGCAATATGCAACCAAGTTCCTTAAAAATTACGATATACGAATTTTAGCCCTACCTTGATTATATTAAATAAAGAGGTTATAATTTGACTATAGATATATGACCATAGAAATCAAAAAGAGGACAATTCCATGGATGCACATACACACATCATTAAAGCAGGTGAATTTAAAGCACATTGCTTGGAACTCATGGATACAGTGAAACGCCAACATATTGAATATATTATTACAAAAAGAGGTATTCCTGTAGCTAAATTGGTTCCTGTGGAGTATGAAAGTACTTCCCCCTTTGGATGTATGAAAGATACCGTTGTCTCGATGGGCGATTTAACGGATCCAATTGGGATTAAATGGGATGCTATGGAAGATGAGCAGGATTGATGATGAGCAAAATCTTACTTGATACCCATATTTTTATATGGATGGTAACCGAAAGAAAGAAAATCCAAGAAGAGATACAGCAATTAATTAATTTAGCTAGTCAAGAACAAAGACTTTATCTTTCGAGCATCTCTATATGGGAAATCGTCATGGCTTTTCAAAAAAACCGTTTAAAATTAACCATGCCCATTCGAATATGGATAGAAAAAGCGATTGTCACTTCTGGCATTAAAATATTTCCATTGACACCAGAAATTTTAATTGAAAGTTGTCTGTTGCCTGGAGAATTACATGGAGATCCTGCAGACAGGATGATTATAGCAACGACACAAATAGAAAATGCAATTTTAATAACGAGAGACAATCTTATTTTATCTTATGCAAAAAAAGGAGATATACAAATCTTAAAGGGATAAGTCCTAATACTTCAACTCTACATCACTACATGAGTACGCAGCAAGTGGCATTATGCCGTGGTAACAGAAGAGCGTGGTCAAACGCAAAAACAAAACTGATTAGCGACAACTAGAACTACTTACCTGCGACAATTAAAAATACCTTATTCTTGCAACCTGTTATTATAACCAGATGGTCACAATTTTGTGTCTACTTTGGGCGTAAAGGATGCAAGATGACATGTACTAATCAGCAGGTGAGGATTCTTATGAAATTTGGTAAAACACACAGTTTAGAAGTAGCGGCAGCAAAGGCAGGGATGAATGTTAAAACTGCTCAAAAATACCTTAAGGAGAATCGTGATAATAACAATTATAATTCTCAATTAAAAGAAAGGCATTGGCGGACCCGTGAAGATGCGTTCGATGATGTATGGCCAGAGATAAGTGAAATGCTAAAAAATTCACCGGGGCTACATGCAAAAACTCTGATGATTTCTTTAATCAGAAATAATCCAGAACAATTTAATATGACAATGTTGCGCAGTTTGCAACGTCGGATTAAACATTGGCGAATAGTGGACGGTCCCGATAAAGAAGTCATTTTCCGACAAATATTAGAGCCTGGAAGACAAAGTCAATCTGACTGTACCGTGATGAATAGCCTGAGCATTACAATTGCAGGGAAAGCGTTTCCTCACATGTTGTTTCACTTCATGCTTCCTTTTTCGCGATGGGAAACTGTGTCTATTTGTTTTACCGAAAGTTTTGATAGCCTTTCTCAAGGATATGAAAGTGCTGTTTGGGAATTAGGGGCGGTTGCTGGTGAACATCGCACAGATAATCTAACCGCTGCCACTCACCACGAAGGGGGTAACAAACGCGCATTTAATGAACGTTGGAAAGACTTACTAAAACACTATCGTGTTTCTCCTAGTCGCAATAATCCTGGCATTAGTCATGAAAACGGATCTGTTGAGAAAAGCAACCATCTCACTAAAACAGCGGTTGATCAACAGCTCATGTTGAGGGGGTCGCGAGATTTCTCAAGTCAGGATGAATATGCAGTATTTTTGAGAGAGGTTGTGCGTTGCTGTAACCATGGAAGACAAGGACGTTTAGAAGAAGAGTTTAAATATCTCAATGATCTGCCAGAACGTCGTTGGAATGCCCCTTATATTGTTTTAGCACAGGTATCCCCATCCAGTATCGTAAATATTTCAAAGGGCGTGTATTCGGTGCCAAGTCGTTTAATTGGATGTTCTATTCAAGGATATGTTTATCCTAAAATTATAGAATTATATTATGGAAATAGAAAGATCCAGACGATGGAACGACTTCCTGAGATAGGAGGCGAATCTATTGATTACAGGCATATAGTGGGACATTTGCTACGCAAGCCTGGTGCCTTTGCTCATTACCAGTACCGCGAGTGGTTATTTCCTAGGCTTATATTTCGTAAAGCTTATGATGCTTTAATTGCTGTTGATCCTGCGAATGGTCATAAGCATTATTTACATATTTTAAAGTTAGCAGCAATAGGGAACGAACAAGATGTGTCGACAGCCTTGGAGATTTTAATAGAAGATAAAATTTGTCCTACAGCAGATGGTGTTAAATCATTGTTAGACATTCCATTATCCGGTGTTCCTGTTGTCACCATCATACAGCCGAAGTTAGATCAGTATGATTCTTTACTTTCAGGGTTGGAGGTGTACGATGCAAGCATCCACTGATATGATTTTAGATTTGCTTAAAGGGATTGGTTTAAAAGCCATGTATGAAAATTATCAACCATTGGCGGAAGAAGCTGAACGAGATGGTATAACACATGTGGATTATTTGAAACAATTATTACAACTGGAATTTGAACGACGGCATCAAGCGCGGATTGATCGTTTGCAAAAACAAGCGCTAATCCCCAGAGATAAACTATTGAGGGACTTTGAGGTATCTCGTGTTCCAGGACTATCTCGCAGTGTGCTTAATCGTTTAGCAGAGGGAGAATTTATTGATCGTTGTGAGAACATTTTAATTTTTGGTAACCCCGGCACCGGAAAAACGCATTTAGGTATTGCGTTGTCTAGGGAATGGTGTTTGCGTGGTCGCAAGGTGCTTTATAAAACAGCAGCTGAATTGGTGCAAGAACTGATGATTGCCAAACAGGCATTGACACTGAACAACCTAATAAAAAAGCTCGATTGCTTTGAAGTCTTGGTAATTGATGACATTTCTTATACCCTCTGCGATCGACAGGAGGCGGATGCTTTGTTTGTGTTGCTCTCCAAACGATATGAACAGAGAAGCATTGTCGTTACAAGTAACCTTGTCTTCTCTCAATGGAACCAAATCTTCAAGGATGAGATGACTACAGCAGCTGCAATCGATCGTCTTGTTCATCATGCCACCATCTTAGAATTAAATGCTCCAGAGAGCTACAGGGTGGCTCAGGCTAAGGAGAAAAAACGAGTATTCGAGCAGACAAAAAATAAAGCTCTTTCTGAGGGGGTGACCATGCAGGAAACTTAAATTGACTTATAGGAAAAATTTAGGTAATTATAGTTGTCGCAGGTATGGAATTATAGTTGTCGCTAATCACAAAACAGTGAAAAAGAAGAGGGAAAGAGTAAAGCTGAGAAAAAATAAGTTAATATGGTGGGGATGAGATAATAGATCATATCTTCATAAGAAGAGAACTGTGAACAGCAGAGATTCGACAAAAATCAACTATCCCCTCCTTGAGGATCTAGTTGATGAAATAAATTTATTTTGACAGTGGCATCAGGAAAATGAGCTGTAATTTCAAGCACGCCTCCCATCGCCTCGATATAAGCACGCAAAGTGGAAATATACATGTCTGTCCGCCTTTCCAGTTTTGATATACTTGCTTGCTTAATACGTAATATTTTTGCCAAACGCTCTTGACTCAAGCGGCGAGCCTGTCTTAAATCTTGCAAGACCATGTCTCTAACCATTATTTTTGCCTTAGCATCCGCTAAGGCCCGAGCTTGCGGCGACATTTTGTTTCGCAAGTTTTTATATGGATGTGTCATAGATTACCCCCTTTAATCGCTCCAAATGTTTTTTATACAATTTCTCTCCTATTGGAATAAATTTAGTATACCATTTATCATTACCTTGTTTATTTCCACCTATTAACAATATAGCAACTCTTCTAGGATCAAAAGCATATAAGACTCTATAAGGCTGTCCCTTATGCTGTATCCTTAATTCACGCATATGTTTAACGCTTGTCCCTTCAATGCTTGAAGAATGAGGAAACCTCAATTGAGGACCGAAATGTTCCAACAATTGTACGCTCGCATCAACACTTGCCATTTCATCTTCAGTTAAATCATTCCACCACTTTGAAAATTCATCTGTATACTCAATTGCCCAACCCAATTGAATCCCCTTTTGTTACTTCCCAACAATCATTATAGCTCAAAGGGAATATTCCTTGCAAGGAATATTTTTTAATAAATTTTATATTTAAAATCAATTGATTACGACAACCTCGTCATAAGGTTTATTTTTTTGTTCAAATGTCTAGTTATGCTAGACTATTTGACCCCAAATTTAATATTGATTCTATCTTGTCAATTTTTTACAATATTTTCATTACTTATCACTAAATACTTGTATATACCCATCGCTAATAAAGATGTGAACTTCTGTTTAATCTAAAAGGAGAGCCAACGGGTCCTGTCGATTACGGCACCTTATCGTCCTCGCTCAAAGACTGAGCTATGCGACGCCTGCAACGAATACTAAAATTATTGCAGCTGACCTTAAAGTATCAAGACCATCGTTTCTGTTTATTTGATTTTTGGTTTTTTTGTTCCCGGTGAAGTGGAGGAAGAAGATGAGGATGGAGCAGCAGTTGTTTCTACAAATTTTCTCTTTTTTACAGCTTCCTTACTATAGGATGTTTTTTGTTGCGTCTCAGTTTGTGGTTGGTCTTCTCGTGTTTTCAGATTAGTTGCACAACATTCGTCTATCCAGGCTTCTATTTTTGACAGGGGAAGAGCCACTTTTTGACCTTTTAACGGTTGAACGGCGTTTCCACAATAAAGCGTTAAATGCAGTTTAACGCCTTCTTTTTGCTCTTTGTCTTGTTTAACTGAAGATGAAGAGCTACTACTCGATAAAAGTCTAGTATTCTCAGAATTTTTTGCTTGATTAAAACTCTCCACCAAAAAATTACTACACGTTTCTATTATACCTGAAAATTGTTTCTCAAAATACACTTCATCAAGAATTAAACTTTCCGAATATTTTTCAGAAAATAAAGTACTGAAGCACAGTTTTAGAGAATAACAGTGTTGATCCAATAATTGTAATTTAGATTTTTCCCAGCATTTTTTTGCGATACCCTCTATGAGCTTCTCAAAATTTCTTTCTATATCGAATGTTTTTTGTAAAGCAGCATCAACAACCTTTTTCAAATTTGTGTCTACTGGGTATTCATTTTTTTTTGCTAACTGTTCCATTGCTTTATACAATAAAATACGAAAAGTTTTAGTCAATCGCCTTGTCGATATTTCTTTAATCTCTCCATCTGTTTCTATTTTTTCAAAAATGCGCTCTTTTAAAATACTTTGTAAGTATCGAGATCTAGCTCCTAATTCGTTGTCAGTCATTTCTTTTGGATGCTCTCTTTTAAAATGGATTAACGCTAAGTTGCAAAGTTTTGCAAGCCACTCTGGGATAAAATTTTTGGTAGAATGTTGATTGAAAGCATATAAAATACATTTTCTACTCATCATTGGTGCATCTGAAACATTGAGAGTCATTCTTGTAATAATGTCTCCGGCGTCACACATGCTCCTCATGGGTAAAATTGGATTCTTTAAAATATAAGCTACTGCTTTAAACGGGGCAAGTATTTTTTTACGTTGCTGTTCAAGTTCAAGTGTTTTTATGTTGTCAACCAAAAGTTTTGGAGGCAAAGCGGAAAACTTTTTATTAAATTCTAACAAGCTACAATAAGTTGTTATCTCGGGATCATTCATAGGTAACAAACGAGTATTTAATTCAAATTCTGCCGCACTATTATAAAAAACATTTAAAGCGGCTATAATAAAAGTTTTTTTCTTTTCAGCAACTGCTTCCCAAAATAGTTTTTTTTGTTGGCCTAAGGAAACCAAGGCCATTCCTTTGGTAAAAAGATCACTTGCTATTGTTGTTCCTGAGTTCTCATACGTATATAACATGTTAGAAGTACGGTTGAAGTATTCAGATAATTTTTTATGTTGGCTTGGTGCTTTATTATCAAAATCAAGTTCTTTCGCTGATCCTAATGCCTGTTTTGATGATTCTGTGGCTTCTTTTATTTGAGGGGGATCGAGCTTCAAAAAAGCTTTCGCACGGTATAAATGTACACGGGTGATAAAGCTTTTCTCTTGAGGATTGGCGAGTTCTAATGCCCTTTGATACATCGGTAAGGATTCTGAAAATGCATCGTTATTATATAGAAACCTGGCAAGTTGTTGAAAAGATTGAGCGAGCTTGTGGTATTGGTCTGGTGATCCAATATCAACAACTAGTTTTTTCGATGATTCTAATGCCCGTTGTGATGATTCTATGGCTTCTTTTATTTGAGGGGGATTAAGGTCCAAAAAAGCTTCCGTACGGTATAAATGTACACTGGTGATAAAACTTTTCTCTTGAGGATTGGCGAGTTCTAATGCCCTTTGATACATCAGTAAGGATTCTGAAAATGCATCTCTAGTATATAACTCATCACCCCCTTGTTTAAAGGATTGAGCGAGCGTGTGGTATTGGTCTGGTGATCCATTATCAACAACAAGCTCTATCGCTGATTCTAATGCCTGTTTTGATGATTCCCTGGCTTCTTTAGTTTGATCGCGATCGATCTTCAAAAAAGCTTTTGCACTATCTAAATGTACAGTGGCGATAAAATTTTTCTCTTGAGGGTTAGCGAGTTCTAATGCCCTTTGATACATCGGTAAGGATTCTGAAAATGCATCTCTAATATATAACTCATCACCCCCTTGTTTAAAGAATTGAGCGAGCGTGTGGTATTGGTCTGGTGATCCATTATCAACAACAAGCTCTATCGCTGATTCTAATGCCTGTTTTGATGATTCTGTGGCTTTTTTTATTTGAGGGGGATTGAGGTTAAAAAAAGTTTCCGTACAGTCTAAATGTACACTGGTGATAAAGCTTTTCTCTTGAGGGTTGGCGAGTTCTAATGCCCTTTGATACATCGGTAAGGATTCTGAAAATGCATCTGTAAAATATAACTTATCAGCATTTTGTTTAAAGGATTGAGCGAGCGTGTGGTATTGGGCGGGTGTTTTATTATCAAAAGCAAGTTCTTTTGCTGCTTCCAAAGCTTCTTTTGCCGCTTCGCTGGCTTCTTTTATTTGCGGTGGAGTGAGGCTCAAAAAATCGTTTAAACGTTTTAGATGTTCCTTGACTAAAATTTCGGTATCCTCTAACTGGGTTTTTTCTACCATCATCTTATCTACTTCATTTTGCAATTTCATCTGTTAATTACTCCAATATCAGAAAATGTACACGGTATCAGTCAGCAATTCCCGGCTTAAGAAAAAACCCAGTATACTCTAGGCCTATTAAATTACTAAAAGAAAATTTTTCGTAAACTTTTTATTTTTAGTTTTTAAAATGACTTTATATGGATAGGGGTATATCTATGTCTAAGCTTAGGAAGGGGCTATCAGCCGCCAGCATCATTCCCGCTCAGAAATTTGGCAATCCATAAATGATTATGTTGATCCAAGACACTTGCCTTTGGACGAGCGCCTCCTAATGAACCACCAGGCGCAATAAGCATTTGCAACCATTTGGAATACGCGGATTTTTCTTCTGCATCCTCTTTTTCCAATTCTAAGCTTGCATGCTCTAATTCTCGTAATGAAGTCCACGGTGGGGAAGCAAACGCTTTATTATCAAGAAAAGGCCCCTTTGATTCTATACGGAATCGAAGTGCTCCCATCCGATGTTTGTCAAAGACCCCTAATAAATAATCAGATTCAAAAAGTTTTCGTTCTAGACGTTTTTCTTTACGTGCTAAAAATGCTTCACGTCTATTCATAAGGAAACGACCCCATCGATCAGGAGAAGAATTAAAAAAAGTGGCCTGTTTCACCAAAGGTAAGCCTGGAAAAAATACCAATTCGGAAGGGCTTTTCAGTTAGAACGAAAGAATTTCTGCAGTTTGCCTTGCTCTTAATAATGGACTTGTCACAATTGTTTTAATGGAGCGTAAAGCCATATGAAAATCCTCAGCAGCTCCCTTTGCTTGAGATTCTCCAGCCTCATTAATGGGAATATCCCAATCTCCTCCACAGATTAATTTTTTATTATGCGCATCAGTCTGAGAGTGTCTGATAAAGTAGAAATTGTTCGGAAAATTATTTTTTTTAGTTCCACGTATGCTGTTATAGGAGACAGTGAAACTTGATGCTGAAACATGCTCTAATTTCAAATATTCCGAGCTGTTCTTATCATTAGAACATGCAACCTTGATATTAAGACTCTTACTCTTTTGAGCTTCTTCTGCCGTTACCGCCATCTTTATACCTCATAATTCATTTAAAGATGAGCGCGTAGCTTTTTAATAGAGCCAGCGCCCTCCTTAACTGCATTGTTTAATAGTAAATCGTCTATTACATCGACACAAATTTCAGGGATTTTTCGATCATGAACGATGCACTCTTGAATAGTTGTAATTGCTTTTTTAATATCTTCAGGCATTTCCGATGAAGGAGTATTATGTCCTGGCCAGGAAGCATCACGAGTTGCTTTGTCTGGCCAGCGTGAATAGGCTATCCATAAACCACCCTCTCCACGATGCAAACATGATCCTATAGAGCCTCTAGATTTTACAAAATAATCCGCCACCTTGTGCCATGCTTCTTGATATTCTATTTCTCTTTTTGGGTATATGTAGGCCTGGTATATTACTGCAAACATTTGAACATTACCCTATTAAATATAAGTCAAGCAGAGCAATTCCAAACATTATGAAAAAAAACATTTTATTCCCGTTTCGCAATCCAAACTAAATGGCCTTCTTGATCGTTTTCACGCAATAAAATTTTAAATCCATTTTCTTTAAGAATTTTTTCATATGCTATAGGGTCAAGGCTATAGAAGGCCAATTCTTGGTCCAACATATCGCTACTTGTCGCCTCATATTCATGCTCTCCCGAGGTAAATTCCAATATTCCATCTTTTTTGAGCCATTTTGCAAAACGAGCAATCATATTAGCATGATCGGGTTTTGGAACATGAAAAAGACACCACCACTCAACAATACCATCGTATTTTTCTTCTAAAGCCACAGTGCGAATATCACCATAAACACAGTTCATAGTGGGACAATTCGTTCTCGCTATATTTAATAATTCTTGTGATCCATCAATGCCGGTTACCTGTAAACCCTGTTCTATTAAATACGAAGCGATAGGATATCCCGAGCCGCAACCAATATCTAGCACATGTGCTTTTGGCTTTAAGTGTTGCAAAAATACATCAAGATATTTTTTCTCTGTATTAAATGAATCTCGCATCTTAGCAAAACCAGATGCAATTAAATCATATTTTTTGCCTTCATGTTCCATATCAACCTCTATTCCTCTAATCATTCCTGTTTGCTGATGGTGTTATACTTCCTAATATTAAGGGTCTCAAACACATCAGTGCATAAAAGAAGGTGGCCATTGCAGCATAAATAAATATTATCATGGCAACGGGCACTATTGTTCCGTCAAAGAATACTTCAGATAAAACAACCAGCCCAGAAGCCAATAATTGCCGCATTGCGGTCATCATCGCCATTGAAGTACCATTCATCTCTGGAAATATGGATAGAGCTTTCATCCCAAATGTTCCAGCCATCATAGAACCACCCGCTG
>Ga0207050_1051_pt1 | contig 22089 bp, 20 predicted proteins | sample Alteio_BWMinCont_64_FD_153291 | JGI IMG/M metagenome (GOLD analysis project Ga0207050, IMG submission 153291) | Enriched cells from forest soil in Barre Woods Harvard Forest LTER site, Petersham, Massachusetts, United States -... | ecosystem: Environmental > Terrestrial > Soil > Temperate forest >...
ACCTATGTTTCCTTTCGATCTTCTTTGCCGCCTGCATCTGTTTTTGAATGAATAATTCTTGGGTTGCATGTAAGCTTTGCAGCTGATCGTCAACTTGTGCGATCTGCGTATCTAAATCTAGCAATGATGTCTGAACAGCGGATATTTTTGAATCCAGGGAACGAATTTCTGACTGGATATCGATCTGTCCCTGCGCAAGATGATCAAGGCGAACCATTGTTGGATCAGCAGGTTTGACATTGACAACGGCATCCGTTGCATTAGATTTTTCGGCTACTCGTTGTACTCCTTTCGTTATCTGTGTTGATCTTGTTAACGAAGTATGAATGAATCGTTTAATCAACCCATAAGCTCCGTAGATTAAAAATAAAAAGATAATACCTAAAACAATATGTCGCCGATTAATTTGTTCAAAAATATTCCTGTGTGCCGCTGTAGAAACTGTTGTAAAGCTTGCAGCTGATTCTGGCTGCTGCAACGAGTACTCTTCATCATCATTTACATGATCATTTTTTTTATCCATCACAACCTCACATTGTAGATATCTGTCACCCTAACTCATTTCCATTTGATGCGGATACAGAGAATAAATCAGAAAGAAATAAAATACCCATAGGGGTACCTGAATAAACATGCACCGTCGGCGGCATACTAAAAACACTGCCAAGTACCGAAGCATACTGAACACCGACTTGACCTAAACCAACAAAAATTCGCTGACGAGGATTTAAATTTAGCACAGTGCTCGATGGATTAATGATGACCGCTCCTGAATAATTTGCACCTGCAGCCAAGAAAGACTGACCATAGCCTTGTAGAAACGCAGCAGCAAATAACGTACCATAACGTAACCAATAGTGGTTATTTGTATAACTCGATAAAGCAGTACGCGCTGTATTTTCATCGATAGCCACTGTGTTAATCGCAATACTCTGTGGCACATTGGGCAAGGTTAAGGTATTAAAAGCCAGTAAGACTTTTTTGCCTTGATTGGTTAACGTACCCAGCAAACGTCCTCCTTGAAACTTACCTTCCACGATTTTTGCCAATACAGGGCCAGGTTCATCGCTGTTTACTGCTGTCAATAACACAGCGTACATGATCGTCCCTGCTTTTACCACCGGAGGTGATTTTGATACCTCACTGCCTGCCGCAAACCCTGCCGTACCACCACCAATAAACTGATTAGATAACGATGAGGCACCGGTGACGTACTGCTGCGTTGGGGAAGCCCATGCTGCGAACAACTGAGTAGCTTGCGTCGACATTGATGCTTGTATTTGTTGTTGTAACTGTTCTGCCTTTTGTGCAGATATCTGCTGCGCCTGTCGCTCCAGAATTGCTTGTAATGCTGGATTTGAATTATCCGATGCCGACGGTATCAAACTAACCGCATTTTGATCAGGAAGATTGCTTACTCCAAGTCCCGCACCTAGTACATTGTTTGGAAAAGATCCAGAAGCGTTAAAAGTAGGCGCAACGGTACTGCCAATAGGATTACCCTGTGCATCACGTGCAACCCCATCCGCACCAACGGTGGCCAGCGCCATACCTCGGCTATCTCTGACGATACCGGTACTATCTACCGTGCCAATTAAGTGGCCTTGCTTATCATAAATCGGTGTACCTGGCGCTGTGGCACCAATTTTTCCTAAAATTTGATGATTCGGCCCATAAGCAACACCATTTCGATCAACAGTGGCAATGACCTTACCCTGAGAATCCCGCACACGCCCATCTGATCCAACGGTTCCAATCAATTTTCCTTGATCATCGTAAACGGGCGCCCCTGGAATAACAGGATTTTCTTTATTCAAGGAACCTTTTATCAAATTTGCATGGCCAATCACCTTACCATTGGCATCACGTACACTGCCATCAGCAGCCATTTCACCAATGACATGACCGTTAGCATCCCTAACCTTACCATCTGCTCCAGCGATTCCCAAAAAATGACCTTGCGCATCGTAAACGGCTACTCCATTGTTTTTCCCTGTTGGCACATTGGTATTGCTGCCGACTTTTCCTAAAATACCACCCTTTAAATTACGCACGGTCCCATCTGGATTTACCATGCCAATGACACGGCCCTGCGCGTCTCGTACTTTTCCATCGGCACCAATCCGGCCAATTAAGTGACCCGCTCCATCATAAACAGGATCACCTACAGCAGGGACCGCAGCAGCACCGATCACAGTACCATCTGCAGCACGTACCAAACCATCAGGACCAACCTGGCCAATAACGTCTCCGTTTTGATTACGTACTTTACCGTCACTTCCTAAACGACCTATGACGTTTCCATGCAAATCATAGGCTAGGGTTCCTGATTTCAGCTGACTAGGCTGTAGTAGAGCAGTCCTCACGCTTGATGGATTTAAAACTGAATTGGAGCAAACTGTACTTATTCCACCACGACTACAGGGAGAACAACAAGGGTTGCAACAAGCAGCGGTTCCTAACTGCTGTTGTTTTGATGCACTGTCAAATGACGACGTATTTAATAAAGTGGGAATGACGCTAGCACCCGTTTTTTCCGCTAATGCCGCTTGTTGAATGTTTTGTTGCTCTTGTAGACGCTGGTAATCTGCTGAAGGCGATCCCTGCAATCCACCCGGAATAGATTCAATGCTATCTGGCGTACTTCTCAATTGTACTGAAGCATCAGCAGGAGGTGTTTTTTTCATTACATGGCTTAACCCAAGTACCAAAGCAAACAACAATAGTAATATCGTTACTATCAAAATAGTCCGCGTACGGACGTTTTGAAACAGGTTTACAATATTTTGTAATCTAAGACCCATGAAATGCTCAAAATCCTTCAATTTTTAACTGTATAGATTGACCATCCTCAAAACCCAATATAAGTGGTGTTTTTGGCATTTGATACGCTTTCATTCCATCTGGACTCGACATCGTAGCAATCCAAGCTGGCGAAATTAGTGTTAAGCGCGTGCGTAGATACAAACGACTGTCTCCGTCGTACCAAGCTTGAGCAGGACCACCGGAGACCTGTAAGATGGTGCACCCTTTTGGAGTAATACCTTCTAAAATATTCAACAAAATAGGATCAGCGTTATTTGGTAAAGTACGTCCTAACATGGCCTTTGCATAAGGACCATTACCAGGGATACGCAAATCAATACGATAATCCACTGCTTTTTGACCAGAAATCAACGTGAGCATAACGGGAGTGGTTAAGCCAGATAATTGCACAACTAAATTTCCAACGTTATATAAAGCAGTTGCCTGTATCATGAGCAAATTGCTCTTTTTATCCCATTGCACATTGAATGCTTGTGGATTGCCAATATCGTAATTATCGACTGGCCAAGGTTGACCTGTAGAATCCAGAAATGCCAATGCCGTTACATAACCTTGAGCTAAACGAATAACGGCAGGTGTTGCGCCGGGCTCTAATTTAACATACTGTGAAGAAATAGTTGGCCGAGGTGGTGTACCCAGCGTAGTTGCTGCAGCGGCTTGTGTTTGATTAAACAACTGTCTTAATCGCCGAATCTGATCAGGTGTCATGGGTAACATATTTTGTTCCATGGAACCAAAGGCTGCTCTATTAATGGATTGCACAGAAACGGAACCATCTTGGGTTTGGGTACTATCACTCACTTTGGAATCACCGGCTGCTTTCGTTTTTTCAGGAGCGGGAGCGCTATCGCCTGAAGTGCTTGTCGAGCCAGGCTGAGACGTCGCCGTTCCTTGTTGCCCCACCGCCCCCTGCCCTGTAGTTTCGGGTAATTCAGCGGCCTGTACAACAGGACTTAACAGTAATGCCCATAGCAGCAATGTCATTAAAAAAAACTTACTCATACATTAACCGGTAATACCACCACCCCCCGATACAATAAATTGTGCTATCCCTATACCATTAGGAGACTCCAAAGGTGAAACACGTACAATCAGCATCGTAACAGTCACTGATTGCTGAGAAAATTGGCTGGCACTTTGAAAGGTAATCAATAGAGGAATTTGAATTTTCCATGTATAACGACCCGCCAATAAACCCTGCTCAAGTACAACAGGCACACCGGTCGCAACAGATGAAACAATCAATTTTTTTGCAATCACGGCTTGCAGATTATTTGAGCTCTTAATAGCATTGAAGAAAGTTTGCTTGCCTTCTGGTGTAAAATAATCCGCTGCTTGCTGTAAAGCTTGTCGATAATTGACAAAATTGTAACTGTACGCCGCGGTTGCGGCGGTGTTAGCCCACTCCAGTAAGGCAGAGTTACTTAAATTAGGTTGGTCAAAGGGGATCAACGGGATGATACGGCCATCATTGGTGCTAGCAAAATAACGTGGCGCTGGCGGATGGCTAACAATGTAAAGCAAAGCACTCGCTAAAACTAGCATAACCACGAAGCTGATCAGTAACGCAGTGACTACCTTACGATAATTATCACGATAAAATTCATTGCGTAATTGAACGACTTGCAGTGCATCTTCTTTCATTCTTCTTCCTCACCATTGTGCTCATTCGCTATGTATCATTCACTACTTACTCGCCTGCACGGGAGAATCCAAAGAGATCAAGCGCGTTACTTTACCATCCGTAGAAGTGGCATAAAAATCTGAAATAGGGCAAGAGGTAGCAAGATATACAATGAGGCTGCTGAGCAATAAAATAACGACCAAAGTCACAAGCAGCCAAATACAAACTTGATCGTAATTATCTCGATAAAACCCTTTACGAGATCGAATTAACTCAATTCGGTTGCCCATTTTTCCCTCATCATTGCATTATCATTATTTATTACTGGGATGTACTGTTAATGGACTATATACTTATCTAACTATAAAAGCCAGATAAAGCCGGTTTTTATCGTCTAATTTACTTAAATTACTAGCTAATTTTTTGTTAAAAAAAGCCTATTTCGTAAGCTTTTTACGCTATTCACTATCCTCTGGTTGCAATAGACGAGTGCTAATTTCAACCGAATAAAAATAACAAACACCGGGTTTTTTACGATTTCTTCCGCACTCTGCGCTTTGCATACGCTGCGCACTTGATTTTTCAGCTGTGTTGGTGCTTGGTTGACAATCCCCATATACTCTTACGCCCCGGTTGTTCACAGTGACAGCACCTTGCTGAAAATTCCATGGTTGTAAGTATAACGGTCTATCACTGACTCCAGAACAAGCGTTTGCTATTATTAAGCGGGTATTTAAACCATGTTCTATAAAATAATCAACCACGGCTTGTGCTCGTTGCTGAGCTAAACATAAACTTGCCCTAAAATCTCCACAAGGTGCAGTATGTGCTAAAACATCAATACCGTAAACTTTTCTTAAATTTAGTAAAGCAATGATCTCATCTAAACAGCGACCACAAGTCATTTGTAGACAAGGGCTATTCCCAGCAAAGAGCTGTTGTGTAGATACAATGATCCTGAGTTCGTCGCCGAGTTGTATCACTTGCAGGCCAAATTTCTGCAAACGGTCGATCAAAATTTGCCGTTGACAAGCGATGGAAATCGGAACAGGCACAGAGTGCCTCGAGTGGCTAGCACAACTAGAAACCACTACACTTAAAAAAAATAAAACGAGGAAACGATAAAATAAATTCATATCACGTGCTACCCTTTTCTTTTTCTTTTGCATTGGAAACGCGTTCCTGTGCAATGCTTGCAACGAGTTCATTTGTCGCTTTTGCTACTTCACCCGCTGAAAAAACATGCGGTACAACCGGCGGATAATGCGTCACCAAACCCATATCTTTAACAATTTCAAGGGCGATGCCATTAGCCTGTTTTTCAAATTTTCCCGATACTCTTTCTATTACAGCGATTCTCTCTTGTGTAACGTTACGATGTAAAAATGGTTCACTAAATCGTCCTAAATCGTCCGCTAACAGTAGCTCGTGTAATCTGGCAGGAACACTGAGTTTAGTAAATAAATTGAGCTCTCCACTATCCAAAATCTCCTCTTCTATGAGATTTTGCGGTAGTTCATTTTTGTTACTGGTCTCTGTCCGATGAACTGATTGTAATGCAGAGAAAGCGGTTTGTATCGGCTCTTCACCCGTATGTTGAGATAAACTATCGCTTAATTCAGCGATTATATACGAATCATCTAATTTATTGAGAGCAAAAGAGCTCTTTTTTATTATTTTGCTAAAATCTTCTAGGCGTCTTTGTAAATCAACCATCACGCGATTGGCGGGTAATCCAACTTTTAAAAACTGATTTAAGCGCATACGCGACACCGCTTTGGGATTCGCGTAAAACAAGCGCGAACGAATAATTTGCGATTTAAACAGAATATGCGCCTCACCCTCACGCTGCTCTTTTAGATCTAATAAATCTATTCGAGCACGCTTTTCGCTAGATGCACTACGAGTATCCGCATAGTTATTCATAATGCTTTCTGTGCGAGTTTGAAAAGCATCTACCTTAGTAACCCACGCCTCTCCTGCGCTTTTAGAAAAAAATTCCCAAGTTTCTAGGGGATCTTCTAATTTCATACACAACTTGATGTTACAATTAGCACCGATGGATGCTGCTTCCTCTTTCGAGGCTTTTTGAAAAGCTGGCAAGTCCTGTCCCGCAAAAACAATAGAAAATCCAAGCGAACGTGCCTGTGCCGGTACGACAGAAAATCCAGGAACTGCATAATAACCATATTCGTCTAAAACGCATAAATAAGGCGTTGCAGAGTTAGTTGGCTTGCGCTCAATGATATCCCGGTACTCACCTTCTACTTCTTCACCCAAGCCAGCGGCTAACATCGCCTTTAAAGAAGCAACGATGACTTTTCCTAGATTGGATAATTCATCGGGAGATTTTTCAAACGCGGGTAATAAAACTAGCATAATTCGACGATTTAACACGACGTCTTTTAAATCCACTTCGGCCAAATTTGTTCGCAAAATGTGTCCGTAAGTATCAGCTAAGGATCCAAAAACCCGTGTCAACTGCATGGTGATAAAACCATGCTGCTCTAAAACTTGGGAAACTTGCTTACCTTTTTTTGATTTATCATAGCCTGGTAAGTTGATCAAATAATTTGTAATAGGTTCTAAGACAAGATCAGGAACGTCATTCAACTTCAGCGGCTCCTGACCATCACGTGGGAAAATTTTATCTAAAACGATGTTCTCTACACGCGATAATTCAAAATAATTTCGAACGATATTGACATCGAGTAAAATCGCTCCCTGATCGCGCATATACACCAATAATTTCATTAAAGCTTCAACAAACACAATCGCCCTGCCCTTCCACATATCGCCATCTGGTGTATTTGCACTGGCATCCATTAAACTAACCACGAGTTGCGATAACATGCTCGATGAACCATCGGCAAAAGGATTGATAGTATTAGACAAACGTTTTTCTTGAGGACCAATGATATCTTTGGCCCCCGTCATAAAATTAACAACTAAAATATCGTCTTCGCGTCCCATAAAACGCGCCATAGAAAAAAGCTTGGCAAACAAGCTGTTGTCTCCCTTGCCATCGACGTAAATAAAGCCACTGCCCTGAATTAAAGAATTGAAGGCCAACGATATCAATGCTTCCGTTTTACCACTACCGGTAGAACCAAATATCAGGCAATGGGTTCGCATATCATCATTGCTAAACCAAAGCTCTTCACCTGTAGCAAGTTCATTACCAAAAAAACAGATGCCTCGCGCTTTTTTAGGCTTGTTGCTTCCTGATGATAAATCATTGTAGTCTAGTGTGTGTGCACGCTGTGGCATGCGAAACGGTAACGACGCTTTTCTGGTATAGGCGTATACAAAAGAAATGATACTGGATAAAAAAACAATATCGGCTATAGCGGGCATAAAAAAAGAGCCGCACGCAAAACCTAGTAGTAGAATAGTCACAGCTTGAGGATTTTTAAAAAAATCGACAAAGCGTTGCCCAAGCGTACGAGTATCTCGCAATAACCGATGAGGATCTTGCTCGTCTTGTCTCGCTAAACCACGGATTATAGCCACTATAAACTAACCTTCATTGTCGGAATCCGGCATGTATAAAATATCCTTAATTGCCATCTCCAATCCATTGACAGCTTCATCCACCATAGGTACCAGCAACCGTCTTCTCATCGCTCGTTCCACGTTCCAATGAGCAAAAGGACCAGCTACTTCAGAGAACACACATTGACGCCCTACACAATTCAACATAAACCATAAAGATCTATCGATAGGTTTTAACCATAAAAAATCAGCCGAGGCCAATACCCCATCCTTTCTTGCCAAGACCAACATCGAAGCCATCACAGTTAACACATAAGCATGGCTGTGTATAACGTGATTCACGAATTTATTATGTTTATGTTTTTCCCATAAATCATCAACACCAGAAACATGCAATTTTCCGGCGGCGGCTGATTGTGCTGCCTGTAATAGCAATTTCCGCGAACCCTCTTGATCGTGGTTGGCTCGCGCGACAAATGCAACGAATAAGATCTTGATGGCTAGCGGTAAATGCTCTATTCCTTGCCAATATTCACCCAATTGTAGAACAAAGACTTGATATGCAGCCTCTCGTCGTACATGGGCCGTAACTTGTGCAGCAAATCTAGAAGCCATTGTCATAGCAAGAGAAACTGTCTTTTCTTCACTCAATAAATGGTACTTTTTAGCGAACTGCATTGGAGACAACGCCATTGCCCAAGGGCCCTGATCAATGTCCTCGTCGACCAAATTAAGGCCGATTACCGGTGATATCTGCGGCCAATTCTCTTCCTCAGCCTTTGCTAATGACTCCATGGAATAGATTTTTTTAAATCGTAAATTAACATGAGTGAAGTAAACGATACAGGCAAAAACTCCTAAGCTTACCATGATGGGATAGCGTAGGTATGTCCCTACTTGATAACTAATATTCAATAGCACAGAAAACGTAACGCGATCAGCAGGCAGATGATTGATCTCAACAGGCAAATAAGCGGCGCTCGGTAGTACCAGTGCAATAAGACGCGACTCGAAACTTTTTATTACTAAAAAAACACTAACAATTTGAGTATGAAAAAATGCCCACAATAACCATCCTAATATAAATAGACCCACCGTGATCCATAAAGGAGAAAGGGAGTTATCAGGTGTTTGTTGCGATTGAGCTGGAGTGGGTGGCATAGATAACTACAATGGATAACATAGATAATTCAAAGGTAGATAATAAATGATCTACTACACTCTCGTATCAATATAAAATTTCGTGGCCCCTTATTGTAGGATCGCCCTCTTTATGCAACAACCCTCCCTTTTACATCTTGACTAAAAAATTACCCACCAATTTATATTGACCTGTACTATGCACTAAACGAACCACACTGCGCAAATCAATCGCCCCTTCACGCAACAAAACAAGCCTACGCCCATCCCGATCAATCCGAGGCTGGGTATCAGGAGAATTTGGTAATACAGCATTAGCATCCACCTTTACAACTAAGTAGGCATGGTTGTGATTTTTATTTGTTACATGGCTCCCTGTTTTGGCGTCATCCTCGTTTTCGTAAACGGGTCGCCCAATTGAATGGCGCGTCAGTGAAGCAATCACTTTTTCCCACTTCTGCATGTTATTTCCCTGCGACTGATAAAGGGAAATATAAACTTCACGAACATGGCTGCTGTTGTCATTTAATAAAGAAGAGCTCCCATTTTCTATCTGATCTAACCCAACATCCGCTGTAAACTGCACGCGCAACTCTTCTAGTTTTTTTTTTATACCTTGCAAAAATAAATTAGCCTGCCATGGACCATGCGCAATTACTTCATCCAGTATTTTTTTGATAGCTAAAGCAGCTATTCTTTCTCGCTGTGAATAACGCGGAATCAAACAGCACCTCGCTTAACTATACGAAGCAACCCTGGTGTTACCGGGTACTACTAGGAGCAGTAGTCTGAGACACAATAGTCTGGATTTCATTTTGCATCGCACACAACGTATTAACCCCTGCATTCCATAGATTGTTGCCAGTAGTTTTTGACTCTGCCTGTTGTTTCATCCTATTCGTCATGGCCTGCAAACTGTTAATCCCATTGAGGAGCTTTTCAACAGCATCCGACATGGGTACAGCAGTATAATCTGCTTGTGCAAAAAAATTTGAACTTATTTTTGTTGGTTGAGTTGGTTCAGTTTTAATTATCATTAAATCTCATCCTTCTTTTATTTTGTCATATATCGAAAAACTCGACACTTTACGGTCATCACATTACATCAAATCAACAGAATCGAAGCTTACTCTACAGGCGCGATCGCCTGTCATACTGTGAAAACCCCTGTATCGCCGACGCATACCCACGTGTTAACCCTATCACTTTTACTAATTCACCCATCGCATTGGGTGATGTCAACCGCCAAATCTGCCGACTTACATTCATTGGTAAGTCTCCATTATAACATTTTTTCAAGAGTTCTAACAAACCATTATTGATCAAAAAAGCAGCCTGCGAAGTAAATCCAGCTACTGTAAGCCCAGCTCTGACAGCGCAGTGAGCAAGCCAGCTAAAATCAACCGATACGGTGATATCCTGTAATCCAACCCATGTAAAGGGATTGGTATATGCTCTATGTTGACGATAACACATTAGTGTGCCTTGACAGCGTTCAGAATGATAGTATTCGCGCTCAGAGTAACCGTAATCGATAATAAGGGCTAAACCCTGATCCATAATGCCAGCGAGTGCGGTGATCCAATCTAGCAATCCAACACAGATTTCCGACTCATACCGTTCTGCTGTGTCGAAATAACGGAATTGTAATTGGTGCAATTTTTTTGTCAACTTGCACGATTCAAGTGGCATTAAATGCCAGTTAAACTTACCTAAAGGAGTAGCAGTGACACACATTTCTTGCACGTTGGCCTGTGTCCATAAAAATCTATGCACAGGAAACGCATCTATCACTTCATTGGCAATAACTACTCCCTTGATAGGTTTTACCGGCCAACTATCTGACCATTCTAATAAATGATACAAATGAGGAATGTATTTTTTTATCAGAAATTTTTGGCGCTGTCTCAAGCAAGGACTGATTTCTACGATCCTATAGCGGGTAGGTAATGCTCTGCTTTGTTCCAGAAACCGTAATAACTCTAGCGACAGCTTACCAGTACCTGCCCCTATTTCCATGATCTCCCCTTCTCCTAAATTTAAAAAAACCTGTTGGCATTGTTGTCCTAAAACCTGAGCAAAGAAAGGTGAAATTTCAGGGGCAGTTATAAAATCACCTTCTTCACCTAATTTAGGCAGAGCCGCGGTATAATAGCCAAGACACGGCTCATAGAGGGCTAATTCCATAAAACGTGAAAAGCTGATGGAGTTAGTTTTACTTTGCTGAATTTCCTCTACAATTCGTCGACGCAGCACGTCGCTTTGCGATTGCAAACGAGGATTAGGAGGAAGCAGCGCAGCAATGGGTTGTTTTATTGGCACAGCAGATAGATCAAGCATAGGTAATAAAACATGTTAAATTATAAAACAGATGCTAAGGTAGTCCTAGTCACAGGAGCTGGCAAGCGCGTAGGTGCCGCCATTGCACGCCATTGTCATCAACGAGGAATGCGCCTTGCTATTCATTATCGAAAATCTGCTGACGAAGCAGAGGCACTATGTCGAGCGCTCAATAAAAAAAAGAGTAACACCGCTATAAGTTTACCTGCCGATCTAAACAATACCAAATGCTACGCCGATTTAATTCACACTATTCTTGCAAAATGGGGAAAAATAGACGTCCTCATTAATAATGCGTCAAATTTTTATCCCACACCTTTGGAAACTGTAACTGAAGCAAATTGGGACGACTTGATCAATAGTAATTTGAAAGCGCCATTTTTTCTATCACAAACGGCTGCGCCTTATCTAAAACAACAACGGGGTTGTATTATTAATCTCATTGACATTCAAGCGCAACGCCCATTGAAAGGATACTCTGTTTATTGTGTAGCAAAAGCAGGATTGCTCATGTTAACTAAAGCATTAGCTAAAGAACTGGGCCCTTTTGTACGGGTTAATGGCATTGCACCAGGCGTTGTTATGTGGCCGGATGATGAATCTCAATATAAACCTGCTATTCGAGCAAAAATTATCACGCGTACTGCTTTACAACGTGTCGGTACCCCGGAAGATATTGCAACCACTGCTGCTTTTTTGATCGAGCAAGCAAGCTACATAACAGGCCAAGTTATTGCAGTTGACGGTGGACGATCATTGGATTAGTGAATAAAAAATCCGGTGGTGAATTCAGGGATAGGTAATAGTTTTTTAACTAAAGTAAAGATTAGAAAGCTCCGCTGGTGTTTCATTTTACTTAAACACAACATGCAAAAATGGAGATCTGTGAAACACTTTAGACTTCCCACAGTCACAGTAGACGCGGGCCTGCTCACCATGCTTCAAGACAATCCCCAACCTTATCGGATATAAGTTCAAGCACAAGCCAACGGAACTTTCAAATGCCAGTGTAGTCGGAATAAAAAATAATGCAATAGTTTTTGGCTTTATGCATTAACTTGTTCTAACTTGCTCTTTCAAATAAAGAGGACTAGAATAGCCCCAATTTCATATTTAATGTTTAATTTGCTGATAACTTATGGCCACTAAAGTGTAAGGCGGCAAGCGGCGGAGTTTACACGGAGTAAATGCGCTGCTCAGCCAGTATCACAGTGATGTATTGAACAGTGATGTATTGAAGTAAAAAGAATTGATCAAGGTGTGCTCTTTTTATGCTGAAACTCAGCAAGCTCACGGACTATGCGATGGTGGTCATGGCTCACTTAGCCAGGCATCCTGAAAAATCTAGCAATGCAAGAAGCATTGCCGAACAAACAGGTATTGCTTTACCAACCACCAGCAAGTTGTTAAAACGCTTGGCTCAGTACCGGCTGTTAGTTGCACAGCGCGGCGTAAAAGGGGGTTACCGTTTAATTTTACCTGCTTCTGGTATCTCTTTGCTCGAGATTATTCAGGCTTTGGAAGGTCAAGTTGCCCTCACCGAATGTAGCCACACTGAACGCCGTTGTTCCGTAGAAAAACACTGCTTAATCCGTGATAATTGGCGTAAAATCAGCGCATTTTTTCATGGCACGCTGGATCGTATCAGCGTATCTGATTTAATACGACCATTAGAATTAGAACCGTTGCTAAAACAGCTTGTGGTCATACGAAAGCACAGAGAGTATAGCGAATGACAAACACTGCCTTAAAAAAACTGCTAGATCGAGATTATCCACATGGTTTTGTCAGTGATATCGAAGCGGATACACTGCCCTTTGGACTCGATGAATCGGTGATACGCACTATTTCTGCTAAAAAACAGGAACCAGAGTTTTTGTTAGCATGGCGCTTAAACGCTTACCGGCATTGGTTAAGCCTATCTGAGCCGCATTGGGCAGAACATTTGTATTTCCCGAGCATTAATTATCAAGCCATCAGTTATTATTCGGCACCTAAGGTAAAAAAACAGTTAAAAAGCCTCAATGAAGTCGATCCTGAGTTGTTACGTACATACAATAAGCTCGGCATTCCACTTCAAGAACAAGCGCTACTCGCTGGTGTAGCGGTTGATGCAGTGTTTGACAGTATTTCCGTCGCTACCACATTTAAAGAAAAGCTATTGAGTGTAGGAATTTTGTTTTGCTCTTTTTCAGAAGCAGTACAAAAATATCCTGAAATCGTTAAAAAGTACTTGGGCTCTGTCGTGCCCCCCACTGATAATTTTTTTGCTTGTCTCAATGCGGCCGTATTCACTGATGGATCGTTTTGCTATATTCCTCGAGGCGTGTGCTGTCCTATGGAATTATCAACCTATTTCCGTATTAATGCTGCCAATACTGGTCAATTTGAACGAACGCTGATCGTTGCCGATGAAGGCAGTTATGTGAGTTATTTGGAAGGTTGTACTGCGCCGCAACGCGATAACAATCAATTGCATGCGGCAGTTGTTGAATTGGTAGCATTAGATAATGCACAGATTAAGTACTCCACGGTACAAAATTGGTATCCCGGCGACAAAGAGGGTAAAGGGGGTATTTATAATTTCGTCACTAAACGGGGACGATGCTTGGGCATCAATTCAAAAATTTCTTGGACGCAGGTGGAAACTGGCTCTGCAATTACTTGGAAATACCCCAGTGTGATCCTGCAGGGGGACGGTTCTGTCGGCGAGTTTTATTCCGTAGCGTTGACGCATCACAAGCAACAAGCTGACACTGGAACGAAGATGATCCACATTGGAAAGAATACTAAGAGCACCATATTATCTAAAGGCATTAGTGCCGGAGAGGGAACTAATAGTTATCGCGGACTCGTCAAAGTGTTAAAAACAGCAAAAAATTCGAGAAATTACACACAATGCGATTCCTTACTCATCGGCGATCGTTGTGCGGCACATGCCTTCCCTTCCATTGAAGTAAAGAACCCAACGGCACAGGTAGAACACGAAGCATCTGCTTCAAAGATCAGTGATGATCAGATGTTTTACTGCCAACAACGCGGACTCTCAACCGAAGCAGCACTATCATTGATCGTGAATGGCTTCTGCAAAGTAATTTTGAAAGAATTGCCAATGGAATTTGCCGTAGAAGCTCAAAAATTATTGAGTCTTAGCTTAGAAGGATGCATTGGTTAGTAACACACGTTAAAAAGTGAAAAAAAAGCATGTTAGTTATCAAAGATTTCCACGCAGGGATCGATAGCAAGATTATTTTGCGTGGTGTTAATTTACAGGTTAATGCAGGTGAAATTCATGCCATTATGGGGCCAAACGGCTCTGGGAAAAGTACACTAGCAAACCTATTGGCTGGCCGTGAAGGCTACACGATTACTCAAGGCAGTATTGACTATTTAGGGGAAGATCTGTGTGCGTTGTTGCCGGATCAACGCGCCCGGGCTGGTTTATTCCTTGCATTTCAATATCCAGTCGAGATTCCTGGTGTTAGCAATGTCTATTTACTTAAGGCTGCATTGAATGCGATTCGTAAGGCCCGTGGTGAACCAGAACTCGATGCCATGGATTTTTTAACACGGGTTAAAGAAAAATTGAAGCTAGTAGAAATGGATCAAGATTTTTTGTATCGCTATGTAAATACAGGTTTTTCTGGTGGTGAAAAAAAGCGCAACGAGATCCTACAAATGGCGCTCTTAGAACCGAAATTGGCGATTTTGGATGAAACGGATTCGGGATTAGATATTGACGCTTTAAAAATTGTTGCCAACGGCGTAAATCATCTACGAGCACCTGATCGCGCCATGATACTTATTACCCATTATCAGCGCTTGTTAGATTATGTAAAACCAGATGCTGTACATATCCTTGCTGGCGGAAAAATAGTCTGCTCCGGTGATTTTGGTTTAGCTCAAACATTAGAAAAAGAAGGCTATGCCGCCATTTTGCAAGAAGAATCTTTGATGTCATCATGATACACACTAAAACAACCGCTCATGCCAACGCCCTGACACATTACCTTGCTGAATATCGACGCGTGGCAAAGGATTTAATTGGCGCCGGAGAAAAGCAGTTACAAACCTTACGTCAAGTAGCAGTAAACCAGTTTTCTGAGCTAGGATTTCCAACACTAAAACACCCGAATTGGAGACATACTTCTCTCATCCCGTTGTTGCAAAAACCCTTTTTTGCTGTCTCACCTGTAGTTAACGTAAAATTAATAGACGCTTTGAAACCGGCAATTGGTGATGGTGATAATCGATTAGTTTTTGTCAATGGCTTCTTCTCTAGTTCATTATCAAAGATAGCTGTGCTGCCACCTCACGCCACCATTAATCATTTAGCCGATATCATCGAGCATCACCCAGAATGCCTACCTACCCATTGGGAAAAGTCAGCTTTTTGTGAAAAAAATAGTTTTACTAGCTTGAATACTTTGTTTATGCAAGATGGCGCCTATATTTATTTACCTCCTCACACCAAATTATGTGCACCCATTGAGCTCGTATTTGTTACCTACGGTGAACAAAATTTCGTTCCTATCCGCAATATCATCATGGTTCAAGAAAATAGCCAGGTTATTGTAGTGGAAAAATATATTTCGCTAGCCGACGAAGAAAACAGTTATTTCACCAATAGCGTAACGGAATGCTTTCTGGCTGCACAAAGTGGTATAGAACATTATAAGCTCTTAGAAGAAAGTAAAAATGCCATGCACATTGGGAATATCATAGTGCAACAGCAAGAAAGCAGTCGATTTTCAGCGTATTCCCTGGCTTTAACAGGTGCTTTGATCCGTAGTGACGTGAGAGTTCAACTGTGTCAAGCACATGCACAATGTCACTTAAAAAGCCTTTATTATGCGAGAGAAAATCAACATATTGATCAACAAACCACCGTTGATCATCTCAGTCCAGAAACGCAGAGTACGGCCTTTTACAAGGGCATTGTTGACGACCATGCATGTGGCGTGTTTAACGGCAAGCTCATCGTTCGAGAAAAAGCTGTTAAAAGCAAAGCACAACAGCTAAATAAAAATCTACTGCTATCCCCCTCTGCCGAGATTTATACAAAACCACAACTTGAAATATTCGTCGATGATATCCAATGCATGCACGGTGCTAGCACGGGTCAGCTTGATGAAACGGCTATATTTTATTTACGTGCGCGTGGTTTAAGCGCAGAAGACGCACGTACCCTCTTAATCAAAGCTTTTATTCACGATGTTATTCAGCAAATGCCACTATTGAGTACATATCCTTTCCTGTCTCATTCCGTGAAAAATTTACTCACTTTGGATTATGTTAGCGTTTGATGTCGATAAAATAAGACAGGATTTTCCAATCCTGCAGGTGAAAGTTCAGGGTAAACCGCTTGTTTATCTAGACAATGCCGCCAGTACGCAAAAACCTAAACAGATCATACAGCGGCTATCTGAGTTTTACTCCACTGAATACAGTAGTGTCCATCGTGGTATCCATCGTTTAAGCGAGCAAGCTACGGAAAATTTTGAAAAAAGTCGTGAAAAAATTCGACGCTTTCTTAATGCTAAGCAGGTTTCCGAAATTGTGTTTGTGCGCGGTACAACGGAAGCGATCAATTTGGTTGCGCAAACCTACGGGCGCCGCTATATCCAATCAAGCGATGAAATTATCATTTCCCATATGGAACATCATGCCAATATTGTGCCTTGGCAATTACTGTGCGAAGCAACCGGAGCAAAACTCCGCATCATCCCTATTAATGATGACGGTGAACTCATATTTGAAAAATATGTGGAACTTTTGAATAAGAAAACGAAGTTAGTCGCCCTTTGTCATGTTTCTAACACCTTAGGAACCATTAATCCCATCAAGCAAGTAATAGTTTTAGCACATGCCAATAACATACCGGTGTTAATCGATGGTGCACAAGCGGTTGCACACCAACGGGTTGATGTACAGGATTTGGACTGTGATTTTTATTGTTTCTCTGGCCATAAACTGTTTGCTCCGACAGGAATTGGGGTGTTATACGGAAAGCAGCATTTGTTTGAGAGCATGCCTCCTTATCAAGGGGGTGGAAATATGATCACAGAAGTTCGGTTAGAAAAAAGCAGTTTTCGCGAAGCACCCTACAAATTTGAAGCAGGAACACCACACATTGCAGGTGTTATCGGCCTGGGTGCAGCCATTGATTACCTCGATCAATTCAATTTTTCAGCCATACAGGCCTATGAAAAGGAATTACTAGACTATGCAATGAGCCAATTGACAGCCCTTCCAGGATTGCAAGTCATCGGAACAGCAAAGGAAAAGGTAGCTATTTTAAATTTTATCGTTCACGATAATCTGGGTAAACGCATTCACGGTCATGACATCAGTGATATTCTAAATTCAGAAGTTGGTGTCGCCGTCAGAGCTGGACAGCATTGCACCATGCCATTGTTGCAGCGCTTTCAGGTCGATTCCACCGTACGTGCCTCTCTTGCTTTCTATAATACCAAACACGATATCGATCAATTGATCCAGGGAATCCAAATCGTGCAAACGCTTTTTAATAAATAACATGAAAATCTTCTCTACTGTGATTGCTACCCATGTCTGAATTACGCGAACTCTATCAAGAAATGATTCTCGATCACGGTCGTCACCCCCGGAATTGTTGTGTGATACCACATGCCAATCGGCAAGCACAGGGTTTTAACCAACTGTGCGGTGATCAATTAACCCTGTATTTGGAAACAGGAGATAATAGAATTAAAAATATTGGTTTTACAGGTTCAGGTTGCGCTATTTCTATGGCATCTGCTTCACTGATGTCAGAAACCTTAAAGGGAAAAACAGAACAGGAAGCTAATTTATTTTTTCAATTTTTTCATTCATTACTAACGAATGCGGAAGCAAAAACTACCACTATCGTGGGCTTTGAAAAATTAGCCGTTTTTTCTGGCGTAAGGCTTTATCCAGCCCGTGTAAAGTGTGCCACATTAGCATGGCATACTTTACAGGCCGCACTGAATCAACGAAAAGAAATGATTTCTACCGAATAGCGAGGGTAACCCTCCCTCATACACCGTGTTTCATCTTCAAGCAGCTGAACAGGTTTGTTTTAAATTTTACCGTCAAATTTAGCGAGAAAACTTAGCCACTCCTTGAGTATCATCATCATGAGTTTCATAAATTTCTCTATACATTAGGTCAACCCCCATTTTTAGTACAACGCCATAGTAGAGACTAATCGCTTCTCCGTAAATGCTAAGGATAATCTGATACAGACCGCTTGACTTTGGTGTTTATTCCAATTTCAATAGTGGATGGTGTCTCCTGAACTAATTTTATGTCGCTATCTTACCCTTTGTCTAAAATAGCTATTGAACAACTCAAAATCAAAGTTATTGATGCGCTTAAAAGCGTATATGACCCAGAAATACGCGTAAACATCTATGATTTGGGGTTAATTTATACGATTGCTATTGATCCACAAGGGTCTGCACGACTCGAAATGACCTTAACAACGCCAAACTGCCCTGTAGCAGAAACCTTACCGAGTACGGTAAATAACGCTGTCGCTGGGGTTGACGGCATCACGGATTCCGCAGTTGAACTCGTCTGGGATCCACCCTGGACGACTGAAAAGGTATCTGAGGCGGCAAAATTAGAGTTAGGTATACTCTAGGATAGAATCCATGAGCATACTAGCAATATTTAGATTAAACAGTTGATCCAATTCGCGAAGCCCAGTAGGACTGGTAATATTGATCTCTGTCAAATAATCACCTATCACATCCAACCCAACAAAAACTAAACCCTTTTCTTGCAAGGTAGGTCCAAGCTGCTGGCAAATCCAGTGATCGCGCTCGCTCAGCTCAACACCTTCCCCTCTTCCACCAACTGCTAAATTGGCACGCGTCTCACCAGCTGGAGCCATCCGCGCTAAGGCATAAGGGACAGCTTTGCCATTGATCATTAAGATGCGCTTGTCACCGGTGACAATTTCTGGAATATAACGCTGCACGATCATGTAACGCCGATTGTTGTCACTTAACATTTCCAAAATGACATTGACATTTGCATCGTTTTTTTTCAAGCGAAACACAGAAAAGCCACCCATTCCATGCAAAGGTTTGGCAATAATATCCTTATGTTCCTCTAAAAATTCTTTAGCTGCTACTACCCTATGTGTCACTAAAGTTGGAGGACAACATTGTGGAAAATGCAAAGTAAATAATTTTTCATTAAAATCACGCAAACTTTGTGGCCTATTGATGACGCGTACACCCTGTTGTTCTACCAAATCTAACAACTGTGTTGTGTAAATATATTCCATATCCACTGGCGGATCTTTGCGCATCAAAATAACAGACAGTCTATCCAGACATTGTACAATCTCCGTAGACAAGGTAAACCAACTTTCAACTGCTTCGTTGACTGTCAAGCGGCGCATGCTAGCATATGGAACGTTGTGCTGAAGAAAAAGATCGGTTGGTTCCATATAAAAAATGGGCCATTCTCGTCTTTGCGCTTCTAGCAATATGCCAATCGTCGTATCTTTTTTAGCATTGATCTGTGAAATAGGATCCATGATCACACCCAATGAATATCCTTGCATCGACTTATCCTGTTGTTAAGGCGATCAATTGTTCACGTGCTGCTGCCAATACAGCCAAGCGCGCAATCACACCATACACATAAAAACGATTCGCGTATTGCCCTTCTTGTTTTTTATCAATCTCTGGGGTGTTACAAGCCTTAACAAAAGGCAAAGACTCAAACTGCATGCCAGGTGAATTCAGATTGTCAGTAATACCGCGTCCGGTATGTACGCGATAAAATCCGCCAACAACATATTGTCCAAATAAATAAACCACAGGTTCGGCAACAGCACCCTGCCAAATTTCAAAGGTGTAAACACCCTCTTGAATGATCACTTGTTTAATGGGTAATCTACCCTTAGTTACCGTCATATCAACACGTTTTTTTCGGTTCAATGTTTTGATCTCTGAGGGATCATGAATCGATAAAACACCCATGCCATAAGTCCCGGCATCCGCTTTTATTACAACATACGGCTTTTCTTTAATCTGATACTCATTGTATTTTTTTTGAATTTTTGCTAACAGATCTTGACTTGCTTCGACCATACAGCTTTCGCCACTGCGTTTCATAAAATCGATGCCTTCACAACGGGTAAATAGAGGATTAATTAACCAAGGATCGAGCTGAATCAACTCTGATAATTCCTGACACACGCGATCATATTCTCGAAAATGCCCAGATTTGAGACGTCTATGCCATCCCAATTCAGTCATGGGCAATATCCTTTGTTGCAGATTTTGTAAAAGCTTGGGTATGCCATCGGCTAAATCGTTATTCAACAAAATCAAACAAGGCAAAAAATTGTCAAGCATGAGTTGTTGGTCTTGCCGTCTTACTTTTTCAATTAGCAGAGTACGGCCGGATGTCAATGCCATTTTATGGGTAGCCGCCAGATCTTCCGACAAAGAACCTATCCTTACTTCAAATCCAGCTTGAATCAAGATATCACGCAGAACGACGAGATTTTCAAAATAAAATTGGTTGCGTGTATGATCTTCTGGAACCAATAAAAGCCTGCGACATCCGGGTGCTAATCGATCTAAAGTCTCCTGAACTGCTTGGACAGCTAGTGACATGGAGTCTCCTTTTAAATTATTGAATCCTCCTGGAAATAAATTTGTGTCGACTGGCGCTAATTTGAACCCTGCATTACGTAAGTCAACTGAAGAATAAAATGGCGGAAACGTACTACGCCATTGTTCGCGTAGCCAGGCTTCAATAGTCACTTGATAAGATAATAATCGCTCCTCCAAATGATGCAATGGATCCAAGCAGTGTGAAGCGATACAGGGGATCTTTGACATGTTGTTGAGGGAGCTTTTCATCGATTATTACCTTCGATAAATCAGAAAATAATTTGGAGGATTCGGTCACCCCCTCCCATTTTTAGTGCTTTACCAGCGCTATAACTTCGGCTTCAAGCAAATCAGTTAATCTTTGGACAGCTTGCGGAGACATTCACAACTACCTCTAGCCAAAGTCATAAAGTATGCATTATAATTTACTGTTAGCGTAGTACAGTTAGTACAGTAATAGTACAATAATCCAAAAACTGTAGGACACGAAAAAAAATATTAACAAGGAGTCAGTTTATGCCATATCCTGAAGCATTCGATGCAGCATTGAAGCAATTTGAAAATAGTGGCTGCTTTACGTTAAAAGACGCTTCACTAACGGTTTCACAATTAAGTTGTATCAAACGTCTCGTTGAAAAACGAAAATCTACTGTTGTTAAGCATACCTTACATTACGAATTTTGCTTGCACAACGTTGTCCTAATTTCTGATAATATTCCGGAACAGGTTTTGCAAGGATCGGTTACAGAACATACTGTCTGTATTAAACCTCAAGTAGCCGAGCATATATTTATTGTACAAGCAGCGACCAATCACTTTGAGAACGTTAAGCTGAAACCCACCACACAGGAAAGGCGTGTGGCGCAACGGCAGGCTGGCGGCCGCTTTGAAAATCGCTGTAATGATATGATGGAGTTACAGCTCTTCGACGCACAAGAAAAACAGGTAGCGCGACAACAAACAGCATTGCTTGCTCTATTCAGTGGTGATCTAGATCTCTGGAGTAGGCTTGAATTAATA
>Ga0207050_1052_pt1 | contig 22081 bp, 28 predicted proteins | sample Alteio_BWMinCont_64_FD_153291 | JGI IMG/M metagenome (GOLD analysis project Ga0207050, IMG submission 153291) | Enriched cells from forest soil in Barre Woods Harvard Forest LTER site, Petersham, Massachusetts, United States -... | ecosystem: Environmental > Terrestrial > Soil > Temperate forest >...
AGGCGGGCCAGATAAGATTTACTGAATCCAGCCGTCGCGATCAGCGATTTCCCCAAGCCACTGCAACGTTTCCTTCTCATGCGGATCATTGCGGAGAAGGAGAGATTGCCTCCGACATTCCTCGGCAAAACCCTTGCATCGCGTATCCGGCAGCCAGATTTGAATCGGACGCAATCCGTGCTTGTACAAATTTTTCATCCGCTTTCGCATGCGTTCCCCATTAATCACTAATCCCTGTCCGCGAAATCCGCACATCCCGATGCACCGAAATTCCGAGCAAAAGCCCGCAACCTATGAGCAGGGTCAGCATCGCCGTGCCTCCGTATGAAACAAGGGGCAATGGGATGCCCACTACTGGAATGGTGCCTGTGACCATACCAACATTCACGAACACATAGAGGAAGAAGCTAACGGTAAGACCAAACGCCACCAACCGTCCGAACTGATTACGGCAGGTGACCGCGATCATGAAGCCGTAGGCTAGCAGCAGGAAGTATAGCAGCAGCAAAAACAAAGCGCCTGCCATGCCGAGTTCCTCCGCCAGCACCACGAAAATGAAATCGGTGTGTTTTTCGGGCAGGAATTGCAGCTGGCTTTGCGTGCCATGGCCGAAGCCTTTGCCGAACAATCCGCCGGAACCGAGGGCGATTTTGGATTGCAGAATGTTGTAGCCCGCGCCCAGCGGATCGGAGCCGGGATTGATAAAGGTCGATAATCGCGCCTTTTGATAATCGTGCAGATGATGCCAGGCGATCGGCATAATCGCGCAGGCAAGGGCTATGACAATCACGAATTTCCACCATCGCACGCCGCCGACGAAAAACATGGCGCCACTGGCGAGAACAAGCAGCATCGCCGTGCCGAGATTGGGCTGCAGCAGCACCAACCCCACCGGTGCCAGAACCATCAATATGGGCGCCACGAGCTTGATGGGATGGCCGATATCTTCGGGGGACAATCCGTGAAAATATTTCCCCAGCGCCAGCACGAGGGCGATTTTCATCAGCTCTGACGGCTGCAGCACGAAAAAGCCGAGATTGATCCAGCGCTGCGCACCCATGCCGATATGGCCCTTCACCTCGACCACCACCAGCAAAATCAGCATCGCGCCGTAAAGCCAGTAGGCGATATGCAGCCAGAGCCGCACATCGATAAGCGCAATAATCATCATGACGCAGAGGCCGATGGCAAAGCGCGACAATTGCGCCCCCGCCCAAGGCTCCCAGCTTTTGCCGCCAGCCGAATAAAGCAGCGCCACGCCCATCAGGCCGATGGCGATTACCAGCGCCACAAAGCCCCAATTGAGATGCCGCAGCTTATCGCCAAGGCCGAGATGGTCGCTGGAAGAAAGACGGGACATAAATACCTGAAAGCCTGATTTTAAAGTGCCGCGAGGCTAGCACCGGCTTCGGCGAATGAAAACCGTCAGGCTTTTTTGGCCAATCGCCAAAGATATTTGAATTGTTCGCGAAAAGGCTCGACCAACTGGCGGCCGCGAAGAATAAATACCTGTTTTTTTCGCCAAGCGATAAAGGCGATCCGGTCGGCGTAGATGACATAGGTTATTTTGCCGATCAGCTCGGCTGGAAGAAAACGATAGTGCTGACGCGGCGCATCGAAAACGTTATTGCCCTCGGCAACGAGAATGCTCTCATACACCGCCATTTGTGTGCGCCATTTATAATAGCGCGTTGTAGATTCCTTGATGTGTTTTGCATGCCATTGGCTTTCATCTGTCGAACAGGTGAAAATTTCCTGCCCCGGTTTGCGGATCGCGGCGTACATATCGTCATTCATCTTGAATATAAAGCTGTCGCCGCTGAATCGCTGTATGCCGCTGACTTCGTCGCTGTGCCTGATGGCGCCATTCGGTAAAAACTCAACCCCGGCATCTTCCAATGCGGCCACCATGGCATCGATGGTCGTTTGGCGCGTAGCGCCAGTTTCGCGTTCATAGTTATTTACCGCCGATAACGACAGGCCAGCCTTGTCGGCAAGTTCCTGCTGTTGCCAGCTTAAAAGGCCGCGGGCGGCGCGAATGAGGGCAGGAGTCATAAAGCGTAATATACAATTTTTAAGTTAATAAAACACGTATAATGCATGTTTTTCTGCAAATCGGCATTAGTTTCGACGGTTTCGCCAATATAAAAAGCCCATGCAATTTTTTATGGGGAGAAACAGAAAATGCTTAAGGGAAATTTTATTACCGATCCAATTTTGGCAAGCCGGCAGCATTTTAAATATCTGGATATTATCGATATGGTCTGGATCTGCTGTTTGATGCTTTCCACTTTCACGGCTTCAAAAATTTTCGATTTGGGAGAGTTTCAGTTTACGGCCGGTGTATTGATCTATCCTTTTACCTATATTTTCTCCGACGTGTTCACTGAAGTGTACGGCTACCGCCAAACGCGCCGCATTGTGTGGACGGGGCTGGGCATGTTGTTACTGTCTTCTGTAGTTTTGCGCGGAATGGTGGCTGTACCGCCTAGCCAAAGCTATGGCGATCAAGAGGCTTTCTCCACCATATTCGGGCAATCGACACTCCTGACCATTGCAACGATGATGAGCTTTTTCAGCGGAGAAGTCACCAATTCCTATGTGTTGGCGAAGATGAAAATCGGCTCCAACGGTAAATGGTTGTGGGCAAGGGCGACCGCATCCACGCTCGCGGGGCAATCGATCGATAACTTCATTTTTTATTTTGTTGCTTTCGGGCTCAATGGCACGTTTCCGCCTAGCACGATTGTCAGCTTGTGGCTGTCTTGTGTGGTTTTTTGCACGGTGTATGAATTTCTCGCGACGCCCCTAACATATAAAATCTGCAATTCTCTCAAGCGTGCCGAGGGGCTGGATGTTTATGACCGCGGCACGAATTTTAACCCCTTTGCCGTGTTTTTCCTTAAGCGTAGAAACAGCGAGACCTGAGGCGAAATTTCTTTTTATTTAGAGGCGATTATGGCCTAGATTGGGGCGGCAAACCTTGATTTATGAGATTCGCCGCCGATGCAATCCGCCGTCATCCTTTTCCCCGGTTCTAACCGCGAGCGTGATGCGGTGCTGGCGCTTGAAAAGGCTACGGGCAAGAAGCCGATTATGGTCTGGCATGGCGATAGCGAATTGCCGAAATGCGATCTGATCGTCATTCCAGGCGGCTTTTCCTATGGCGATTATCTGCGCACCGGCGCTATGGCGGCGCATTCGCCGATCATGCGCGAAGTGGCGAACGCGGCCAAGAAGGGCATGCGGGTGCTCGGCATCTGCAACGGTTTTCAGATTTTGTGCGAAACGCGCATGTTGCCTGGCGTTTTGCTGCGCAATGCACATCTCAAATTCGTCTGCAGGTCGGTGACGCTGCGCGTGGAAAATGTCGAGACCGATTTTACGCGTGCCTATAAACCGGGGCAGGAGATCAAAGTGATCGTCGCGCATGGCGACGGGAATTATTTCGCCTCTAACGATACGCTGAAGGAGTTGGAAGACGAGCGTCGCATCGCCTTTCGTTATGCCGATAACCCCAACGGCTCCATCCGCGATATCGCCGGTATTTTCAATAAGGCAAAAAATGTTCTCGGCCTCATGCCCCATCCGGAAGATGCGGTTGAGGCGTTGCATGGCAGTACGGATGGTGCAGGATTGTTCGCTAGCCTGGCGAAGGTGGCGTGATGAGATGTATCGCAATTCTCATGCTTGCTCTTCTCGTTTCGTCCAATGCTTGGGCGCAGGCGAATACCGTAAACGTCATCCAGCAATGCCGGAGCTTTGCAGAATGCACCATCGTGTGGGGCGGTTGCAGCGATGTGGCAATCAACAAGCAATATATCAAACAATTCCAGCCAACATCCGTATGCAGCCAAACCAAGTCGCATGATCCGAGGGCTGTGCCGACATGTGAGGACAATGTATGTGTAGTCGCTTCGCAGGATAAAGGAGGTGTTCAATGAAGTTTGCCCGCCCGATTGTGCTGATCAGTGCTTTGCTCGCGCCCGTTTCCGCCGCGGCGAATGCCTCCATATGGCAGTCGCAATATCCCAAGGAGTGGTTTGCTTGCGAGAGCGACAGCCAATGCACGAAAGTTTGCGTGCCTTGGTGCAGAAGTCCGCAACAGTCGTCGGCTAGAAATTGGGTGACTGCCATTAATGGCGATTATGTAAGCCCTTATAACGAAGCTGCCGCCAAGCTTCGGCAATCCACGGCAGGTTGCGTACCGGAGCCATGCAATATTCAGGATCCGGCCTTTACGGCAAAATGCATGAGAAATGTTTGCGCGACTGTAGAGATGGAAAAGAAATAAATGAATTCTGTCGCCGAAAAAATTGCAGAAGAAAAACCTGGTCTCAATAGCCTTCTCGCCGATCACGGTATGACGCGCGACGAATATGACGTGCTGCTGCGCGTGTTGGGGCGGGAGCCGACGCTGGCGGAATTTGGCGTGGCGGCGGCGATGTGGTCGGAGCATTGTTCCTATAAATCGACGCGCGTGTGGTTGAAGAAACTGCCGACCAAAGGGCCGCATGTCATCTGCGGACCCGGCGAAAATGCGGGCGTGATCGATATCGGCGATGGCATGGCCGCCATTTTTAAAATGGAAAGTCATAACCATCCCTCCTATATCGAACCCTATCAGGGTGCCGCGACCGGCGTCGGCGGAATCTTACGCGATGTATTCACGATGGGCGCGCGGCCGATTGCCAATATGAATGCGCTGCGTTTCGGTGATCCCAAGCATCCGAGAACCAGATCGCTGGTTGCGGGTGTGGTTGCAGGTATCGGCGGATATGGCAATTGCGTCGGCGTGCCGACGGTTGGCGGCGAAACCAATTTTCATCCGAGCTATAACGGAAATTGTCTAGTGAATGCGATGACTGTCGGTATTGCCGACAAGAACCGCATTTTCTATTCGGCGGCGGCGGGCATTGGCAATCCTGTCGTTTATGTCGGTTCCAAAACCGGGCGTGACGGTATTAAGGGCGCTACCATGGCTTCGGTTGAATTCAACACCGATGCAGACGCCAAGCGACCCACGGTGCAGGTCGGTGATCCTTTCACGGAAAAATTGCTGATCGAAGCATGCATGGAACTGATGGGGACGGACATGATCGTTTCAATTCAGGATATGGGCGCGGCAGGTCTTACATCGTCATCGGTTGAAATGGCATCGAAAGGCAATCTCGGTATTGAGCTTGATCTCGATATGGTTCCGCTGCGCGCCTCCGGAATGAGTGCCTATGAAATCATGCTTTCCGAAAGCCAGGAACGCATGCTGATGGTGCTGAAGCCGGGCCGTGAAGAAGAAGCGAAGCGTATCTTCACCAAATGGGAACTGGATTTCGCTGTGATCGGCAAGCTCACCGATACCGGCAAGCTGGTTTGCAAGCGCAATGGTAAGGTTGAGGTTGATATTGCGGTTGGACCTTTGGTCGATCAATCGCCGCTTTATAACCGCCCATGGGAGGAAACGCCTGCAGCGCCGGTGATCGAAGCAAAACAATATCCTTTGCCGAAAGACGAAACGCCGCTTTCGGTATTGCAGAAGCTGATGCAAACCCCGGATTTATGTTCGCGCCGCTGGATTTGGGAACAGTATGACAGCCTTGTTGGCGCTGATACCGCTATCGGGCCTGGTGGCGATGCGGCAGTGGTGCGTATACGCGATACAAACAAGGCGTTGGCGATGAGTGTCGATTGCACGCCGCGTTATTGCGCCGCTGATCCTGTGATGGGCGGCAAGCAGGCGGTGGCCGAGACATGGCGCAATATTTGCGCGGTGGGAGCCAAGCCGCTTGCCATCACCGACAATATGAATTTCGGCAATCCGGAAAAGCCGCGCATCATGGGCCAGTTCGTCGGCGCCGTGCAGGGCATCAGCGAGGCATGCATTGCGCTCGATTACCCTGTCGTTTCCGGCAATTGCAGCCTTTATAACGAGACCAACGGCAGCGCAATTTTGCCCGCCCCCGCCATTGGCGGCGTTGGGTTAATGGACGACGTGACGAAAACCACGACCATTGCCTTCAAAGGCGAAGGGCAGGCAATTTTCGTTATTGGCGAAACTAAAGGCCATATCGGCCAATCGCTTTATCTCCGAGAAATTCACGGCAAGGAAGAAGGCGCGCCGCCGCCGGTCGATCTCAAGGCCGAACGCAAGCATGGTGAGTTCATCCGTGCGCTGATTGGCGAGCGCGCCATCACCGCTTGCCACGATGTTTCGGACGGCGGCTTGCTGGTGGCTTTGGCGGAGATGGCTCTGGGCGGCAATACCGGCTGCACGATTGATGCCGAAGGCGATGCGAGCTTCTGGTTCGGCGAGGATCAGGGGCGGTATGTGGTATGCACAGCCAAGCCGGATGTGTTGGAGCAGAAAGCTAAGGCGGCTGGTATCAGTTGTTCCAGACTCGGCTCAACAAGTGGTAAAGCTTTATCCCTTAAGGGTGACAAGCCAGCCGAACTTTCTGCGTTACGCACCCTTCACGAAAGCTGGATGCCGCACTATATGGGGAGCTAGAGGTTTTTCGCATGCCCATGGACATCAACGAGATCGAGCGGCTAATTAAGGAAGCGCTGCCTGACGCAACCATCGAGATCAAGGATCTGCGCGGCGATGGCGATCATTACGCGGCGCATGTGGAAAGCGCTGCGTTTATCGGCAAAACGCTTGTCCAGCAGCATCAATTGGTTTATGCCGCATTGCAAGGCAGGGTCGGCGGTGTGTTACATGCATTGGCGCTGAAGACATCGGCGCCGGCTCAACAGCAGCAAGCTTGAAAGAGGAGAGAGCGAAAATGGATAATATGGCTTCCGAGCGCATTCGCGCCGATATTTCGGCCAACGATGTGGTGCTTTACATGAAAGGCACGCCGGTTTTCCCGCAATGCGGTTTCTCGGCTCAGGCAGTGCAGATCCTCAATATGCTCAATGTGCCTTTCAAGGGCGTGGATGTGCTGACCGACCCCAGCCTGCGCCAGGGTATCAAGGATTTCAGCAACTGGCCGACCGTCCCCCAGCTTTACGTGAAGGGCGAGTTTGTCGGCGGCTGCGATATCATGCGCGAGATGTTCCAGAGTGGCGAATTGCAGCAGGCGCTACAATCCAAAGGCGTGAGCTGCGCGCCTACGCCGAAAACGGCGTAAATAAACGGCATGATAGCACCGGAAAAGGAATACTGCTTTTTTCTGGTTCCTGAAGAGCCGCTTAGATCACAACTTAACCCGATCATAGAAAAACTTGCGGCTGATTATAATGCCGTCGTTTTTGTGCCCCATGTCACGGCCTATGTCTGCAGTTCGAATGATAAGGAAGCGCATCATATCGGCGATTTAATCACGCGAACATTCGCGCCTATCGAATTAACGCCTGAATGCGTCGACTGCACAGACCATTTCTATAAAACGCTTTTCGTGCAGTTCCGCGAATCTCAGCAATTGCGAAAGATGTCGGATGCAGTGCCTGCAGAATGCGCTTGGCCTTCGGCCTATGAGCTTAATTCGCATCTAAGCCTATTATATCAGCGAATACCGCACGAAGAGCGGCAGCGGCTGGCTGTGGAGCTTACGCCTATAGTTCCGCAAGGCCCCTATCGGCTCGAAACGTTATGGGTTGTCGAAGCCGACCAGGCAGAGTCATGCGATACCGTTCGCCGCTGGCGAAAGGTTTATGAAGGGAAATTGTTGGCTTAGCGCTTGGCGGAAATCGCTTTGTTGGTTTCTTCTTTGCGCACGAACCCGCCGCGGCCATTGCCATTGACGGCATAGGTCTCGTCGACGCGGGCGATGCCCGAAAGTGGCTGCTTGGCAGACATATCGCCAAGGCGGGTGGTATCAACGACAATCTTTTTGACTATGGGAGCAGTCATGCTCGCCTCCATTATTTCACGCACGAAATTTTTGTGCAGTGCACATAGGATAGGCGAGAAGGGTCAACAATGCATTAAATTTAAAATGGTTAAACATTGTTATATAACAATGAGTTATATTATATAAAATTCGAAATATCTGGAGCAGTTGCCGTTATGACACGGTGCAGCATACGCAATATTCATGCGCTCAAATCGACAGATTTTGGATGAGAGCTAACCGGCTAATTGCACTTGGCGACAATTTCGTGCGCGCCGGCTTCATTCCAGAAATAGGGGGATTGCGGCGGCGAAATATCGGTTTCGCGGACAATCGTATAGCCGCGGTTCATGCATTGGTAGGCGGCTTTATCATAGCAATCGCCGGTCGATGAAAACATGCCGCCGCAGGTAATCCGCCAACCGCGGCCGCCATCGCCCGTATCGACATATTGCGCGGGAGCCGCATGGCTGCATGCGCCAAGCAAAAGCATGGAAGCGGCGATGCATGTCATCCAGCCGGATTTGGTCATTTGTAATCCTCGCAACAGGGAATGGCGAAGCGCCAAAGGAATCAGAATGAAAGAAAGCTTAGAAACTAGCGTTGATCGAGTCCAGCACGAGAATCATTGCCTGTTCGCGACGAACGCCGACAGTTCCTTTTTTGCCGCGCTGCAATCATGATCTAATCGCCAGGCTTTCAGGCCAGTTTGCCTGTGCTAAAAAGAACTTCCGCCAAACCTAACCGGTTCCCTGCTTCTTGTGAACCATATCAAAAAAATCGGCGAAGCTTTTACGCGTGAGCGCGACCGTTGGCCCTTATGGGCGCCGCTGGCCATCGGTGCGGGCATCGCTATTTATTTCCAGTTGCCGTTCGAACCGCCTTTGTGGGCGCTGGCAGCGATGCCGCTTCTCATCATTCCGGTTTTGCTTGTGCGCAATTATTTCGGATTGATGATTGCTCTTTCGATTCCCGTGCTGATTGCCATCGGTTTCAATGCTGGCCAGATGGAAACCAAGCTTGTCGAAGCGCCGATGTTGGGAAAACAGATTGGTCCTACAGGCGTGACAGGACGATTGGTTTATACCGAACTGATGCCGCAAGGCATTCGCCTTACGCTGAAAAATCCGCAAATCGATCGCTTGCCGATGGAGCAAACGCCACTGAAGGTGCGCGTGCGGATGAAGAACGAAACGCTGGCCGATGTGCCGCCGACGGGATCGCTGGTGAATTTGTGGGCGGAACTTGGGCCCTTCAGCGAACCTGTGGCGCCGCATGCGACCGATTTCCGTTGGCAGGCTTATTTCAAGCAATTGGGCGGGCTTGGCTGGTCGATGGGCGAAATTCGTCTCACCGACTCCAATCCCCCGGTACCGTCATGGCGCGATAAATTCAGCCTTGCTTTCGAGCATGCGCGCCTCGTCCTCACGCAGCATGTTTATACGTATCTCAGCGGCGATGCGGCGGCAATGACGGCGGCGCGGTTGAACGGCGAGCAAACCGGAATTTCCGAACCAGTGATTAACGCCATGCGCATCGCGGGCCTCGCGCATTTGCTTTCCACTTCCGGCTTCCACGTCACCATAATGGGGTTGCTGGTTTATTTTCCGCTGCGCGCGATTTTGGCGCTGATCCCGTGGATCGCCTTGCGTTATCCGATCAAAAAATGGGCGGCGTTCGGCGCGATTTTATCGACCATTGGCTATACGCTGCTGGTCGGATCGCCAGCGGCAACGCTGCGCTCCATGATCATGACGGGAATTGCGATGCTGGGCGTGCTGGTCGACCGGCCTGCAACCGTCATGCGGCTTGTCATGCTGTCGGCGGCGATTGTGATGCTGATATTGCCGGAAGCGATATTGGGACCGAGCTTTCAGATGTCGTTCGCGGCGGTGCTATGTTTAATTGCAGCGTATGAGCGCGCGCCGGGATGGACGGCAGGCGAGCCAAAAGTGAATTTGCCGGCCTGGATTGAGCCGATATGGAAGCATCTTTACGCCATCATTCGCACGTCGCTGATTGCAACGGCAGCCACCACGCCGTTTTCGATTTATCATTTCGGAACCTTCAGTTTTTATGGCTTTGCCGCCAATGCGTTGGCTATTCCGCTGACCAGCTTCTGGGTGATGCCGTGCATTCTGCTGGCCTATATCACTGTACCGTTCGGCTGGGATGGGCCATTCATCACCGGCGCAGGGTGGGGCGTAGGTATCATCATCAAAATTGCGATGATGGTTGCGCGATGGCCCTATGCCTTGCTGCATGCATCGGCGATGCCTGCGGCATCATTGGTTGCGGTCATTCTTGGCGGCTTGTGGCTGTGTTTGTGGCGGAGGCGCTGGCGGTTTTTGGGTTTGCTGCCGGTTCTGGCGGGAATGCTTTATCCGCTTTATACCGCGCTGCCCGATTTCATGGTGACAGCCGACGGCAAGGAATGGGCCGTTCGGCTGGCAGATGGCAGGCTTGCGGTGCCGACGCTGCGGAAAGATAAATTCGTTTTCGAGCAATGGCAGGAACGGCTGGGCAATCCCGATCTTGTCGATATCCGCGACTTGCCAGACAACGATAACCGTCTGCGCTGCGATAATGCCGGATGCGTTTACCGCCTAGGCGGCCATGTTCTGGCCGTACCGCGCGTGGATGAAGCGGCGCTGGAGGATTGCGATCATGCAGATATTGTCGTGGCGCCGTTCATCATCCGCGATTGCGCGGCGAAAACAGTAATCGACGATACGGAACTATGGAATCACGGTGCGCATGTGATTTATTTCAGCGGCGGCAAAATGCGCATCGACTATGCGCGCGGGCGGAGAGGGATGAGACCGTGGAGCGTGGGGTGGAAAAACCAATAGCGTCATCCCGGAAAATTTTTGCTTCGCCGAAGGCGAACAAAAATTTATCCGGGATGACGAGTTGTTTAATACTGTCTCACCAATCCCACCAGCTTCCCCTGCACGCGCACGCGCGCGGCGTCATAAATCTGCGTTTGCAGGTTTTTATTGGCGGGGATGAGGGCGGTTTTTGAGCCGCGGCGTTCGAGTTTCTTGAGCGTTACTTCGTTGCCGCCTTCATCCTCGCTGCCGACGAGCGCCACGACAATCGCGCCGTTCTCGACCGTGTCGCATTTGCGGATGATGACGCGGTCGCCATCCATGATGCCGGCCTCGATCATCGAATCGCCATCAACTTCCAGCGCATAATGATCGTCGGGATTAATCTTGCCGCGCGCGGCTATGAGGCCGACGGGAACATCGATCATGGAGCTTGCATCGTGCAGCGCCTCGATCGGCATACCGGCGGCGATGCGGCCATAAAGCGGCAGACTGATGCTTTGCGCGGCTGCGATTGCGGCCATATCGGGCATATTGGCGGGCAGGCGGGTTTTGCGCGCGCCTTTGCCGCTGTTTTTCGCTTCCATATCTTCCGGCATGCGGATGATTTCAAGTGCGCGGGCGCGGTGCGGCAGGCGCTTGATGAAGCCGCGTTCCTCAAGCCCCGTAATCAGGCGATGAATGCCGGATTTGGATTTCAGCCCTAAAGCTTCCTTCATTTCGTCAAACGAGGGCGGCACGCCTTCTTCAGCGAGTCGATCGCGGATCAGGACCAGTAATTCTTTTTGTTTGCGTGTGAGCATGGAAAACCTCCCGAAAGGGCAGGGGAACAAAACATGAATGTTCTACTTTGGTTCTCATGGCAAGTCAAGCAAGCCGGGGCAGGCTGATAATGCCCGTGAATGGCTAGCTATAGGGCTTGGCACACGAGGCTGAATCTAATAAATTATTATAAATCAATAGCTTATAACAAAATCAATGTTTTTTGCCAGCGATTTAAAAATAGATTGTTTTAACTTTATTAAGCTAGGCTAAGAACGGTTTAAACCGCATTTTCGCGGGAGAGGCGCCAGCGGCATGTTTCTTCTGACGTTCGTGCTTATCATCATCTCCACGCTCGGCGTTTATACGCAGGTATACGCCCTCGAAGCCGCGCGTTTTATGGCAAATCAAACGAGTCTCGCTTCGACGCTGGTGACCTGGCATACAACGGCAGCGGGAGTGGCGGCTAATGCCATGCTAGCCACGGGACCTGGGACATCGTGCAGCCTTACTCCCTCCGACGCATCAAGCACTCAATGCCCGGCGAGCATTAAACTCACGAGCGCTAGCAGTAACAAGGCAATCACAACCGGCACTTACACGAACCTGGCGGGGATAACAGTCAGCCCACCTGCCAGTCTGTCCAGTACCATATATCAATGGAAGTCGGTGGCTTTCGCGCCAGCAGCAGGGGGCGGCTACTATACCCTGACCTATGTACCGCCATCGGCAGTCTCGACCGGACTGATATCGACTGCATCAAGTCCGTCCGCGCAGCTTAACGTGACCATGAGCGATCTTTACCGGCAGCTGCGGTTATTGGGAATTCCGATCTATTCGTTCGGCTATGTTTCCAATGGTACCCTGAATGTTGCGCCGATCATGATCAATGGCGTATTAACACCTGTTTCCTATCCCTTGCCGGCAGGAGTAACTATTCCTTCTGGATCGCTTGGGATCATTTCGTCACCCGGCCAATGCAGCAGTTGTTGAGAGGAAGCGAAAAATGATGTATCGCCGCCACAATCAAGCAGGCTTCACATTGACTGAAATGGCCATCGTGCTTGGCGTTGTCGGCATACTTGTCGCCGGCTTATGGAATCTTATTTCCGGCGCTAACCAGCAGGCGCGCGATGAAGCTGCGGCAAGCCAGCAGGGACAGCTAATTACGGCGGTTAAAGCGTTTCTGTTTTCAGCTGACGGCCAAAATTACATGACAACCAACAATGATCCGAACTGCTCGGCAACCGGCGGCAATTGCAACCCGAATGTAAATTTCTCCCTGCCTTTACCTTCCAGCGCGGCCGGGTGCGTCGGTGATGCCAATCTTACCGCCATAATGCCGGGAACCAATCCTTCGCCCGGTTTCAGTGAGCGTACCACATGGTGTAATATGCTTCCGCCGGGTTTTAATGCGACCACAGTCAATTCCTATGGCCAGCAGTATTCCATTCGTGTCCTGCGTGACGGCACTCAGCAAGGTCAGGCGCCGAATAGCTATTAATTTATGGTGCTGACACAGGCGGCTGCGGGATCAGTTATTCCCGATACCTCTGGCGGGCGCGTAGCTGCGCTGATCGGCGGCGACGGCGGATTTATTTATACGGGCGCGGTTTGTACTGCCGCTCCCTCTTCGACGACGGCCTGCGGATCCTATGGCGGCTGGTCGGCTACCACGACGAGCTATGGTTTTGCTGCTGCAAGTTCTGTGAGCGGCTCGGTTGCCTCGCGCACTTATATCACACCGCAATTGAATGCGCTCAACGACTGGCTGGCGCGCGTTAAATTGGATCCAAATTATAATCTCAATACGATGACCGTTCCTGAATATCTCGGCGGCAATGACCTTGATATGGGAAGCTATGCCAGTCCGCTTGTTGTCGGCGGTGCGGGTAATTTTAATTTGCAGGGCGGAACAATGAATTTTGCGCTTACCGCAAGCACGACCGGCGGCGGCGTGATGAACGCCCAAGGTGGTCGCATCAATATGGGGGTCGGTAGCATTTACATGGATACTCTCAGTACCGCTAATACCGGCGAATTAACGGCAGAGATCAATTTGCAAGGCGGCCAGATTACCAGCACCGGTGCAACTACCGCAGCTAACCCAAGCGGATTTTTAGGCAATGATACGATTTCTTTGGCCGGTACGGCGGATACGACTTCGCCATTCTATATGAACGCGCTGATTACCGCGAGCATGCCGTGCACGATCGATCATTGGGTAGCTCCCCCTCCAGCGGGTGGCACATGGGTCGATACAAGCGGCAACGCTTGCGGCTTTGCGATAAAAAGCGGATCGATCATTGTTAGTGGTCTCGTTTCCGCTAATGGATTTTATGCCGGCACCTTTATTTACAACGCGTCTGATGAAAGGCTGAAAAAAGACGTTCACCCGCTGGTTGATCCTTTGAAGGACATCGAAAAGATCAATCCTGTATCTTTTACCTTTAAGGATAGTGGCAAAAAAACCATGGGCGTTATCGCCCAAGAGTTGGAAAAGATTTATCCGGATCTCGTCGCGTTGGGCGACAAGGGACTGAAATATGTCAGCTATGAGGGTTTAATTGCCCCGCTTATTGGCGCCGTACAGCAACTGAAGAAAGAAAACGACGATTTGCGCAACCAGATTGAGGTGCAGAACAAGCGTATCGATGAGATTGAGAGTGAACTACACAAAAAACCCGCTCACTAAATTAATGGCCGGGCGCCACCGAAACGAGATCACAATGTACATAGCATGTGTCAACGCTGCTATTCGGCTGAACAACGCAGCAGATCGGCGATAACTGTAATCCAACGCCTTTCGGCAGAACGTTTGGTTTAGCTGTCAGGCAGTTGTTTTTATCCAGACCCGCGTATTCGTCAAAAAATCCATCGCCGATAGGATAGCCGAAATTCTTGTTGATACAGTTGTTGGCGATCGAAATCATCTCCGACGCATCAACCGTCGTCTTGCATACAACCTGTTGACGGCATGTCGTGCCTCCGAAGCTGCGCGAATTATTTTGCATCCCCGGCGCGGGCATCGTTTGCGCCAAAGCTGTGGCGGAGATGAATGAGCAGAGGATAATTGCAGCTGACAAAAGGCGCATGGATTTCTCCCTATCGTTTATTCTGAACAACCTACATGGTTTATCTCAACTCCGGCAAGCCGGAATTCGTATCAACGCGATACGCAAACCCTGCTCATAAAAACACAATATTGATTACTTATGGCTTAACGCCCGTTGTATTCTTGTGATGAAACGGCAGTAAAAATGAAAAAGGGTTTATTTGAAAGAAAATTACCTATCCGGAATCCCCGATATAGCTGTTTTCTCCGAGATCGGAGTTATACCGAAGTGCGGAAACTCCGCACAATTCTTCATGCCCAGCGCGCTGGAATTCCACATAATATTTCGGCGAAGGTGACATTTCATACGCCCCTTCATTCTTGCGCAGGGAAGGGGTGATGCCGAAATCGCGCGTGCCGCCCTGATACATGACCGGCGCGTCGAGATCACTGAGCGTATCCGTGAGAATGAATGGCTGGCTATAGGGTGAAAGCGCCAAAACCGCTTTCACGCCGGATAGTTTCCAGTCCTCCCATGCACCGCCCAGAGCCAGAACCGTATATCCGCCCAGCGAATGACCGGCGAGGCCGAGGCGATCGAGGTCAACCAGACCGCGAAACCGGCTGTCGGTTTTGATCGCGTCCATTGCTTTATTGTTAATGATTTCTGCGGATTGTTTTTTGTTAATTTATACGTGGTACGCTCTTTGTTATGGGAAATGTATCGGTGGAATTGCTGTATAAGCAGATGCAGGCCGGGCATGAGGAATTGAAGGCTGGCCTTGCCGCTTTGCATGCCGACTGCCAGGCCATCCGGCAGGAGCAGACCAATACCACCTCGAAGCTGGAGGCGATGGCGCAAACCCTCGTCGGCGTTCAGCGTGATATCCGCAGTTTGCAGCGCGAAGTAACTACGCTTGGCGTAGCCGTCGACGGGCATACGCACCGGCTCGGTCATATGGAAAAACAGCTTGGCGTCGGAGGCACGCCCAATTAATCCGGCAAAAACGGCTACCGCTATATTATCTGGTAGCCATCGAATAAGTCAGTTTACGCCACTTCGGCGATTTCTTCCTGGGTGTTTTCGAGATTTTCCGCCACATCCTTCATTTGTGCCGCGGCAGCGCCTTGCTGGCCTTCTGTGCGGGCACGCGAAATGTGAGCCATAAGGTCTTGCAGCTCAATGAAGTTGTCGGCCTGACGGCGAAGCTCGTCGGCAACCATCGGCGGCGAGGAACGCATGGTGCTGACCACGCTCACGCGCACGCCCTTGCGCTGTACCGCTTCGACCAGGCGGCGGAAATCGCCGTCGCCGGAGAAAATGATGATGTGTTCGACATGCTCCGACATTTCCATGACATCGATGGCAAGCTCGATATCCATGTTGCCCTTGATCTTGCGGCGGCCGAACGCATCGGTGAATTCCTTGGTCGGCTTTGTGACCATGGTATAGCCGTTGTAATCCAGCCAATCGACCAGCGGACGAATGGGAGAGTATTCCTCATTTTCGATAAGGGCGGTGTAGTAAAAGGCGCGAATCAAACGGCCGCGGCCGGCGAAAACTTCCAAAAGACGCTTATAGTCAATATCGAAACCCAATCCACGGGCGGCAGCGTATAAATTCGCGCCATCGATAAACATAGCAGCACGCTCTTCTTTATAAAAAATCATTTTGTACCCCTATAGATCCTAAAGTGTGCGGGAATATCCCGATTGGTTTCTTCTTGGAAGCGGGCTGGCTTATAACAGCCTCGCGAGAGATGGCAACATTAAATTATTAACAACCGAATCCTCAGTTAAGGACTACGCCAAAAGCCCAATCCCTACAAGCCATTATTTCCCATTTCGTTGCTTATCCGGATAATATGACTCTGATTTCAATGCTTTACATTGCCAGCAAAAAATTTGTAATATAACAGTCCCATTTGATGTGTTTTATAAAGGTAATTTGCTCGCCGTTTTGGGTAGCGTTGCAAATTAATCATTAATACGAAACAAGGAGAATCCAATATGGCACGCGTAACAGTTGAGGATTGCATTTTACAAATCCCAAATCGTTTTGAACTCGTGATGTTATCGGCGCACCGGGCCCGCGCCCTGGCTTCCGGTGCCGAGCTTAAGCTTGAGCGCGACCGCGATAAAAACCCTGTTGTGGCGCTGCGTGAAATTGCCGAGCAGAAACTTGAACTCGACGTGTTGCAGGAGTCGCTCATCAAGGGCCTGCAGAAGCGCATCGAGCCGGATCAGCCCGAAGAAGAAGTGGTTGAGCTTATGGCCGGCGAACAGCAAAACTGGATCGGCGCCGCTGACGATGCCGAAGATGCCGAGGAAGAATCCGAAGAAGAATTCGCGGATGAAGATGAAAATGCCGTTCCCGGCGAAGTGACGAATGAAGGTCTTGAGAAGAGTTCGTTTGAGGATGCCGAGATTAAGGAATAACAATAACTTCCTGCGTACAGCCCGGTCTGCTGGCTTGTTTTAACCCGCTATTTATGCTATCATGATAGCATTAAATTAAGGGGGCATCCATGACTCAGATTCTTGTGCGCGATCTAAGCGAATCCGTGAAAACGCTTCTGAAGGAGCGCGCCAAACGTAATGGCCACAGCATGGAAGAGGAAGCGCGTAATATCCTGAGCGCTGCGGTGGCAACGGAGGCGGATAAACCGGGGCTCGGTACGCGTATTGCCAGTCATTTCAAAAAACATGGTTTTAAAGATGGCGAAATTCAGGAAGTGCGCGGCTTCTGGTCTCAGCCTGCAACATTCGATGACTGATGATTATTCTCGACACAAATGTTCTCTCCTCACTCATGCATGAAAATGCAGATAGTCGCATTCAAGCATGGCTCGATCGCCAGCCGGTCTTATCGGTATGGACCACAACGATAACTCTTTACGAAATACGTTTTGGCATCGAGCTTCTCCCTGCTGGACAGCGGAGGCAGGCGCTGGAGACAGCATTTAGGAAAATTCTTGTCGACGAACTTAATCAGCAGGTTCTTATGTTCGATAATGCTGCCGCCGAACATGCTGCCGCCCTTGATGCAGGCCGCCGCAAGCGAGGCAAAAAAATCGATCCCCGCGATACCTTTATTGCCGGCATCGCGCTCGCGCAACGGGCGCGGCTTGCCACCCGCAACACAAAACATTTCTCGGATCTCAAGGTGCCGGTTGTCGATCCTTGGGCTGCAAGCTGAGGATATGCATGTCTCCCGATGAAACTTTAAGTCCTTTGGCGGCCAAACCTGGCGAAGTATCGGTGAGTGTTAAGAGCACTTCCAAACCCTCGCGCCTTATGCGCCAGTATGAGCTGGTCGAGCGCGTACGCGCCTACGATCCCGATGTAAATGAAGACCTGCTGAACCGCGCTTATGTGTTTTCGATGCAGGCGCATGGATCGCAGCAGCGCGCCTCGGGCGATCCATATTTTTCTCATCCGCTGGAGGTCGCCGGCATTCTCACTGACATGAAGATGGACAGCACGACGATCGCGACAGCGCTGCTGCACGATACGGTCGAAGATACGCTGGCATCTTTGGCCGATATCCAGAAACAATTCGGTCCCAACGTGGCAAGGCTGGTCGATGGCGTGACCAAGCTCTCGCGCATCGAATTCCAGAACGACCAGGCCAAACAGGCGGAAAACTTCCGGAAATTGGTGCTGGCAATGTCGGAAGATATCCGCGTGCTGCTGATCAAGCTGGCGGATCGTCTGCATAATATGCGGACGCTGCATCATTTGAAGGATCCCGATAAGCGCCGCCGCATTGCGCGCGAGACTTTGGAAATCTATGCGCCGCTCGCCCAGCGCATCGGTATCGAGAAGATGCAGGATGAATTGGAAGATCTGGCATTCGCCGAACTTAACGCCGATGCGCGCGACAGCATCATTGCGCGTTTGAATTATTTGCGCAGTGCCGGCGGCGATGTCGTGCAGCGCGTGCTCAAGGAATTGCTCGAAGTGCTCGCTAACGCAGGCATAGAAGCCGACATCGCCGGCCGCGAAAAGACGCCTTATTCCATCTGGCGCAAGATGCAGCGCAAGAATGTCGCGTTCGAGCAATTGTCCGACATCATGGCGTTCCGTATTCTCGTGAATTCGACCGAGCAATGCTATCAGGCACTCGGTGTCATCCATAGCAAGTACCATGTCGTGCCGGGACGGTTTAAGGATTACATCTCGACACCAAAACCGAACCAATATCAAAGCCTGCATACCGGCATCATCGGTCCAGAGAGGCAGCGCATTGAAATCCAGATCCGCACCAGCAATATGCACGAGGTTGCCGAGCTCGGCGTCGCCGCGCATTGGGCGTACAAAGAAGGCGCGCCAAAAACCGACGGCCTGCAATATCGCTGGCTGCGCGAATTGCTCGATATCGTCGAACATGCGCAGAAGCCTGAAGAATTCCTCGAGCATACCCGCCTTGAGTTATTCCAAGATCAAGTGTTCTGCTTTTCGCCGAAAGGAGATTTGATTGCCTTGCCTCGCGGCGCAACGCCTGTCGATTTCGCCTATGCCGTGCATAGCGGCGTTGGCGATACCTGTGTTGGCGCCAAGGTGAATGGCCGCATGGTGCCGTTGCGCACCGTCCTTCACAACGGCGATCAGGTGGAAGTCGTCACGCAAAAGGGCAGCTCGCCGTCTCCCGCATGGGAGCGTTTCGTCGTCAGCGGTAAGGCGCGCTCCCGCATCCGCAAATTCATCCGTACCCAGCAGCGCACCGAATATGTCACGCTCGGCAAATCGATGCTTGAAAAACTGTGCAAGCAGGAAGGCGTCGAATTTTCGGAAAAAGCCTTCGAAGCGATATCAAAAACTTTCCAAAGCGCCACGCTTGAAGACCTTTATGCCAATATCGGCGCTTCACTGCAGCCGATGCGGGATGTCTTTTATGCTGCTTATCCCGGCCATCGTCCGAAGCAGCAGGAGAAGACTGATAAAGCCGTCGCCAGCCCGCCGCAAACCAAGCCCAAAACCAAAATTGGCGCGCCGCTTACGCTCAAGGGCCTTATCCCCGGTATGGCCGTGCATTACGCGCGCTGCTGCCATCCGCTGCCGGGGGATGCCATCGTCGGCATCGTGACAACGGGCAAGGGTGTGACCATCCATCAGCAGGATTGCGAGACGCTGGAAAGCTTTGCGCATACGCCGGAACGCTGGATCGATGTCGGCTGGGACGACGCCCATGGCAAGGATGATGCCGGGCTGGTTGGGCGTTTAAGCGTCGTGCTGGTCAATCTGCCGAACAGCTTCGGCACGCTCACCACCATTATCGGCAAGAACGGCGGCAATATCACCAACCTCAAGATCACAAACCGTACGCCGGAATTTTTCGACGTGCTGGTCGATGTCGAGGTGCGCGATGTCTCGCATCTGACAAACATAATCGCGGCGCTCAGGGCGAGTACCGCGATCAATTCAGTGGAACGTACTAAAGGCCGCTAGCCCCAGCGCTTATTCGAACACCATCCTGTTGATAACGATGCCGGCGACATTAATGGGAAGAGCGCCGCCCGTAATCGCATCCTCCAGGCCTTTGCGCACCCAGTGCGCGCTGCTCGGCTGCTTCAGCTTGTTGAAATCCTGTTTTTCCATAAAGGCCAGAATGTGATCGACAATGCGCGGTTCGTAATCCGGTATCCGGTCAAGTTCGCTTTTTTTCACCTCGATGCCGATATCGAGTTTTATCGTGCCCGCTTGCCCTATCACGCCCGAAGACATCGACATCGATACGCGCGGCAGTTCGTAAAGCGATGTCGATCCGGTCAGTGCCGTGACACGTTCCATCAGTGCGGCCGTACCGCGGCGCGCCACATCAAGGTTATGTACCAGGTAGCCGATATAGGCGAGCAGCAGCGGCATCGCCACATAGAGGATTGCGAACAACAATTTATGCCGGTTCATAAATGCGTTCATCGGTTTTTGCAGCCGCTATTAGCGTCCGCCGCCAAATATAAGTTTAAAGAATGAGTTGATTATAGGCGGGTAGGATTAAGGTTCCGTCGAGCAAAGATGCAGTTTTATCCAATTTTGGCGCTATGGCGTGTGAAGAAAAGTCTGTAAAACCGCAACAAAATCTACATCCAATTTCATTTCAATTTTGTGCTAATAAAATAGATATTAAATATCGCCATATAACCGTAACCACGAGCGTTCAAACCATGCCGCTAATCGTCCGCTTTGCTCCCTCGCCAACCGGTTTCCTGCATATCGGCAGCGCACGCACGGCCTTATTTAACTGGCTGTATGCACGGCATCACAAGGGCAAATTCCTGCTCAGGATTGAGGATACCGACCGCGCCCGCTCCACGCCGGAATCCGTAGAAACCATTTATGAAGGCCTCAAATGGCTTGGGCTAGATTGGGATGGTGATGCCGTCTCGCAATTCTCGCGTTTCGGCCGCCATGCCGAAGTAGCGCAGCAGATGGTGGCCAATGGCACGGCCTATTACTGTTATGCCTCGCCGGAAGAGCTCGAAACCATGCGCGCCGAGCAAAAGGCCAAAGGCCTGCCGCAGCGCTATGACGGGCGCTGGCGCGACCGTCCGGCCAGCGATGCGCCGCAAGGCGTAAAACCGGTAATACGTTTAAAAGCGCCGCAGACCGGTGAAACCACGGTGCACGATGCCGTTATGGGCACGATCACGGTACAGAATTCGCAGCTCGATGACATGGTGCTTTTGCGTGCCGATGGCGCGCCGACCTATATGCATGCCGTGGTGGTTGACGATCACGATATGGATATTACGCATGTCATCCGCGGCGACGATCATATGACTAACACTTTCCGCCAGGTGCAGATTTACAAGTCGATGGGCTGGAGTATCCCGATTTTCGCGCATTTGCCAATGATTTTGGGTCCCGATGGTGCCAAGCTTTCCAAGCGTCACGGTTCTCCGGCTGTCAGCGATTATCGAGATCGCGGCTATCTGCCGGAGGCTATCTGCAACTATCTTTTGCGTCTTTGCTGGTCGCATGGCGACGATGAAATGATCCCGCGCCAACAGGCCATCGAATGGTTCGATTTCGACGGCATCGGCAAATCGCCGGCACGTTTCGATTTCGCCAAATTAGGCAGCGTTAATGCGCATTACATCAAGCAATCCGACGATCGCAGGTTGGCGGAATTGGCTGAACCGATGATCGCCAAAACGCTTGGCCAACCGCTGACATTGGCGCAAATGGATTTACTGACGCGTGCCATGGCCGATTTAAAACCGCGTGCGCAAACCATCATCGAAATCGCAGAACAGGCGGTGTTCTATTTCCATAACGGCCCATTGCCGATGGACGAAAAGGCCAAAAAACTGCTGACGGACGATGCAAAACAGCATCTCGGCGCGTTGGCAGAACGCATGAATTCACTGCCTGAATTCACGGCGTCAGAAATCGAAAATCTATTCCGCATATATGCCGAGGAAAAAGGCCTGAAACTAGGCGCCATAGCTCAGCCGTTGCGTGCCGCGCTGACAGGCTCGACGGTTTCGCCGCCGATTTTCGGCGTGGCGGCGCTGCTAGGCAAAGACGAGAGTCTGAAACGTTTGCGTCACGCGACTTAATGCACGATTCATGCTTGGCGCAAAAAGCTCTGTAAA
>Ga0207050_1053_pt1 | contig 21907 bp, 21 predicted proteins | sample Alteio_BWMinCont_64_FD_153291 | JGI IMG/M metagenome (GOLD analysis project Ga0207050, IMG submission 153291) | Enriched cells from forest soil in Barre Woods Harvard Forest LTER site, Petersham, Massachusetts, United States -... | ecosystem: Environmental > Terrestrial > Soil > Temperate forest >...
TTGTGAACTTGAACTTATTGATGAGATAAAATCAGAAATAGCATTTTTAGGTGGCGAATGCTCTGAATCGACTATTATAACTCAATTAGATATAGCCAGAAGGGGCTTTGACGGGCAACGTTATGCTGTACATGATTTGGAAGATCAAGCATTGGCCGATCAATTTAGTAAAGTTTTAAAAGCATCAATGTCAAATGAAGATGTTAATAGAAATCTTAAAAAAATGGGCATGAGTGAGAAACAGATCGTAGAATTGTATCAATCATGGGGTTACATAAGCAAAGAAGAATTTTTTGAAGATTTAAAAAAAATATATAGAGCAAATAATGCAATTAGCTTTGAAACTGAATCACAATTGATTGTATCAGAAGCAGAAATTAAAAAATATTATGATGAAAATCCTGTTCGTGAAGAAACAGTTTATATTGTCGAGACAGCATTTGTTCCATTTAATGAAAATAAAACAAACGATCAACTAAAAGCTGAATTAGAAAAATTTGCTAACGGAAAAATTTCAAGACCCGATTATGTTACTTGGGATAATCCAATTGATGTCAAAGAAAGTGAAATTACAGATAAAAATCGATTCTTAGCTGATCTTCAAATCAATCAAATTTATGTTAAAGATATTGAAGATGGTTTTATTGTGTATAAAATGAAAACAATTAGATTAAGCCATTTAGTGCCTTTGGATAAACGCAGAGATGAAATTGTCAGTTTTTTAAGAAAACAAAAATATCCTGATGTTGCCCAAAAGATGCAGGACAAATTCCGTTCACAGGCTATTATTTTACATCCTACTGATACATATAAAGTGCCAGGTAGCAAGAAAGAGCTTGGCTTATGATTATTAATTAAAAGGAAAAAAATGAAACTTAATTATTTACTGATTATTTTATTAAATTTGTCATTTTTAAGAACCTAAAAAAAATTTAAAGAAAGAAACTTGTTGTCAAGTTGAGAATGAAACTTGTGCTAATTCCTCTGATAGTGGTTCTGTTGCTGATTATCGAAAATTATATCCACTAATCAAAAGTTTTATATTTGGTTCACTAATAGGTGCAGTTTTAATGGGAATATATAAAGATAAAAATTAATTTTTTAAATTAAAGAATTCTATGAATTTTAAATATTTGCTATTAATTTTACTAAATTCATTTTTTTCAAATTCACTTTCAATGGATAAAGACAATGAAAGAAAAGTTAAACAAGAAAAATTTGAAGAGCAAAGTGAAGAAATTGATAATGCTTCTCAAAGCACCTCTCAATCAATTATAAATAATGTGAATCGTGGAAAGTTAACAAAATGTCAATTGTTTGGATCAATTTCAGGAGGTACAGTATTTGGAATAATATTAGGTTATTTGGCTCAATATACATGTCGATTGGTTGGAATGTGTCCAAAATGAAAAAAGTTTTATTATTAATTTCATTAATAATTTTTTCAAATCAAACTAGAACGATGGATCTATTTACATATTATTTAAAACCTGTAATAATATGTGCCCCAGCAGCTCTTGGTATGATAAAGTCTTATTTAAAAATAAATAAAGTATGTGATCAAAGGAGTAGAGAATCTAATAGTGCTTATATGGCTCATATACGTGCAAATTCAAATAAATGGTTGTTGCCGACGACTGTAATACATGGTGAAGCTGAAATAGAAAAAAAATTTGAAAATGGTAAGATTCAAGCATTGATCATTTTATTATTTGGTGGCCTTTGTTCAGGAGTCTTAAATAATTGTTTGGGATGATTAAAAATGAAAAAAAATTTAATGTTAATTGTGATCGCCTTATTGTTTTGCGTAAATCAAACAAAATCAATGGAATTTTTTCAGTATGAGCTGGTAAAAACATTAACTTCATATACCCCTGCTGTTATAGGTGCTATGTTTGCGTTGCGGCATTTTTTAAATGCACAAAAAGAATGTCTTAATAGCATTATTGTCTATCAGCGAATAAATAATCCGGGTGCAAGAATATATGTGGGTCGCGGATATCCTAATTCAGAATATTATAATATTAGAGATACAAAGCGTTTTCAGGGTTTCATAATTTTTTTATGTGGCGGAGTTGGTTCTTTATTATTAAATAATTATTTAGGTTAATTCTTCAATTTCATCAACTTCATTTTGTAGTTCCAATGCTTTTTTAATTAAATTTTCTTTTTTGTTTTTAAGTTCAGGTTTTGAATCAAAATATGAATTTAATAAGGTTTCAATATCCATATCAACTTTCATAGAAGCTCTTTTTTGTTTGAGTTCAAATTGGCGAATAGGTACTATGCCAACTAAAAACATAGCATGTTGGCAGGCTTCTTGAATGATTCTTAAATTAACTGAATCTTTAATTCCTGAAGGAAGAAAATATAAAATTTTTACGATTGCATCTGTAATATTATATTTTTTGATTGATTCTAATAATTCTTCAGTTTGATTTTCTTCATTATTAATATGGACTTCAATTTGTATAAATGGGCGTACTGGAGTTTTAATAAATTCGTATGAACAATTTCCTTTTTGTTCAATTTTTACATAACAAAAACCCTTATCTTCTTTGCGTTCACCAAAATCTACACGTTCAATTGAACCTGAATAGACTATAGGTGGATTTGCATTTGGATTTAAATTTTGAAACCTATGTAAATGGCCCAATGCAATATAATCAAATGGTTCGATTGCTAATTGTGATGGTAAAAAAACAGGGTCATTGCCATAAATTGCACGTTTTTCAGAACCGGAAAAAATACCTGAACTGACAGTTAAATGTCCTGACAAAACAGCAGGGATTTTAGGATCAAGTTCTTGTGCATAATGTTTTATTAATTGGCCGACACTTGTTGAAATATGTTCTGTTATTTCTGATGCAGATTTAATTAGATATTTACTTTGTATTGAAATATTATTGCGTGATGGCCAAGGAATACCGACTATTTGGACAGGGCCATTTTTTGTATTAATCACAAATGATGTAGGTTTTGCAATTACATGAAAGCCATCTATCGGTATGTTGCCAAATACATCAAGCGCATTTGCTTTCCCAAAACTTACAGGGTTATCATGATTGCCAACTATAATTATGATTGGAATTTTGGCTTGATAAAGACGAAAGAAACACTGCATTAATAATTTTTGTTGTGTAGGACTAGGATTTGCAGTTTTGTAAGCATCGCCTGCAAAAAGAAAAAAATCGACATTTTTTTCAATAGCAAAATCTATACAAAAATTTAATGCTTTTTCAAAGTCCAAAAGGCGTGAATGGATTCCTGTTTTGGGATCAATTTTACCATAATTTTCCATCCCAAAATGTATGTCTGCTGTATGAATAAATGAGATCATACCGTTGTTGTATCATTATGCACTTTTTTTGCACCATAAAACGCAGGTTGTTTCAATTTTTTTGAATATTCCTCTTTATTTATTTGATGCGCTCTTGCGATTGCCAATGCATCTGCCGGTACATCTCTTGTGATTACTGAACCTGCAGCTGTGCAAGCATCTTTGCCAATACAAATAGGTGCAATTAAACTGTTGTTACTTCCAATACAAACATTATCTTCAATTTTTGTCTTTTCTTTAGTCAGGCCATTAAAATTGCATGTAATTGTACCCGCACCAATATTTACATCATTGCCTATTTGAGCGTCACCAATATAGGAAAGATGTTTGATTTTTGTATTTGCGCCAACTTCACTTTTTTTTACTTCAACAAAATTACCTATGTTTGCCTGAGTTGAAACTATTGTATCTGAATGTACATGCGCAAAGGGTCCAATTATTGATTTGTTTTTAATTATTGCATCTTTTACAACTGAATGGGATTTAATATTTGCATGATCTTCAATAACTGCATTTTCTAAAATTGAGAATGCTTCTATTACACAATTATTTCCAATTTTAGTGGAACCATATAATTGAACACTGGCTCCAATGCTTGTTCCAGCACCTATAGTTACATTTAAATCAATATGATTATTTTGTGCTGCATAAAATCTAATGCCTTTGTCCATCCAATATTTAATTAATTCTGAACGTTTGATTTGTTCCACTGCCCATAATTCTTGAAGAGTATTAATTCCTCTAATTATATCAAAACTTGTAGAAACTGTTTCAACTTTTAAACCTTTGTCACTGGCGTTATGAATTAAATCGGTTATATAAAGTTCGCCTGTTACTTTACTTTTTTCAAGTTCATGAATAGCTGTTTGTAAAAAATCTTTGTTTATTAAGTAAATACCAGCATTAATACAGCAATGTTCTTTTCTTTCTTCTTTATCATCTTTTGCTTCAATTATTTTTATTTTATTGCCTTCTTGTACAACTCGTCCATAAGCACTTAATGAAGGATCAATATTATGAGCAGTCACAAAAGTTACTTGTGCATTTTCTTTTATATGTTTTTGATAAAGTGAATTTATCAAATCACTATTAATTAAAGGTACATCACCATTTAAAATTAATATGTGTTTTTTATCCCATAATTCTTGGGTGCATAAAAGAGCATGCCCAGTGCCAATTTGTTCTTTTTGATGTACGAATTTTACGCGTTCACCATGGTTTTTTCTTATTAAAGATTCTACTATTTCGCGTTGATAGCCAACAACTACCGTTGTTGCTATCCCTAAACTTGCAAGAAGCTTTGTGGGGTAGAGAATCATCTCTTGCCCACAAATTTTTTCTGTTAATTTGGATTGTTTTGTGTTGAAACGAGTTGATTTACCAGCAGCAAGAATTATTGCCTGAAGATTTCTGTTCATAACAGAATCCTCCCTTTAATAAATTTTTTAAAAACGATAAAAAAAACTTAGCACAAATAAATTTATAAGTTAATAAAAATTTAAAATTTTTTTTGTTATTAAAAACCAAAGTACTTTAGAATTGCTGCAAATAAAATTGTTCCACAACAATAGGGATTAACTCTAATCATATTGTCTTCATATAATTCGTCATCATAAGAAACGTGATTATTAGTTTCAAGATGATGTTTAATAGGTTTGCTTGAATTGTTATCAGATGTTTTAATTTGCAAAAAACTTGAAATGTGAATTGCTAAAATTCCGGTAAATAAAATTTTTTTAAAATTTTTCATATGTTTATTTTTTTTTGGGGTTGAATGTTATTTATAATATTTTAACGTCATTTCGATGTAAAAACAAATATATTATATCCCGTTCGTCCCGACGGAGTGAGCGAAGCGAGCGAGTTGAGGGATTGAACACCTTTAAATTTTTTTTGAAAATAATTAATTTTTCTAATTATATAAAACAAAACATAATGTTTTTTATATGTATTCATCCCTCAACTCGCCTTGCTCTCCGCCCATGCTTCGCCAAGGCTTCGCAGGGTCTAATAAACTTAGTCCGTCCCTTTGTCAAGCTCAGGATAAACTGCGCTTTGCCAAAGCCGGCTGCGTCCGCCATAGCGCTTTAGCGACGGCGGAAAGGCCTGGATAAGCGTAGACTGGATTGGGACGAACGGCTTTTTATTAATTTTTTTATCGAGTTCACGTTATTTTAATAAAATGTTATGTAAGTTTCCAACTCTCAATATAGTCAATCAAAGGTTCAATTCCTTTTTTAGATTTTGCCGACACTATAATATTAGGTTGAAATCTTTTAATTTTATTTTCTAAGTCTTCTAAATTATCTACTTTGTCAGCTTTATTAAATACATATAGCATTGGTGTATCAATTTTTAATTCTTCTAAAATTTCATGTACCACTCTAATATGCGATTCCCAATTTTTGTCAGATACATCAACAACATGTAAAAGTAAATCAGCATATTTTAATTCGGATAATGTGGATTTAAAAGCTTCAATTAATTGATGCGGTAATTGTTGAATAAAACCAACAGTATCGCTTATCAAACCTATTTTCTTTTTATTTATATATAATTCACGAGTTGTGGTATCTAATGTGGAAAATAATTTATCTTCAGCGATAACATCACTTTTAGTTAAGATATTTAGTATTGTTGATTTGCCGGCATTAGTGTAACCAATTAAACATATTTGTGGTATTTGGCTAGATAGTCTTTGTTTTCTTTGCGTTTCGCGTGCTTTATGACTTTTTTCAAGCCTCTTTTTTAAATTATGTATTTTAAGTTCTAATGTTCTTAATGCTTTTTCTTTTGCTGTCTCACCAGGTCCACGGGTTCCAATGATACCCAACTGCTGCGAAAGTTCTATTCCTTTACCGGCAACACGTGATTTCATGTAGTGCATCATGGCAATTTCAACCTGAAGCTTGCCTTCGCTAGTGTGTGCAGCTTTTTCAAAAATTTCTAAAATTAATTGTGTGCGGTCAAAAACTTTGCAATTTAGATAATCGCTTAAATTTCTTTCTTGTTTTGAAGTTAATGGATCTGAAACCAGAACTTGTTCAACATTTTTTTCTTGAACAATTTTATGTATTTGTTCAAGTTTACCTTTAGTGATAAATGTTGAGGAATCAATTTCTCTAATTTTTATTGGTATAAATTCTTCAAAAATAACACCGTTAGTTTTGGCCAAATTTTTAAATTCTTCAAAATATGATTCAATATCTTTTGTTGTATTGTAAGGCGCTTCTATACCTATTAATAATGTTTTGGGATAATGTAATGTTTCTTGTGATTGTCTTGTCATTTATTTCCTTGTTTATCCCTAAGTATAAATTAATTCCTTAAAAAATCACTTTAAAAAAAAACTCTTGATTTTTGCCGGCATTTATTTCTATTATTAAATTGTGTAGAATTTTAAAAATATTGATTTAATGCAATTATTTTCTATGGGAGTTGATAATGAAAAATTTATACTTAAGTCTTATTTTAACGATTTTTTCTTTATGGCAAGGAGTAGCAATGGCAGAATTTAAATTGGTAAGTCATTCAATTAAACATGGTGAAAATATTGACCCAAAATATACATGTGATGGTGATAACATTTCGCCACATTTAAAATGGTCTGATGTTCCGCAAGGAACAAAAGAATTAGTTCTTATTGTAGATGATCCCGATGCAGCAAAAGTAAAAGGGGGAAGTGGTAGAACCTATGTTCACTGGATTGTTGATGATATCGATGCAAATGAGATTCCTGAAGATGCTTCAAGAAGTGGAACAGTTCCTGGCAAAGAGGTTAAAAATCATTCCAGAAAAACTCAATATTATGGCCCATGTCCACCTGATAAGGAACATACTTATCGTTTTAATTTATTTGCTTTAAATGAAGATATCGATGTGCCTGCTCAAATCAATGCAGATGATTTTCAAAAGAAATATAAAGAAAAAATTTTGGGTAAAGCACAATTGAAAGCAAAATATAATAGAAGTTAGAGATAGCCTCTAAATTAATTAACTTATAATTAAATTCTCTATTTTACTTTGAGTTCCCCTTTGTTTTTTTGTCAATTTGATTTAATTCGTGACCGAATATTTTTATTGTTTTATCCCATGAGGCCGAGGCAAACTTTTCATCAGATAATAAGAGTAACGCAGTAACACGATCTTTATGAGCATTAATAGTTTGGATACATTGGGCTGAATTTAGATCCCATATTTTTATTGTGCCATCATGGGAGCCTGAAGCTAATTTATTATAAGGTAATGAACATAATGCACTAACACAACCTGTATGTCCCTCAAGAATTTGAATAAGTTTATAAGTATCTAAATCCCGTATTGTTATTTTGCCATCTACGGACCCTGAGGCTAATCTATTGTTAGCTAATAAACATAGTGAAAGGGCGGGTGTAGAGTCTGTGATGGTTTTAATGCATTCATAGGAATTACTGTTAGGATTATACTGCCATATTTTTAGTTCTTTATCGTGCGAGCTCGAAGCAAACTTTCTAATGCCCAATCTGCATAAAGAGCAAATAGCATGAATATCCCATATGGTGGGTGGTATCATTTCTTGAATAATTTGACCGGTATTTAAGTTCCGTATTTTTATTCTCCCGCTACCGCCTCCTGAGACTAATATTTCATTAGACAATAAGCATAACGCATGAAAACCGGAGGTGCGTTCGCTATAAATAAGTACAGAAGACCTATTTTTTCCTTGTACTCTTATAGTGCTATCGTTTGATGCCGAGATTAGTGTTCCATCATCTAACAAACGCAATGATGTAACAGGACCACAATGTCTGTCAGTAGCTTGCACATATGTACCGGTATCTAGGTCCCAAATTTTTATTTTTCCAGCCCCTGAACCTCCTGAGCCTGAAATCAAGCTTCCATCATGTGATCTACATAATGAATCAACAGGATAATCTTTCATATTATTATCATAATCATAATTAGTAAGAGTTTGAACACATTCAAAGCTATCTAAATAATCTAAAACTATGCACTGTAATTCCATTGGAAACCCATAAAGTCCTAACAATGAATCTATGCTAGTACCTAAATTTGGTTTGTTTTTTGATTCACTTAGAGTTTTAGTATCACTAGGCGGTAGCATTTTAGGATTTGTCAATGAAGAATTTGCAGCTTTTTGAAATTTTTCAGTGATTTTTGTAACTTCATTATCAGCTTCAGTTTCTAATGCATTATCATCCAATGTACCTTCGCTTACTCTTTGCTCAGCAGATTCCTTTTCTTTTAATGCCTTAACATCAACCGCAGCACTGGCCGTCGCACTGGACGCTGATTGCGAAGGCTTAGAAGGTTTTTTATATGGTTGAAAGCAATCGGTTATTGAGTAGAAACACATAATGGTTAGTAAGAATAATTTTTTTTTATCTTTCATTGTCATCCTGAGTGTGTCCCGCAGGGACCTATCGAAGGGTTTTATAATCTTCATTCTATCTTTCTAATTATCTTTCTAGTGTTAATAAATATAAACATTAATATATTTACACCTTATATAAAAATTGACTATTTGTCAAATAATTACTTGAGGAGAAGTAAATAAAGATTACCTCGATGGAGCGAGTGTAATGAGCGAATGGAAAGGCGAACGGGAGGGGATAATTATTTGCCGTTTAAATTGATGTGAAATTAGTAAAATTTATTATTTTAAGGTACAATTAGTCCATAAATCCAATAAATTAATAAATAAAATAAAGTTTATGTTTAATTTTTTAACACAAAAATTTACTTCAATTTTTTCCCGTTTTAATGGTAAGGGCCAAATTACTCAAGCAAATATTGATGATGCCCTGCAACAGGTTAATGATGCCTTGCTTGAAGCTGACGTACCTTATGATTTGGTAAAGACTTTTATTGATCAGGTCAAAAATGAAGCTTTGGGAAAGCAAGTAATTAAATCATTGAATCCGGGGCAGCAATTCATAAAAATTGTTCATGACCGTTTGTCTGAATTTATGGGCGGGCAGGGGGCCACGGTAAGTTTTCAAATACCATCAGTAATTATGGTTTTGGGGCTTCAAGGTTCCGGTAAAACAACTACTACTGCAAAAATAGCTAATTTTTTAAAAGATGCTGCTGTCAAAAAAGGTAAAACAAGAAATATTCTTATGGCTTCTGTGGATTTTTACAGACCGGCGGCTATTGATCAATTAGAAGTTCTTTCAAAACAAATCGATGTTTCATTTTACAGAGCAAAAAACAATGATGTTGTTAAAGCTGCAAATGAGATTTATGAATATTTTAAACAAAATCAATTTGAATATTTAATGTTAGATACGGCAGGAAGACTTCATATTGACAGTAAAATGTTGGAAGAATTGCGGCAAATTGATTCTAAGTTAAATCCTAAATATAAGATTTTGGTTCTTGATTCAATGACCGGACAGGAATCATTAAAAGTGGCACAGGCTTTTGAGCAGGGAGTAGGTTTTAATAGTGCAATTTTAACAAAAATGGATAGTGATACCAGAGCAGGTGCTGCATTTGCTTTCCGTTATGCTTTAAAAAAACCGATAATATTTATTGGTTCGGGTGAAAAAATTGATGATTTGGAACAATTTTATCCAGATAGAATGGCTACCAGAATTTTGGGAATGGGTGATGTTTTAACGCTTATTGAAAAAGCAGAAAAAACTATCAAACAATCTGAACAGGATGATCTAGCTAAGGCAATATCTTCAGGCAAATTTAATTTGCAGGATTTTGCAAATCAGATTGATATGGTAAGCAAACTCGGTTCTTTATCCAAATTGGCGCAATATATGCCCGGTATGGATCCTTCAAAAGTCAATCCTGATATGTTGCAAAAAGGTGAGGTTGAAATAAAAAAATTCAAGGCGATTATTTCATCTATGACCATGAAAGAAAGAGTTTTTCCTAGAGTTTTAGATGTTTCCAGAAAACAAAGAATCGCCAAGGGTTCAGGTACAAACGTTTCAGATATTAATTATTTATTAGAAAAATTTGAACAAAGTAAGCAATTTGCTAAACTTTTTAATAAATACGGTAATTTTAAAAATTTCTTTAAATAATCGTTTATTCAAGTATAATATATAATAATAGTTAAATATTAAGAGGTATAAAATTAAATGGCTGTAAAGATAAGATTGTCCCGTTTTGGTAAAAAAAATCAACCAATATATCGTATTGTTGCTACTGATTCCCGTAATAAAAGAGATGGTAGATATATTGAAAATTTAGGTACATATGACCCTGCAAAGCATGAAGTAGTTCAATTTAATCAAGTAAGAGTTGATTATTGGGCTTCTCAAGGCGCTGTAATTACAGACGCGGTAAAAAAGATACAAAAAACTTTTGAAAAGAAATCATCTGCTGCTCCAAAGGCTTAAAGTAGCAAATTGGGCTAATGAAAATATCAATTCTTACTGTTTTCCCTGAATTATATGAACCTTTTTTAAAAACAAGTCTAATAGGTAGAGCTAGGCAAAAAGGAATTATAGAAACAGAGATTGTCAGTTTCTTTAATTTTGCTCAACCAAAAGAAAGAATCGATAGTCCTTCTTTTGGGCCTGGCGCCGGAATGCTTTTAAAGCCTGAAATTGTTCAGAAGGCAATTGAATTTCAAGAACAAAAACATGGTAAATCCTTTAAAATTTTTTTTACGCCCCAAGGTAAAAAACTTAATCAAAAAGTTTTAGAAGATCTTAAAGAAAAAATAGAACATAAATTTAGTCACCTTGATAGCACGGCTACAAATCTTACGGCTACTACACATTCTGATCCTTCAACGAACTCAGGATTAACGGCACACGAATCATCATCAGATTTTCATTTATTACTTGTAGCCTCACGTTATGAAGGAATGGATTCACGCGTAGAGCAATTTTATGCTGATGAATTAATTTCCATCGGTGATTTTGTTTTAATGGGTGGTGATTTGCCTGCAATGTGTTTTTTAGAAGCTTTTTTACGTTTAATTCCCGGTGTTGTAGGCAAAACCGAATCTGTTGAAAAAGAATCATTTTCCGGACCATTTTTAGATTACCCTGAATATACTGCTCCTGTTGTTTGGAATGGAATGGAAGTGCCTGAAATTGTACGTTCCGGTAATCATGCGTTAATTGATAAATGGCGGCTTGAAAAAGCTATTATTAATACTATTCAAAAACACTTTGATTGGCTCAGATCAAATGAGCTAAATCGTGATCAAATTAAACAGGTCAGTAAATTTTTGCCTGCACATTATGTGGCCCTTATGCATGGCGATGTTGTTTTGAAGGATAATCAATCTGGCACCACATCAGTTACTTCACTTGATATACATGATATTGCCAGATCTTGCGCGACATATGGGATAAAAAATTATTTTATTTGTACACCACTTGAGGATCAAAAAAAAATTGTTAAAACGTTATTGGACTTTTGGCAGACTGGATTTGGTGTAGAATATAATGTTCATAGGCACGTCGCTGTCAATAAAGTTAAATTGAGTAATGATGTAAATGCTGTTGTAGAAGAAATTAAAAAAATTGAGGGTAAAGAACCTATTATTATAGCTACCTCAGCAAAAAAGGATCAATTTAATCAATCCAAATATATAACCTATAATGATCAGGATAAGGTTTGGCAACATGACGCACCTGTCTTATTCTTATTTGGAACCGGGCACGGCATAAGTAAGCATATTTTGGACAGATGCGACTATATTTTGGAACCTATTTATGGGTTTTCTGATTTTAACCACTTATCTGTCAGATCTGCCACGGCTGTTATCTTAGATAGATGGCTTGGAATAAACCTCAAATAAAGATAGAAAATATAAAATATTTATTATCAAATGGCAGATTAGAACCTTGATCATTTGATAATAATGTGATGAAATTAATATATCCGTTAACCAGGCAAAGTTAATTAAAATAAATTCTTTGAATTAAAAATTGCCAAAAACCCTTTTTTAGGTTATATTTTTAGTAAAATTATAATTTTTTAACTCTATACTCAATTCCCTTGGAATTTGATTATTTTTAAGGATTCTATGAAGTCAAAAAAACTAACTAAAGAAACAATTAATGGGCTCGGCATATCAAAAAGAAACTTTCCACAATTTAAGTCAGGTGATACGGTTGCGATATCCCAGCGTATTAAAGAAGGTGATAAGGAACGTCTACAGATATTTCAGGGTGACGTTATTTCGATAAATAAAAATGGAATCTCTTCTTCATTTACAGTTCGTAAAATTGGGGCAAATGCAGTTGGTGTTGAAAGAATATTCCCATATTATTCACCTTTAATTGAATCCATTAAATTAGTCAAAAAGGGTAAAGTAAGACGCGCCAAATTATATTATGTGAGAGACCGTGTTGGTAAATCAGCTCGTCTGAAAGAGATGATTTTAACAAGAGAGCAAAAAGAACAAATGGCAGCAGAAAATACAGAATCAGCAGATTAATTTTTACAATCCACTTTTGAGGTCTTGAATTATATGAACTTCAACCTAGTTAAGGGGTTTATCCTGACTGAAACTTAGGTGGCGCTATAATCTTGATAAGAGTGGTTCTAATTAGTATTTCTATAATTTTAATTAAATTTTGATTCCAAAGAGGTGAGTTCATTAAAGCTATTGGAATGTATTTAATTGCATTAAATTTATTATTTTTTTCAGCCTGTAAGCAAAATCCAACTACAAAATCATTAAAAAATGATAACTATATGGCTCATGAGGCAAAATTCTTTGATATCCCTATGCCTTTAGGGTTTAAACTAAATAAAGAGGGAATTACAGAAAATTCTTACTCTTTCTTTATAAAGAAAACGGTCTCTGATCTAATTTCATTTTATGAATCAGAAATGGAAACATTCGGCTGGAATAAATTTGCTTCTTTTATCAATTTTGAATCAATATTAATTTTTGTAAAACCCAATGGGAAAAAAATATCAGTTTCCATCAGGAATAGAAATAATAATAGTAATGAATCAAATGTGATTATTTTTTTTGAAAGTTAAATAGCTTATTTAACTTTTTAGACAAATGGAAAAATATTAAATTAAATTTATTATTTTTTGAAAGTTATTATAACCGTTTGTAGTGAGTGTTTTTGATAATGGCAATGCAATTATCGAAAATGTATCGAACTATACGAACGTAAAACGGATTTTTATTTAACTTCAATTGTTTTATATGCGATTCCTTCTTTTTCAGGTAATTTGGTTTGTTTTTTTTCAAACTCATTCAGTTTATTAATTATTTCTTCTTCTTTTTTTAAAAGTTTTTTTTCTATTTCTATAAGTTGATTTTCTTTATTTTTAAGTCGTTGTTCTTTTTTTTCTAACTCATAAGTTTTGGAGTTTAAATTTTTTTCTTCATTTGCAATTCTTTTTTCTTTTTTTGAAAGTGCTCTACTTTTTTCATTTAATTTTTGATCTATTTCATTTAATTCATCTTCAAAATCATTTAGTTCTTGTTCTTTTATTCTTAAATCTTTTTCACTCACTCTGGCACGTGTGGGCTGCCTGTATACAGGTTCTTGTTGAACATATACAACTTCTCTTGGTCTTCTGCTTGCTGCAGCGCCCAATATTGCACCTGCACCTAAACCGCCTATTACCCCGGCAGCAACAGCGCCGCCACGGTCTGCAATTAGCAATTGTTGAGAGCCTAAAATAACCGTAATTAAAATTAAATTTGATTTACTTTTAATATTAAGCATTTTGTATTCCTTTTTGTTCTAGGTTGGAATCAGTATTAGGGGATTTTTTTTCCATAATTTTTTTAACACGCATAAGATTGCCTTGTATTGCTTTGTCTATGCCAATACTTACAATTGTTAAAAATAAAATACCAATTAATTTTTTATTCATTTTTAAAACTCTCCTTTTAAAATGATAAATATTTTTTTTATTATTATTTCAATATATTACCAAAAGAAATTTATTAAAAGCAATAAATGTTTAAATTATTTTAAAATTCATTGAAATTAACTATTTATTTAAGTAATTTGTTTCAATTAGTAGAATTAATATCATGGTTGCAGTGTGTAAAGATTTGATATTAATATTTTTTTAAATTATACTAATATAATAAAGCGTTGTTATTTTATTAAAATTATATTACCCAGGATAAAATGAAAAAAGAAGTAAAATATTTAGGAATTTTTTTATCACTTTTTAGTATGTCATATCCACTTTCTTTTAAGAATAAAACAAAAAGAAAGATTCATGTATTAATTTCCATGCGTGATAGAATTAAAGAATTTGAGATTCCTGAAGAATCCATTTATACATTATCAGGCTTGCCTGATGGTTCATATTATATTAGTTTTGAAGTTATTGAAAAAACTGGTTTGGAACTAGGCGTAAAGCAAGCAGACGCAAGTGTAAAAGAGACTTGTGAAGATCCTTTTATTAATGAAATGGATGAGCTTCAATTATGTGATACTGTTAGTCTTTTAGCACATACCCTTTTAAAAGATAAAACAGCCAAGGAACTTGCTAAATTGACCTTAAAAATTGCAATAAAAACTGACAGAGAAATAGAAAGTTTGGTTGTTACTGAATGTTAACTATAATAAAGAAAATTATTTTTTTGATCTTAATTTTAGCATTTAAATTAGAATCGGGTGGTTTATTTTCATGTTTAAATGATCCATTTGAACCAGAAATTATCTCTACTGAAAAATTCAATTTAGCCAATAATGTTTTAATTGTTAACGTAATCAGACAATATAGTAAAACCAAGGTAACTAGAAATTGTGAAGGGCATATAACCACCGGATATCCTAGTGAATTGAAACTTCAAATTAAAAAAAAAGATTCAAATGATATTTTATTTGAAAAAATTTCGTCTGATATGATTGAGGTAAAAAAATTTTTTCAAATTACTGATAATGTTTTTGTTTTAATTTGTTTTTTGAATTATACAGAGTTATTTATTTGTTTGGGAGACCTTGAAAACTTTTATTACGAATGCTATCTATTCACTTATTATAGTTCTGATTTTGATATTATCGGGAATGAAAATCCAAAATTTACATTAATTTCATATAAAGAGATAGTAGAAGCTCAATTAAAAAAATATGATGAGCTCCAACCAATTAGTCAGTTGATAATGGACTATTTAGAATCTGATGCTTTAAATTTTGTTATAAAATTTGAGCTTGAAAGATTTGGCACAAATACTTTATATTATTTTATATATAAAGATCGCAAAGGTAAATTGGTAAAAAAATAGAATAAAATTATTATTTTTCAATTAATTTTATAGCTATTTTATTTACTTTTCCTGCGCCAAGAAGCAGTAATAAATCATTTTCTTCAACTGTTTCTTCAAGTTTTTGAATAATCGATTCAAAATCATTTTCTGCAGGTAAGTAACTAACAGGATAACCGGCTCTTTTTTGTTTGATTTCTTTAGCTAAATTTTGTCCATTAATATTTGCTATAGGGCTTTCACTTGCAGCAAAAATATCAGTGATTATTAAATTATCAATCTGATTGTCTATGAATGCATCAACAAATTGGTTCCATAATTTACTTGTTCGTGTATATCTGTGAGGTTGAAATACTACATGAAGTTTATTTTTTGTTCTTTTTTTGGCGACAGCTAAAGTGTTTATGATTTCATTTGGATGGTGGCCATAGTCATCAAAAACTTCTGCGCCTTTAAAGATACCGTTATATGAAAATCTTCTTTCAATTCCTTCAAAATTTTTCAATGAATTTGAAATTGTTTCAAATTTAATATCAAGTTCCATGCCTATGGCAATTGTTGCAAGGGAATTTAAAATATTATGCTTGCCGGGCATATTTATATTTACTGTCCCTAAAAAATCATTTTTTTGCCAAACATCAAAAATTGAATGATCTGAATAAACTTCTAAATCATTTGCATAAATGTCTGCTTCATTATCAATTCCATAAGTAATAAACTTTGTATGGCAGGAAGGCATTATGGATTTAATTTCCTTATCATCGGCGCATACAACTGCTTTTCCATAAAATGGTAAATTTTTTAAATATATTTTAAATGTATTTTTAATATCATTTAAATCTTTATAAGTTTCCAAATGTTCCAAATCTATATTTGTCAAAACGGCTAATGTTGGATTTAAATTTATAAGTGAGCGGTCACTTTCATCCGCTTCGGCAACTAAAAAATCGCCATGTCCTAATTGTGCATTTTCTGAAATATTCTTCAAATGCCCACCAATAATTACTGTCGGATCCATTTTTGCTTCAAGTAACATATGTGAAATCATCGCTGTTGTTGTTGTTTTTCCATGCGCACCAGTAATTCCAATGCTGAATTTTTGCTTCATTAATTCAGCAAGCATTAAAGATCTATGAATAACAGGAATACCTTTTTTTTTGGCTGCAACAATTTCAGGATTTGTTTGTTTTACTGCTGTTGAGTGCACCAGTATGTTAATAGAATCATTTTGACACAATTGGCTGTTATGTTCAAAAGAAATTTCACAACCCAATTTTGTAAGTTCTTTAATTGTTCTTTGTTCTTTATCAATATCGCAGCCTGAAACAGTATGTCCCTGAGCTTTAAGAATTTTTGCAATTCCGCTCATCCCTATTCCGCCAATACCAATAAAATGAATATGTGTGCTTTTTTTGTACATGATTCGATTCTTTAATTTTTAGGTTGAAACAAGATTAAAATTAAGAATAACTTTAGTAAAATTTAATGCAATAATATTCTTAAAAAGGGTTTCATTCTCAACTGATTTTTAAAATTTAAAATAAAAATTAGAACTTTTCCAGGTTTTCAATCGACTTGTTTAAATACATAAAACTGTTGAATTCCAGAATACAAGAAAACTGATATAACAGCCTTAACAACTGTTGAGCAAAAAAGATTAATACTTTCTGCTATTTATGCGAATAAATTAAATTTAATTAGAAATTATTTAAAACAGGGTATTTGTGAAAAAATAATTAATGAAATTGAGGCGAAGATAATGGAAAAATTGCTAAAATCAAGAAAAAGGAAAGATAAAGATGCAGTTAAAAAATATGAAGAAAGTTTAAATTACTAAAAAGACGTTTGAAACAAGACGGTTATCAAGATGCTTATGAAGAAAATTAATATGTGTGGGTGTTTTTTATCTTTAAATAAAAAATAGATGATTAATTAAAAATAATTTGAGAGAAATTCATTGCAATAATTACTTGTGAAAAAAACTTAATAATTTAATTATTGAAAAAGAATTATTAAAATTGTCATAATAATAAAAATTTATAATTGGACAATTAATGATGTTAAAAAAATTAATTTTGTTTTTAAGTTTTACTTTAACTCAAGTTAAATCTAATCATGATTTTTGTGATCTAACTATTGTAGGTTTTGTTTTAGCTTATGATGGTATAGGAAAAATTCCTTTAAAATTAATTGAATGCTTAAAAGATAATTTAACAATAAATTTTATTCGAACAAGGTTAGATAATTTTATCTATACAGACACTAATTTAATTGTTCAGAAAATTTTAGATGAAAAAGCTTTAGAAATAGGAAATATTACTATTTTTACAGATATTTTATATTATAATAGACTTTCACGTTTTTATAAAGTTCAATCAAATTCCAAAATAAAAATTGCTTATTCTATGTTCGAATCAACAAGAATACCAGATGAATGGGTAAAAATTTTAAATGAAAAATTTGATGCAGTGGTTGTTCCAGATAAGTTTTTTATCGAGGTCTACAAAAATTCCGGGGTCAATATTCCTATTTTTGAATTGCCTTTAATAGTTGATTTGGAGGATCTTTTTGACGAAACAATTTCTGATAAATCAAAAAAGAAAATTCCATTTATTTTTGGCGATACTTGTGTAATGGAATTTAGTAAAAATTATATGAAGTTATTAGAAGGATTTTCAAAAGCATTTGGGAATAATCAGAAAATTAAACTAAAAATTAATTCAAAATTTTTTAACAATGAGATATTGAATCAGTTTCAAAATAAAGTTAAGCAATACAATTTAACAAATGTTGAATTAACTACAAAGAAGTTAAGCAGAAAAGAATATATTCAATTTATGAAATCACTTAATTGTTTTGTTTCTTTAAGCATGGGTGAAGGGTTTGCTTTACCGCCTCGAGAGGCCTTAGCATTAGGAATTCCTGTTATTTTATCTAACAATTCAGCGCACAAAACTATTTGTGAATCAGGTCTTGTTTATGGTGTTGACTCAAATATTTTAATTCCTGCACGTTATAGAATATTTAAGGAAAATAATAATAAATTAGGTTCATTTTCTGATTGTTCTGTTGATGATGTAGTAAAGGCTTTATTAGACGTTTATAAAAATTATGAAATTTATGTGAATAAAGCAAAACAAGGAAAAGAATGGGTTAAACAATATCTAAAAGAAAATCTGAAAAAAAAATATTTAAACTTAATTAAGCCAAAAGAAATTAAGCTAGGAAATAAAAATGTTATTACTAATGATTATTTAATGACAGATTCTCCTCAACTTTATAAAAAATATCTAGAGTTAAATAAAAATAAAAAAGATAATAAACCAAAATTGGAAAATAAAAAATTTGTTATCATTGTACCATCTTATAATAATAGTAAATGGTATAAAAAAAATTTAGATTCAATATTATCCCAAACATATAAGAATTATCGTGTAATTTATTTTGATGATGCTTCAAATGACAATTCTGTTGAATTGGTAAAAAATTGTATTAGCAAATCAAAATTTGAAAATAAATTTTTAATTATTGAAAACAAATATAGAATAGGAAGTTTGGCTAATCATTTTAGAGCAATTTCGATGTGTAATGCCAATGAAGTTATTATTTGTTTGGATGGAGATGATTGGTTTATAAATGATTCAGTTCTTGAATTTTATAATGAAATTTATAGTGATCCCAATATTTGGTTAACTTATGGACAATGTATTGATTGGCCTTCAAATCGCGTTGGTCTTTGCAAAAATTACCCTGAAAATATTGTAAATACAAATAAGTTTAGGGAATATGGTTTTTGGGCACATCAATTAAGAACTTATTATGCGTGGCTTGCAAAATTGGTAAAAGTGGAAGATTTATTAAATGATAAATATCCTGGTAATAATAGTTTTTTTCATGTTTCAGGTGATGCCGCGTTAATGTTTCCCATGTTAGAAATGTGTAAAAACAGATTTAAATTCATAAATTATGGGATAGTAGCACATAATATTGAGAATCCTTTAAATGATTTTAAAATTAATAAAACTGAACAAAGTTCTATTATAAAAAAAATAAAAATAAAAGAGAAGTATTTACCTTTAGCGGGTTCATCTAAAGGACTTTTTAATAATAATTCATTTGTTTTAGTATTTGATAATGATATTTATAAGACTTTTAAATCATTGTATTTTAATAATATTTATAAAATTTTTCATTCTAATATTTTAATTGTTCCGCAAGCTATTTGTAATAAAAATTATTTATTTGCTCATTTGCAAGGAATTTTTTCAGATGTTAAAATAGTTTTTGGTTCATAAAAATCAGTGAATTTCTCTAAATTAATAGAAAAATTTCACTGATTAAATGAATTCAACAAATTATAAATATTTATGTCCAGAATGTTGTTGTTTATGATGTTCAGGGTATTCTGGATATTCTGGGTAGGCATATTCGGCGCATTCTTTTGATAAATACATGATTGCTGCTTCTATTAATTTATGCTCTCTATGGCTTATCTTCCCAAATTTATTATTCAGATAGTCTAAAACTTTTTTTGATTCAAATCCTGGATGTCTAATTTGTCTGTGTTCGAGATATTCAGGATACTCTGGATATTCAGGGTATTCTGGATATTCTGCCGTTATAGTATTTTGAAACATAGTTAATGCCAAAGAAGCTAATAATATTTTTTTCATAATAATCCCCTATTTTTAAAATATTACTTAATATAGATCTCCACTATATTTATAATACAAATTGTAAATAAATAAAGTCAAGGGTAGATAATGTTAGGATAGGGCGATTGCATGAACAAACCTGAAAAAAGGCCTATTTTTAATTTTAAAATTTATTAAAATTTGTAATATAAAAATCTAATCATCCTGAGGTCAAAGCATTTAGCTCTTTTAGGTAATATTGAATACGTAAGTTTTTTATCCCTAAATTATTAAGTTCCTCGAGATAAAATTGTGCTTTTAAAGGGAAATTATTATTTTTAAGTATTAATGAATACCATAGTTTATAATGCCAGGAAAAAATTAGTGGATGATTCTGCATTAAACTATGAAGTGCTTCTTTTTCTTCATTTTGCGCGTTGGCTATAATATTTTCAGCTTCAATTAATTTTTTTAAGTTTAAGTTATCTATTTTTTCATTTTCAATTAATCGACTTGTAGTCATTGCTTTTATAACTTGTGAAATAATTACATTTTCAGATTCTGGATAAGCTATTGCAATATCCCCAAAAATTATAATTTTATAATTTGGGTTGATATCTAAAATAGCATCTTTTAATTGTGTTATTGTTGGGTATCCATCAGCTAATAAATGCATAGGTTCAAATGCAAGTTGTTTTTTTACGATAAGCTCTGGATGAAAATATCTAATATCATCAATTAAAATGATAGCATTTTTTATTCCTGAATCTTTAATTACATTTAATTCAGCTATTATAGGTGTATTTTCTGGGCCCTTTGCTGTAATTCCACCAGACCAATGCGCATCTAAAAAGATTAGTAGTTTTTTATTGTTTAATTTTGGTAAAATGTCTTTTAATATAGATTTTGAATCGCCATTAAAGATACGAATTTTAGGTTGATTTTTAAATTTTATTTTTGCATCTTCATATAGTTTTTTATCTAGTTCAATTGTATAAACTTCATCAAAATATTTAGCGGCTCTTAGGGTTGTTTGTCCCAGAAATGTGCCGGTTTCAATAAATATATCAGGATTAAACGAGTCTTTTAACAATTTTAAAAACTGAAAACTTAAAGGAGTATTATCTTTTGCTACAAGAAAATTAATTTTTTTTATTTTTTTATTTTTAAAATAATCTTTTTTTATAAATACACAATTACCAAACCATTGTTCATCTTTTTTTGTTGCTTCTAAAAAGTCTTTTGCAATAAGTATAAAATTGTTTTTTTCTAGCCAATTTTTTATTTCATTATACAAAGGTTGGTTTTTATAGGCTTCAATAAAGATTGTTTCTATGTATATTATTTTAACGGTTTTTAGTATTTTTGGACTTGCTTTTAACATTGGAAGTTCATAACCCTGCATGTCAAGCCAAAGAAAATCAGCTTTTTTAATTATATTTTTTTTTGCCCATGTATCTAATGTGATTGTAGGTACTTTTATTTGTCCGTTAAAATTGTAAGGATAATAGTTTATATGTTCTTTAGCTGGAAATAATGAACTTGAGCCAGCTAAATGGCCCTCTGGTGTTTTTGAAATATAAAATGAGGCAAATCCATTAGTATCACTTAAAGCATACTTATATCTATGGATATTATTACAATTTTTAGTATTTTGAGTTAACCAATTATAAATTTGGGGGACAGGTTCAAAACTATATATTTTTCCTTTGGGCCATAATTGGCTCATTTTTAATGTTTCTGTGCCGTCAA
>Ga0207050_1035_pt3 | contig 21888 bp, 18 predicted proteins | sample Alteio_BWMinCont_64_FD_153291 | JGI IMG/M metagenome (GOLD analysis project Ga0207050, IMG submission 153291) | Enriched cells from forest soil in Barre Woods Harvard Forest LTER site, Petersham, Massachusetts, United States -... | ecosystem: Environmental > Terrestrial > Soil > Temperate forest >...
TGAACGCGTGGTTGCGCTGGCGGCGCAGATCAAGCCCGACCTGACGGTCGTCGGCCCGGAACTGCCCCTGCAGTTGGGCGTGGTCGACGAGTTTACCCGCCACGGATATCGGATCTTCGGCCCCACCCGGGCTGCGGCGCGGCTTGAATCCAGCAAGAGTTTTGCCAAGGAATTCATGCAGCGCTATCACATTCCCACGGCGCACTATGCCATTTGCAATTCGCCGAAGGATGTTGCCGACGCGCTGCCGCATTTCCATATGCCAGTCGTGGTGAAGGCCGACGGATTGGCCGCGGGCAAGGGCGTGGTGATCTGCAAGAACAAGGAAGAGGCTTCGGCGGTGGCGGCGGAGATGCTCAGCGGGAAAATGCTCGGCGAGGCTGGCTCGCGCGTGGTGATCGAGGAGTGCCTGAAAGGCGAGGAGCTTTCTTTTCTGGTGCTGAGCGATGGTGAACGCGTGGTTGCGCTGGCGGCGGCGCAGGATCATAAGCGGGTAGGCGAGGGCGACACGGGCGCGAACACGGGGGGCATGGGCGCCTTTTCCACCGAGGCGATGGTGGACCCGCAGATGCAAAACTGGCTCCTGCAGCACATCGCGCGTCCCGTGGTAGCGGGAATGAAGGCGGAGGGCGCGGAGTACAAGGGCGTTCTATATTGCGGCCTCATGATGACGGCTCGCGGACCGATGGTGCTCGAGTTCAACTGCCGCTTTGGCGATCCGGAGACTCAGCCCATCCTGATGCGTTTGGAAACTGATCTGGTGGAGGCGCTGGAGGCTTCGATTGAAGGCCGGGTCAGCGAAGGCGACTGCCGTTGGTCGGCGGATGCTTCGGTTTGTGTGGTGATGGCTTCGGGAGGATATCCAGGCACTTTCGAAGTGGGCAAGAGAATCAACGGGCTCGACGAAGCTGAAAAGGTTTCGGGAGTTAAGATCTTTCACGCGGGTACTACCAAGCACGATGATGCGTACTTTACCTCGGGTGGGCGAGTGCTAGGGGTTACAGCCCGAGCGGCCAGTCTTGAGATCGCAGTGCAGCGCGCCTATGAGGCGGTGGGGAAAATCAGCTTCGCAGGCGCTTACTATCGCAAAGATATTGCGGCGCGGGCGTTGAAAAAATAGTTTCCACCTGTCACTGAGCGAAGCGAAGAATCCGTGCACTCCGCACAGAGTACATACATCCTTCGCGTTGCTCAGGATGGCAGCTCTAAGACAAGAAGGACATCATGAGCAAGCCACTAGTTTCGATTGTGATGGGGAGCGATTCCGATCTCGACATCATGCGCGAGGCGGCGAAGGCGCTGGAGGATTTCGGGATTGCCTACGAGATCGATGTGACCTCGGCGCACCGGTCTCCGGATCGCACCGCGGATTATGCGCGCAAAGCTGCGAGTCGCGGGATTCGCGTGATTATTGCGGGAGCGGGCGGCGCGGCGCATCTGGCTGGAGTAATTGCCGCGCATACCACTCTGCCGGTGATTGGCGTGCCCATTCCTTCCACTTCACTGAATGGGATGGATTCGTTGCTGGCGACGGTGCAGATGCCCGCGGGCATTCCAGTGGCGACCGTGGCCATCGGGAAAGCCGGAGCCACCAACGCTGGGATTCTGGCGGCGCAAATCCTGGGGCTTTCGAGTGAATCCCTGGCCAGGAAGCTGGAGAGTCTTAAGGAAACGCTGGTCAACAGTGTGGAAGAGAAGTCGCGAAAACTGAAGATCACGTTGGGAACCTCATGAACTCCGGCCTCCCAAGCCGAAAACTGTCGAGCTTCGCTGGACCGGACAGCCGAGGGCGGCTGTCCCCACGTGAGTTATGCCAGCGTCTACAGCTTTAGCCCCTTCAAATACTCCCGCAGCGGACCGCCCAGGTCCTTACGCTTCAGGGCGAACTCGATTGTGGCTTTGAGGAAACCGAGTTTATCGCCGGTGTCGTGGCGCTTGCCTTCAAATACGTAGCCGTACATCTTTTCTTTCTTGAGCAGGGCGCGCATGCCGTCGGTGAGTTGCAGTTCGCCGCCGACGCCGGCCTTGGTTTCCGCCAGAGTCTCAAAGACTGTCGGGGTCAGGATGTAGCGGCCGATCACGGCGAGGTCGGAAGGCGCGTCTTCGAGTTTAGGCTTTTCCACCATGTTGCGGATTTCGTATAGGCGGCCATCGAATCGACCATCAGCTGGCTTTGCGTCGAGCACGCCATAGGCGGAAATGGCTTCGCCTTCGATAATCTGGATCGCGATCACTGAGCTTTGAGTCTGGTTGAAGACTTCGATCATCTGCTTGAGGCAGGGAGTGTGGGCGTCGATGATGTCGTCGGCGAGCAGCACCGCGAAAGGTTCATTGCCCACCAGTTCGCGGGCCATGAGTACGGCGTGTCCCAGGCCGAGCGCTTCTTTCTGGCGAACGTAGGAAACGTGGATCATGTCGGAGATGGAGCGGACGATCTTGAGCAGATCGGTTTTCTTGCGCTCCTCGAGCATTTTTTCCAGTTCATAACTGACGTCGAAGTGGTCTTCAATCGCCTGCTTACCGCGTCCGGTGATGATGATGATCTGGTCGCAGCCCGAGGCCAGCGCTTCTTCCACGCCGTATTGAATGATCGGCTTGTCGACCAGGGGCAGCATTTCTTTCGGTTGGGCTTTGGTGGCGGGCAGGAAGCGCGTGCCCAGTCCGGCGGCGGGAAATACGGCTTTGCGAACTCTCATGGCCATAGCGGTTGGTGGTTAGCGGGCGGAAAATCTCCGCCCCACAACTAAGCTAAAGATTGTACCGGATTGTGGTCTCTGGACGCGCCTGTCGAAAACGGGCCGGTTGGTCGGGTTCACTAGATTATATTGTGGTTCCAAAACTCTGCGGTGTTGGAGGCCTCAATGAGACGCAACATTCTTTTTGTTTTTCTGGCGATCGGTTTTCTTCAAGCCCAACAATCCACGGTGCCGGAGATACGCTACCACTCGGTTCCCGACTTTCTGAAACTTCCAGCTGACCTGTACTTCGGCGAGGTTCCGGGAGTGGCGGTCAATTCCAAAGGACACATCTTTGTTTTCTCCCGCGGAAACTCGACCGGCCCCGCGTATGGAGCGAGTGCCGCCGAGCTTCTCGAGTTTGCCGCGGACGGAACGTTCGTGCGTGAGATCGGACACAACTTGTACGCCTGGTCCTTTGCGCACACGGTGAAGATCGATCCCGAAGACAACATTTGGGTGACGGACAAGGGATCGGACATGGTGATCAAGTTCAATCCAGAGGGACGCGTCACCATGGTGTTCGGCCGCAAGCAGGAAGCTTCCGATGACGGCACTGGTCCGTTGAAGAAACCGACCCCGCCGCTGCTTCCTGAAGACGGAATGTTCCGCCAGGTAACGGACGTAGCCTGGGACAAGGCGGGCAACACTTACATTGGCGACGGTTACGTCAACTCGCGTATCGCCAAGGTCGACAAGGACGGCAACTGGCTCAAGTCCTGGGGCGAACCGGGCACGGGGCCGGGGCAGTTCGATACCCCGCACAGTCTAGCCGTCGATGCTGGGGGGAACGTGTACGTGGCGGATCGCGGCAACCGGCGAATCCAGGTGTTCGATGGCGAAGGAAAGTTTCTGCGCCAGATTACGATCGATGTCCCGGTCGATCCCGATGCCCGCCCTGCGATCGGGAACAAACGCCTTCAGTCGACCGGGTCGAGAGCGCCTGGAGCACCTTGGGCGATTTGCATCACGCCGGCCCCGCATCAAGTGCTGTACAGCTCCGATGGTTTCCCCGGGAGGATCTACAAGCTTTCTCTCGATGGAAAAGTCCTGGGCGTATTGGGGAAGTCGGGCAAGCAACCGGGGCAGTTTGGGTGGATTCATGAGATGGCTTGTCCGTCCGAAAACGAACTTTTCGTGGCTGAAATATTGAACTGGCGGGTGCAGAAACTAATTCTCGAACCGACTCATTAAGAGGGCTCCCGCGGCGTTCACAGCAGCCTTGCGACGTTGAGAATGTTGAGGTAGTGCTTGCGGATACGGCCTCCGGATCGGGCGTCGATTTGCCGCCGGATCTCAGCATAGAGCGGGTCACGTCTCGACGGCTCCATAGAACGATGGTCTGAGTAGGTATTGAGCAGGTCAATATATTCGCTCGCCGTGTACTCGATGGCCCTCAAGTACCGTCTTACGTGAACCTCTCCGAACAACCCGCTACGTTCGATGTCTGCACTTTCGCTGGCGACATCGTTGGGTCTCGCCGGGGGCCACTGTCCAACCCCTTCGCCAATTGCGTTGTAGCATGCTTGGATGTCTGTGAAGAAGGAATCAAAACCCTCAGGAAAAGCATGACCGCCGCTCACGATGGCGAGCCGGCCGCCAGACTTGAGAACGCTCGCCGCCTTTAAGTAGCGGACATTCGGGTCCAGCCAATGCCACGAGGTGGCAGCAAATACCATGCTGAACGCGGTTCCGCTGGATTCCCACCTCTCGAACGCGCAAGTCACCACTTCAACGTTCGGGAATTGGGCCAGATTGCGCCGGGCGACCGTGGCCAAACCCTCCCCGATTTCAACGCACACCACACGGCAGCCTCTTCGTGCGAGAGCACTCGTTGCCTGCCCGGTCCCGCATCCGATCTCTAATACGGCATCGCCAGGTTCGAGACCGCCGAGAACGAAGAGATCATCGAAAAGCTGCTCTGGATAGCGAGGGCGAGCTCGATCATACAGCGCAGGATCCTGATCGAAGATTCGCTTCAGCCTTTCGCGATCACGATCCACCATTGATGACACGGTAATCCAAGGCGCAGTATCAATCAACGCTTTAGCCTCGAACTGACTTTTTACCTGCGTGCCGTACACTTCAGCCGTGTTAGAATTTTCGCAAGTATCCTCATGCCCGGAGCCCAGTTGATCGAGCTAGCGCCTTCGATTCTGTCGGCAGACTTTGCGCGTCTGGCGGAGCAGGTCCAGGCGGCGGCTGAAGGCGGCGGCAGCGTGATCCACGTGGATGTGATGGACGGGCATTTTGTGCCCAACATCACGATCGGGCCGCCGGTGGTGCGGTCTTTGCGCAAGGCGACCGAACTACCTCTCGATTGTCATCTGATGATCGAGAATCCGGATCTGTACATTCCGGAGTTCGCGGAGGCCGGAGGGGATTGGATTTCGGTGCACCAGGAAGCCTCCCGGCATTTGGACAGAACGCTGCATCTGATCCGGGACCATGGCGCGCTGGCAGGCGTCGTGATCAACCCGGCAACGCCGGTCGAAACTTTGAGCGAAGTTCTGGACATCGTCGACTATGTGTTAGTGATGTCGGTGAATCCGGGGTTCGGTGGGCAAAAGTTTATTCCGGGTGCGGTGCATAAAATCCGCAAACTGGCGGAGTTGCGCCGGCAGCGGGGGCTGAGCTTTCGGATTGAGGTCGATGGGGGCATTGCCTTGGATACGGTTGGCGAGGTGGTGCGCGCCGGAGCTGAAATTTTGGTGGCAGGCAACGCTGTGTTCGGCAAAGGCGATCCAACCAGTAACGCTGCCAAACTGTTGAAGGCGGCAACCGAAGCTACATTGCAAAGGGCGTAGGGCAGACTGGTCGAGCGCTGCCGCTACGCGGCAGGACAGGGTCTTGAGACCCGGTCCCACACAGTTTTTTCTGAGGAGTTTTATGTTGCATCGTATTTCCGTCTTGCTTCTTCTTGGCGTGCTCGCGCTTACCGTGGCTTGCACGAACAAGAAGGTGAGCAACCCGATCGCGAATGTTGATTCGAAGCAGCCTGACAAGGTTTTGTTCGACCGGGCGATGGATGCTTTGAAGCACAACAAGTACGATGTGGCTCGCCTTACGCTGCAGACCCTGATCAACACCTATCCCGACTCAGAATATATTGCGCGCGCCAAGCTGGCCGTCGCCGATTCCTGGTACGCGGAGGGTGGTTCGACTTCGCTCGCCCAGGCGGAACTTGAGTACAGCGATTTTCAGAAGTTCTTCCCCAACATGCCGGAAGCGGCTGAGGCGCAACTGAAGATCGCCAACATTCACTATCAGGAGATGGAAAAGCCGGACCGCGATTACACCCACGCGGTGCGGGCAGAAGAGGAATACCGGCAACTCATCTTGCAGTATCCCGACAGCAAGCTGGTTCCGGAAGCCAAGCAACGCCTGCGAGAAGTGCAGGAAGTGATCGCCTCGCGGGAATTCAGCGTCGGACGTTTTTACTACTTGCGGCAATCGTATCCGGCCGCGATCGCCCGTCTGCAGTCGCTCGCGGATAAATATCCACTGTACAGCAAGGCGGATGAGGCTCTGTACCTGCTGGGGCAGGCGTACGAAGGCGAGATCGCGTTGGTGCGGGCCCGCCCGGGGAATGAAGCCGCCAAAGCCCGGATGATCGAAGACTTCACCAAAGGCGCGGCAGAAGCTTACGACCGCATACTCACCCGATATCCGCTTATGGACCGGGCCGACGATGCCAAGGCGCGGCTCCTGGCCTTGCACCAGCCGGTACCGCGGCCTACTAAAGCCGCCGTCGCGCAAAACAAGGCGGAAGAAGACAGCCGGCGCGAGGCCAGTACTTTCTCGAAGATCGTGAGGAGCTTCGACAAGCATCCGAGCGTAGCCCAAGCGGCAAAGGTAGGTGAGCCTACGCTCGTCGACCCGACACCCGTCAGTGCAAGCCAGGTGATGCAGCAGGCCACGCGGGCCGCCCTGGGAACCGGATCGGCCGACAGCAACTCGGTTTCCGTCGAGACCGTGGGAAGCGGTGTACCGGGTCCCGGCCAACCCGCTCCTCGTTCGGATACTCCAGTTCCACCGGCTGCCGCTATACCTCCGGATAGTGCCGCGTCGACCGGAAGCTCAGTGCCGCCTGCGGCTGCTCAGCCTGACCCGAATGAGTTGAAACCCAACGTCGCTCCAGCGGACCCCAACGAACTGAAACCCAACGTCAGCCAAGACAGTGGCCAGGCTCTGCCTCCACCGCAGCAGGTGAACGAGATCCAAGCTGGAGCCGGAGGCTCTACCGGCCCAGCGAGTGCGAGCGCAGGAAAGAGCGGCGATCCTTCGGCGTCTCCTACGACCGATGCGAACGATGCCGACGACGCCACCGTGGCTTCCAGCAAGCATAAGAAAAAGAAGGGCATCCACAAAATAGTTCCGTTCTGAGCGCAGGACTTCAAGAGTCCGCTGAATGAACAGCGGGCCCAGGTTACCCCAGTGGGTACTGACCGCTCGTAACCTGTTTAATCTCGTATCTTCATTGACTTAGACTCCGAGACACGTTAACTTCGCGGTATCTCCCCATTCAGATTAGTGTTTAAGGACATCGCTTGGCGCGAAAGATACTGCTCGCTGATGACAGTGTGACAGCCCAGAACATGGGCCGGAGAATCCTTAGCGATGCCGGTTACGACGTCACCACGGTGAATAACGGGTCGGCGGCGCTGAAGAGGATTGCCGAGTCGAAGCCCGACCTCATCGTGCTGGACGTTTATATGCCCGGCTACGGCGGACTGGAGGTGTGCCAGCGGCTTCGCGAGGCGCCAGAGACCGCGCGCATTCCCGTGTTGCTCACCGTGGGCAAGCTGGAACCCTTCAAGGCGGATGAGGCGCGGCGCGTGCGTGCCGACGGCTTCATCGTGAAACCATTTGAAGCCAGCGAGCTTCTCACGGCGCTCACCAAGCTCGAAGACAAGATCGTTCCTCAAAGTCAGCCCAGCAAGCCGAGCCGCTTCGCCAAGGCCTTGGCTGGGGCAGATGAGTTTGCTTCGGGGAAAGAATTCGGAGATAGCGAGACGGGGTGGAAGAACCGCTTGTCGATTCCACCTCCTCACTCCAAGCATCGTGAACCCACTCCTGCGGAAACGCCAGCGGCGGTCGTTCGCGAAGTAGCCAAGCCAGAAGAGCCTAAGCCCGCCGAGATGAAATCGGGATTGGAAGAAGCCTTGCTGTCTTCGATGCCGCAGGACGTCACGGCAGAGGAGATTGCAGCCATTAAGGCCGCCGCCGCGGCGTTCAGCGCCCCGAGCGAGGATTCCGTCTTCCGTCCGCAACTGGCTCGCGAGCACGCGGATGCTCCCGTCCAGGAGCGAGTTGGGGCAGCGGTCCCAGCGCCGGATTTCAAAGCGGAAGAACTGCCAGTAGAATCCGTCGATAGACTCGAAAACGTCAGCCCCGAAAATGTAGGAGGCGCCGCAACCTTTGCACCCGGGTCGGAACAACCGACCGAAACCTCACCGGAAGAAATTTCTGCGGTGGCGGAAGCGAAATCTCCAGCACCGATGGGCGAGCTCATGGCCACCGAAGCAGCGTCGTCGGGCGAGGTTCCGGCTGAAACGCCGCCGCCGCCGGCCACGATGGTTGCAGAGTCACCCGCAGGTACCGAACCCCAGAACGCTCATGCGGCGACCGGAAAACTGGGCGACGAAGAGGTTAGTGCCGCACTCGCTTCGCTGGCGCCTGCGAACGGTCACGGGGATACCGCCGCCATCGACCGAGAAGTTGGCAAATCGTACCTTGTGGCTCGCGATCGAACTCCTATGACCATGGCAGCCGCGGTTGCGGGTCGGGAGTACAACGGTCCCAGATGGATTGCCGAACCGGTTGCGGTCCTGGAGGATGAAGCAACGCTGGCCCTGGAACAGGAAATGGAAAAGGCGTACGCGGCCTCTGCCGCTGCCGATGCGGCGCGGATGAGTTTCGCGAGTGCGGCAGCCGAAACATATGCCTCTGTGGGTTCTACCGAGACGTCGGCGGCCAACTTAGAAACTCCTTCCTCTACGGTCGAGTCGTTTTCGAACTCCGACAGCACTGAATCGAAGCCACAAGAAGCGACGCCGCCGACAGTTGCTGCGAGCAGCGAAGAATCAGTGGCGGTATCCCCGGCAGTGGACGCAGTCGGCGAGAGCGCGGTCTCGGAGCTGAAGGAAAGCGCGGCTTACGCAGCGGCGGCCTCGGCCAGTCCCAGCGCGGAAGCTGCAGTGGCGCCGCAATCTAACTCGCAGGCGAGTTCACGGCTGGAGTCTTCGGAGAGCGCTCTTACCGCTCCCGAATCCGGCGAACGACATGGCGAATCAGAACTGGCCGCAGCCTGGGCAAACTGGAAGCAGATACGGGAATCCGTGATCGGGTCGCAGCTCGGTTCACAGATCGCCAACACAGTCGCGGAGTTCAAAGAAAGTCGCGTCGAGACGCAGCCCGACTCTCAGCCTGATGGTTCGTCCGCCAGGGGAGAGGAATCGAGCGACATCGCAAACATTGTCGATAGCGTGCTGGCAGACCTGAAGCCCAAATTGATGGAAGAGATCGCCAGGAAGATGGGGAAAGAGAAGAAAAAGTAAATCGTGTTGGACGAAGTCCATTTTCCTCGACATCTCTGCTGACTTTGGCTGGCAGTTTATTCCACCGTGGCCTGACGCTCACTGCACATATTCTGGTGCAGAATTTCCCTCAAAAAAATCTCTCTCTTCCGCGCAAAATCTAGAAAACAAAGGATCGGAAATTTTCTTGCCTCCTAGATCTATGGTTCTTAAGGTAGTTGCAGGCAAAATATTCTAAACATTGGGGTTATCGTGCTCGCTGAGGGCTCTTGCCGCCGCCTTGGGACAGCAGCGAAAAGCCGGACGAAGGTTTTCGCCTTCGCCGTGATGGTCGGACTCAGCAGTTGGCATGGCCAGCAACTGCGCCCTTGTCAGGTTGTCAAAGAACATGAATTATCTTATAGATAACCAGTGTGCTACTATAATATCGCAAACGAGGAGTGAGAGCAAGAGGAAAATGGACGGGCTGCGGAGCAGGTTCCCAAATTGGGAAACGAAAAGTGCGGCGGAGTGGGTGGCGATGCTGGCGCAAAACGATCTACACCTGTTCTCCTTCGAAGTGCAGTGAAACCCAGGTTAGCGCCCGAAGAACGGGTGTTATGAGACTGAACATCCAGAGAGCGGGCGCGAACCCGGGGTACCGTCTATAACCGTGCCGCTATACTCATCTGTCCAACGGATTCAGCCGCAAGCTGGCGAACCACGCGGCGGCGACGGCGCTAAACTACTTTGCCTACAACTTCATCAAGATTCACCGTACACTGCGGATGAGTCCAGCGATGGCTGCTGGCGTCACAGATCGGCTGTGGAGCGTAGAAGACTTGGTAGCCCTCTGGGAAGCCTACGAGCAGCGGAGGGCAGAAAGACAGGTAGCCTAGATTATGATTCGTCTGCCGATACTGAAAGACGAGTTGGCCTATCTGGAAAAGATCTTCCCAGAACTGGAAACGAAACCGGGGTTAGGGCAGTTGGCAAGTGACATGAAAGTGCGGATTGAAAGGATTCGTCAGGAGATTCGCGCCTTAGAGGAACAGGGTGGCAAAAATTCAAAGTAGCCCACTACCTTCCAGCGAGGCCCTGGCGATGCTGCTGTCTTGAGCCGTGCTCCCTCCGGTTTTGACTTCCCTTCGTAGGAGCTTTTGATTCTGGTGTTGCTGTTGCTGTTTGCTTTTTGCTCATTCGACCAAGGCTCGCTTTACAAGACTCGCTGTGAAGGCGGCTATAGAGGGCGTAGACGGTCAGGCCGATGGCCAGCCAGGCGAAGAATCGCGGCCAGTCCCTCTGCCATCCAACAACCTTTTGACTTCCCGGCGGACTGGGCCTTACCATTGCTGGCCAAAGGCCTGGAGGGCTTTTCCAGCTGCTCGATCAAACTATCTCGCACTATCGCGTCGTGGGGAAGCTCGGCGGCGGTGGAATGGGGGTCGTCTACAAGGCCGAAGACACCCGCCTTCACCGTTTCGTGGCCTTGAAGTTCCTGCCTGACGAAGTGGCGCGCGATGCCCAGGCCCTGGCCCGTTTTCAGCGTGAAGCGCAATCTGCTTCCGCCCTGAACCATCCCAACATTTGCACCATTTACGACATTGGTGAGCATGAGGGAAAAGCCTTTATCGCCATGGAGTTTCTCGATGGCGTGACCTTGAAGTATCTGATTGCCGGGCGGCCGGTGGAAACCGAGCAGGCTCTTAGTTTAGCCATTGAGATCACGGATGCGCTGGATGCGGCGCACAGCGAAGGCATCGTCCATCGGGATATTAAACCCGCAAACATTTTCGTGACCAAACGCGGCCACGCCAAGATTCTGGATTTCGGCCTGGCGAAACAAGGTTCGACGCGAACCGGCGCGGTTGTGGCCCCAGCTGAAGCGACGGCAGCGGTCAGCCTCGAGAACCTGACCAGTCCGGGAACGGCAGTCGGCACCGTAGCTTATATGTCTCCGGAGCAGGCGAAAGGAAAAGATCTCGATGGCCGCACCGATCTGTTTTCGTTCGGCACCGTGCTGTACGAAATGGCCACGGGCACGCTTCCCTTCCGCGGCGAAACGTCAGCCGTCATTTTCCAGGCAATTCTGGATCGCGCTCCCACTCCTCCTCTGCGGCTGAATCCTGATTTGCCGCCCAAGATGGAGGAGATCATTAACAAAGCTTTGGAGAAAGACCGCGAGCTGCGCTACCAGCACGCCTCGGAAATGCGCGCCGACTTGAAACGCGTGCAACGCGACTCCGGTTCCGGGCACGTGCGTGCGGCCAGCGATTCGGCTTCGTCGGCTGTGGTGCCTGCCTCCGGCTCGGTCGCAGCGGCAAGCTCGGCGTCGGTTCCGGTTCAAACCGTCCCAGCCAAAAGCAACGCACCGAAAGTGATGTTGGTAGCTATCGTCCTGATGGCGGTCGCATTCGGCGCCTACAAAATCCTCTCTCGTCCTCGCGGATTCAATCTACAAACCATGCAGATGAGCAAGCTGACCGAAAGCGGGAAAGCGACTCAGGTGGCGATTTCGCCCGACGGCCATTTCGTGGTTTACGTCCTGCGCGACGGTGAACAGCAAAGCCTGTGGGTGCGCAACGTGGCCACCAAGAGCGATGTCCAGGTGCTGGCGCCCGAGGTAGTCGAGTTTGGCGGAGTCAGCTTTTCCCTGGACGGCAACTACATTTATTTTGTCCGCTCCGACAAAAGCACCATCAACTACAGGTATCTGTATGTCATGCCCGTGCTGGGCGGGTCGCCGCGCCAGCTCATTCGCGATGTGGATACGCCGGTCGACTTCTCGCCGGATGGCAAGCAATTCGTGTTCGTCCGCGGCATCCCGGAAAGCGTCGCCGTTGAGGTTCGCATTGCGCAGGCCGATGGTACCGGGGAGCGGCTGCTGGCGAACCTGCCTTCTTCCAACCCGAGTTTTACACCGGGAGCGACCTGGTCGCCGGATGGAAAGACCGTCGCCGTGCCCAGGTTTGCGGTCGGCAAGACAGTTGCATGGTTCTTGAATGTCGTCAACGTTGCCGATGGCAAAGTACGGATTCTGGATTCCATGGGCGGACGATCTGTGGGCAGACCGGTGTGGATGCGGGATGGAAATGCCCTCGTGGCATCGGTAGGTGAGGGCATGCAAGGACGAAGCCAGATCTGGTCCATCGATTTCCCCAGCGGGGAGATGCACCGTTTTTCCAACGATCTCTCCGACTACACGCCCGATCTGGATTTGACCCGCGACGGCGCGGTGCTGGCTGGAATTCAGCGCACCCGGGAAGCCGACGTGTGGATTGCGCCGTCGGGCGACGCCGCACAGGCGCGCCAGCTCACTTCGGGGGGAACCACCTACGATCGCGTCGTACCCGGCCCCGCCGGCAAACTGCTGCTCAGAAGTGGCAACGGTGACCTGTGGCTGACGAGTCCAGATGGCAGCCAGCCCACACTGGCGATTCCCCAGGCCCATAACATCAACTCAGTCTCGTCGTGCGGTGATCGCTACATCGTTTACGACAGCTATCGTGACAACACGCAACAACTCTGGCGTGCCGACGCGGACGGATCCAACAGCGTGAGACTGGTCGACGCGACTCGAGGCTCCGACTGTTCTCCCGACGGAAAGTGGGTCTTCTATGTCGTTGAAAGACACCTGTATCGCGTCCCACTTGAAGGAGGCACGCCGGCCGAGGTCTTGACCGCGAATCCAGAAAATGGCGTCGGTAATGCCCGAGTCTCGCCGGATGGAACCTTGGTGGCGGTGAGTTATCAGGAAGGCAGTCCCGTCCCCGTGCTGAAGATCGGAGTGGCCCCAGCCAGTGGAGGGAGCCTGCGCTTTGTCGGTCAGGTACCCATCGGCGGGACGACGCTGCGCTGGTCGCCGGATGGCAAGGGCCTGCAGTATATGCTGACTCGCAGCGGCGCTACCAACATCTGGGAGCAACCGCTCGCCGGCGGAGATCCACACCAAGTCACCAAGTTCGCCTCCGGACGAATCTTCAGCTTCGCCTGGTCCCGCGACGGCAAGCAGCTCCTGCTATCGAAAGGTAACGAGAGCAGCGATGTGATTCTGATCAGCAATTTCCGCTAGTGTCGGCTTGCTCATAACCCAACCTCGTTCTTATCGCGCCCATACACCTGGGACTATGCTTTTTTGCAAAACTCGCTGTGGTGCCGGCTATAGAGAGCGTAAACGGTTAAGCCGATCGCGAGCCAGGCAAAGAATCGCAGCCACGTCAAAATGGGCAGGCCGGACATGAGCAGAATGCAAAAGAACACGCTCAGCACCGGGGCAGCTATGCCGCCGGGAGCGCGGAACCCGCGGTGGCGGCCGGGATCGCGATAGCGCAGGATGATCACTCCGATCGAGACCAGCACGAAGGCGAAGAGCGTTCCGATGTTGGACAAATCAGAAAGCGTGCCAATATCCAGAAAGCCTGCCGGAATGCCAACCAGGAAACCGGCGATCCATGTGGCGGTTGCTGGAGTGCGAAAACGGGGGTGGACGCGCCCGAAGAGGCGGGGCAGCAGGCCGTCGCGCGACATGGAAAACCAGACTCGCGCTTGTCCAAGCTGGAACACCAGCAGGGACGAAATCATTCCCATCATTGCGCCGAAGAGCACGCCCAGGTGAATCCAGTTCAGGGTGTGCGAGCCGGTTTGGACCGTCAACAACTTCATGGCGTTGACGACGGGTGCGGCGTCGTCACGGACGGACGCCCAGGGAACGATCCCGGTAAGCACAACCGCTACGCCGATATAGAGGACGGTGCAGACCACCAGGGTGGCGATGATCCCAATCGGCAAGTCGCGTTGCGGGTTGCGGGCTTCCTCGGCGGCGGTTGAGACAGAATCAAATCCGATGTAGGTGAAAAAGATGATGGAGCCGCCGGTAAGGATTCCGGACCATCCCATGGGAGCGAAGGGATGCCAGTTGCCGGGGTGCACGTACTGCGCGCCGACAATGACGAATGCGAGGATGGCGGCAATCTTGAGGATGACCATGACGTTGTTGGCCTCCGCCGATTCGCGAATGCCGCGCACCAGGATCACGGTCAAAATCATGACCACGAGAAACGCCGGGAAGTTGAAGCCGAAGTGGAGGCCAGGCGGATAAAGCACGTCGCCCTTCAGATTGGTGAGACCTCCGGGCAAGTAGGCTGGCGAAATCCAGCGCAAGGCGGGGTGAAATCCGAACCAGTCAAACATGCCGACCAAGTGGGCGGAGAAGCCCACGCTCACCGCCATGTTGCTCACGGCGTATTCCAGAATCAGGTCCCAGCCGATGATCCAGGCAATCAACTCACCCATAGTCGCGTAGGTATAGGTGTAGGCGCTGCCAGCGATCGGGATCATCGAAGCTAGTTCGGCGTAACAGAGTCCGGTGAACGCGCAGACGATGGCGACGAGCACTAATGACAGAGCGAGTGCTGGACCGGCGCCCGGCCGTCCAAGCGTGGCGCGGTGTGTGATCAGAAAATCGAGGAGAGGGGCGTTGAGGATCGACGAGGCATCGAACTTCTGGCCACCGATGGCGGTGCCGATGACGGTGAAAATACCCGATCCGATCACCGCGCCGATTCCGAGCGCGGTGAGCGAGACCGGGCCCAGGGTCTTCTTTAGTTTTCGGTCGGGCTCCTCCGAGTCGGAGATCAGCTTGTCGATGGACTTGCAGCAGAAAAGCTGGTTGTCCGAGGTACGGGGACTGCCCTTTGTCGTAGGGTTGGTGGTGGCCGGTATTTGTGCCAAAGAGCTGTGTCTCCTGGAATGCAGCAGTTAGCAATTGGCACTCAGCACTCAGCCCCACGGGGCCAAGTGCTAAATGCCAAATGCTGCCTTTACCGTTTCGCCGCGCCGCGAACCATCTTTTTCACTTTGCGCTTTTTCGAGCCACGAGCGTACTCCCGCGGCTTCAGCGGGTTCTCTGCCTTCACTTTCTTGCGGGCTGTGCGCTTCGACTTCTTGCGTTCTTCCTTGGTTAGCTTTTTTGTGTTTGCCATGAATGTAATTAGGTTCCTTTAATAGAATTAAAGCCAAGTTAATACTATCGCACGATTCGTGCGCGCTCCGTTCTTGCTAAGGCTGCGATGAGGCCGCGTTGCCCAGCACCGGCTCGTTGCGCCTCGTACGCCGGTGTGATGTCACAACCGGCAGTCCCCTTATCACCAAAAGTGCAGCAGCGCATAGAACGCCGCTCAGCAGCCCAAGAAATCCGATGAACGCAGACATAAACCAATAGGGTTCGTGCCACTTCAGAAAGTAGCCGCCAATCGCGCCCAAAGCCATCGTGACCACCGGAATCATCAGAAGCACCGACCACAGATACCGTTTTTCGTCTGGACCTAGGTGAATCCATTCGCGCCTGCCGGTCGCATACCTGTTGCCGCACGCGCAGACGTAGCATTCACGTCCGATACATAATTCCTTACCGGTGTGGACGGGCGGAGCCCAAAAAACGCGGTCGCATCTCGGGCAGTGACGCCGACGGACCAGAACCAGCACGATGATGTCCAGTATTCCGAACACACTCATGCCCTCTCCAACTGGGCATACTTCTCTACCAGCTTCTTCAAACCGAAGCGAGGGAATTGTACCGTAATCTTGGCTTCTTCACCCTCTCCTTCTCGATGGTAAACCGTACCTTCGCCGTACTTGGGATGCCGCACCTTCTGCCCCGGCTTGAAACCTTTCTTACCCTTGGGTTCCTCCACCAGCGTTTTCGGGACGTTGAATTTCTTTCCCCGCGAGGCGAAGAACTCGGCAATGTTGTCGATGGAATTGTAGCTGCGTCCGGAATACGCCGGAGCCCGGGGCTGGTTGCGGGCGGTCCAGTTGGCGCTGCTCTGGTCCTCGTCCTCGTAGGCATAGTGGACCGGTTGGTCTAGCTCGTGAGGCACGGGCACTCTTGCCCGCGAAGATTCTCTCTTCCGGCGCGATCCTCCCAGTTCTTCCACCAGGCCCGCCGGCACTTCTTCGAGAAATCGCGACGGGACGCTGGCCTCGGGCAGATCTGTTCCGTAACGTCGGCGATACACAGCGCGGGTCAGGACTAAAGTATCCATGGCACGGGTCATACCGACGTAGCACAACCGCCGTTCTTCTTCGATGTCGTCCGGCTGCAGGAACGTCCGGGAATGCGGAAACAAGCCCTCTTCGAGGCCGCAGAGAAATACCAGGGAAAATTCCAAGCCCTTTGCCGCATGGAGAGTCATCAGCGTGATCTGGGCGCGCTCGTCGTAGGCGTCCGCATCGCTCACCAGCGCAGCGTGATCAAGGAACTGATCCAGAGTCTCGCCCCGATCGCGGGAATCCATGGCAGCGTTGGCGAGTTCGTTCAGATTCTCTATTCGCGAATAGGCGTCAGGCGTGTCTTCCTCTTCAAGCTGCTTTCTGTATCCGGTGCGATCGATGAGCAACTTCAGCAGGTCGGCTAATGAGGCCGGCCCCAGTCCTTTGGGCATTTCACTCGTTGGCTCCCAAGTACCCCCTTCTCGTACGCGGCGCTTTTCCGCGATCTCCCGGGGCCAAGACCCCGTGCGGGTTGGTCTATCGTGGCGAACAGGAGGCGGAATCTCCGCGTCGGGACCAGATGATATCCCCCGTCCCAGTTCACTCAATTCCTCGACGTGTTTCTTAAAATGCTCTGGGTCCAGGCCCAGAACTTCGCCGAAACAATCGCTACCGTACGGGTAAATTTGACCATCCGCGTTCCGAAGGAGATATGTGTATTTCCGAATAAGAGTCAAATACTCTCTGTTAGGGACGTTCTTCTCCGAACACCTCTTGCACTCAGCGCTCCCGGACTGGAACTCAGCCGGTATGTCGCACCCTGGTTCTGGCATGACGTCCACGACACGTCCCCTGTCGTGCCACCGAGTTCCGATTAGCTTGAACTCCGAATGTTCTTTCAGGTTGGGTTGGAACTCGATGTCATAGTATCCCGGTGCGTCCGGTATTTCGTTGACCTTAAGAACAGGAGGGTCGAGGCCACGCTTGGCCGCAGCCCTTGCGAGTTTTGCAACTCGCCGTTTAAAATCTTCAGTCGCAGACTTCGTCCATGCCCGACGCGGGGACCCTTGCGGGTTCGCGGCCCGTGGTTCTTCTTGAGAGGGTGACGGTTGGTCCGAAGTAGTCTCTTGGTCCACGTTAAGGTTATCGGGTCTGAAGTCGAAAGAGAAATTCTCGAACTCCGCGGGTTCGAAGGAAGCGGCATCGTCGGAAGCCGAATCGTCTGTGGCAGGGACCTGCGCTTCGCCCTGCTGGAAAGCCGAGGGCGACTGTCTCCACATAAACGATGGCTCTTTCGGCGCTTGCGCGGGCGAGCCGCCCGCGCCCACACTTTCTGTTCTGGTGCTTTCAGTAATTTGCGCGGCGAACGTTCCCGCCAGCATTGCCTGCGAATCCAGAATTAGCTGCTGAAAACTCTTTAGAGCTGCCAGTGCCCGCTGCGGTAGAAGCTGGAGCCTGATTGCTTCCCCCATCGCGCCCCACAGCGAAACTCCTGTCTCCAGCGCGACTCGCTCTAAGGTCTCGATCGTGGTCTTGCCAATCCCGCGCACCGGCGTATTAATCACTCGCAGCAGCGAGATCGAGTCGTCCACGTTATGAATGACTTTCAGATACGAAATCATGTCTTTGATTTCGGCTCGCTCGTAGAATGAGAACCCGCCGACTACGTGATACTTCAACTGATAGCGGCGCATGGCCTCTTCAAACAACCGCGATTGGGAGTTGGTGCGGTAGAGCACAGCCGCGCGCGCATTCTCGCCCTGGTCCACCGCCTCCCGCAGATACTTCGAAATGTAGTCAGCGGCGAATAGCGCTTCATTCTCGCCATCCGGCGCCTCGTAATAGCCCAGCTTGGTGCCGCCTTGGCGAGACGTCCACAGGCTCTTGCCTTTACGTTTGAGATTGTTCGCGACCACCGCCGACGCCGCTTGCAGGATGTTCTGCGTCGAACGATAGTTCTGTTCCAGGCGGATGATCTTGGCCTCGGGGAAATCTTTTTCGAATTCAAGAATGTTGCGGATGTCGGCTCCGCGCCACGAATAGATCGACTGATCCTCGTCGCCAACGGCGCATACGTTGTGCCGGGTTCCAGCCAGCAACCGCATCAATTCATATTGCGGACGATTCGTGTCCTGATACTCGTCGACGAGAATGTACTGGAACCGCCGGTTATAGTATTCGCGAACTGAGGACGCGGCTTTCAGGAGGCGCACGGTTTCGAGCAGCAGGTCGTCGAAATCCAGAGCGTTCGCTTTGGCCAGCTCTTTCTTGTACTCGGCGTAAATCTGGGCCACACGTTCGGTCTTCGGATCGGCCGATTGTAGATAAGCTTCCTGCGGATCGAGCATGTGATTCTTCGCCCAGGAAATATGTGCCAGCACGGAGCGCGGCGTAGTCTGCTTGTCGTCAATCCCCAGTCGCCGCATCACAGATTTGACCAACTGCTGCTGGTCGTTTTCGTCGTAAATTACAAAGCTCTTGGTGTGCCCGATCGGTGGCGCGCCCGGAACTGTCGAAGGAATGCGCAGCGCTTCGATGTCGCGCCGCAACACCCGCACGCAGAAGGAATGAAACGTCGAGATAACCGGCTTGGCAACAGACAGCCCGCCCACCAACTTGTCGACACGGTCGACCATCTCGGAAGCGGCTTTGTTGGTGAATGTCATGGCCAGGATGGATTCTGGCATAACGCCCATGTTCTCGATCAAATATGCGATGCGGTAAGTTATAACGCGAGTCTTCCCGCTCCCGGCACCAGCCAGGATGAGCACCGGGCCGTCGGTAGTTTCGACAGCCTCACGCTGCTGCGGATTGAGTTGATCGAGGAAAGACAAAGTCGCGGAACGCTCCAAAGCCAGCTTATTAGATTTTACAGGGATTCGCTGCCACAGTTTCCCGTTTGAAACGCACGCCGGCTCGATTGTGACATCCAACCGTGATGAATCGCGCAAAACGTGAGTAAATCTCTCCGGGCCCGTGGTGTAACGGGAACACCGCACCCTGCGACGGTAGCAGATGCGGGTTCGAATCCCGTCGGGTCCACGCTCAGTCCTCCTGAGCGCGGGTTCTGTGGGAAGCGAAAGCATGGATAGCTTCCCTACAAAAGTAACTTGACTGAGAACTGTCGCGGTCTATACTGAGAGAGTCGCAGGGTGCTGTAAGTACCCAAGAATTGATGGCCCCGGGAAATCGGGGCCATCGCATTTTCTAGCGATGAGCGCCGGCCGGGCTGTTCCGCGCCGCCTTGCACTCCTCGCACGGGCACCAGTCCCGCAAGAACTGCCACGAATAAATTCCCAATTCGTGGTCATCGTTGAAATGAAACTTGATGGCGTATTTGCCCACGCCTTCTGCGGAAGTCGCTTTGACGGCGGGCTTGAACATGGGCAGCGTTCCCGGGGCCGGTTTCGGAGGCTCTCCTGGCTGTTGATGCGTCTTGCTTCGCGACTCATCGCACAGAGCGCAGGGGCAGGCATCCCGCAGGAACGGAAACGAATAGTGTGACCGATGGCCATCCTTCCACTCGATATCTAGACCCGTACCTGTGCTCAGGTTCACTTTCACCGACTTTGGGTCCGTCACTGGAGCCATGAATTTAGTATCGCATACTGGAACTCGGGCGTTCGCGCCCGAGCTTAAAGACGTTCTCTGAGGTTTACGACCCGTGTACCAGAGAGGTATCGAAGGTAACCTGGGCATGACCCAAACACTTGCGGCATGCTATCAATATAGAGACCCGGAAGCACGGTTCTTCTCCGTTCGCAATTCAAGAATGCTCGATACCGCACAGATAGAGGCGCCAATGCCGCCCGAGGTCAGTTCTCCGGAAGACTTGCGCCTTCTTCCTGGGGGAATCGCCGACCGGCACGGATTCATTACCTCTGCCGACCAGACTCGCCTGTTCTATCGCCACTGGCCTGCCAGCACAGATTGGAATGGCCGGGTGTGCGTCGTGCTGCACGGCATTGGATATCACAGCGCCCCCTATAAGGTCATCGCTGATGCGCTGAATCCTCACGGCACCGACGTTTACGCGTTGGATGCCCGTGGGCATGGGCTGTCCCAAGGGCGGCGCGGATTTGTGGGCACTTCGATTGAAGTCGGAGCAGACGTCGAACACATGATCCGATTCGTGCAGCAGCAGCGGCCTGCAGCCAAGATTTTTCTGCTGGGCGACAGCATGGGCGCCGACCTTGCCCTCAACTACGCGAAGCGCAACAGCCGCGAGCTTGCGGGCTTGATTCTTCTGGCGCTGGCGCTGAATCTGGACATGAGCCAGTTCCTAAGCTTTGAGAGTTTGAGCCTGATGCCATACTTGGTTCTCGCGCATCGGGAGCCGGTGATCAGTCTGGTAGGCAAGCGTCTTGAGGAAAGTTCTCGCGACCCGGAGTTCATCGCGCGCCGTCGCGTTGATCCGCTGGCTTACAAGAACGTCAGCTTCGGGTACTTGCTCGACGTGCACCGCCTCGTCTTCGGCTGGAGGTGGAAAATCGCGCCTCGCGTGCATGCTCCGACGCTGCTGATCAAAGGCGGGAGGGATCGAGTAGTCAGCCATAGGGAATGCGTCGCTTTCGATAGGCTCTCCGCGGCGACGGACAAGACTTTCAAGATCTATCCCGAGGTGCCTCACACGACTCTCTGGGACCCTGAGACGCCGGAAATCCTGGAGCAGGTTGGGAAATGGATTCTCGAGCGTTGAATCGGGACGGTACGATGCGGAGTTGTCGAAAGTGCCTCAACTCCGGTAAAATCTATGTTTTGGACACCAAGCTCTGAATTCATCTGGAGTTCTCATGGCACAAGTTTGTGATGTCTGCGGGAAAGGGCCGCAATTCGGAAACACTATCAGCCACGCCCACAACGTCTCACGGCGGCGGTGGAACGTCAACCTGCGCCCGGTGCGCGCCAAAGTGAAAGGCGGCGCCAAGCGGATGCGCGTCTGCACCTCCTGCCTGCGCAGCGGCAAAGTGGTCAAGGCTTAAAACCAAATAACCACAAAGGACACGGAGCTTCACAAAGGAAAGCTTGACCTTTACGTTTTCCTTTGAGTCCTTTGCGTTTGATGCTTCTACTTCACGCTCAGCAGTTCCACGTCGAAGATCAGGGTTGCATTGGCGGGGATGACTCCGGGATATCCGCGCTCGCCGTAGCCTAGCTGCGGCGGAATCCGGAGCTGACGCTTGCCCCCCGCCTTCATCCCGATGATGCCTTCATTCCATCCCTTGATCACCGGCGCGCTGCCCAGGGGCTCTACTGAAAACGGCTCGCCCCGGTCCAGAGAGCTGTCGAACTTCTTGCCGTTGGTCAGCCATCCGGTGTAATGAACCTTGGCGGACTGGCCGGCAGTAGCGGTCGGGCCGGCGCCAACTTTGATGTCCCAGTATTGCAGTCCATCGGCCGTCTTGGTGCCGTCCCCGGTAACCTTCGTGGGCGAGCTGTTATCGGGTTTCTTGCTACCGCCCTGCGCGAAAAGGGCTGTAGCTACGAATGTAACGATTGCAATCAGGCACGCACTCTTTAGCATCAACTTTTCTCCCCGAGTTAGATTTCTGACTATGATCAGACGTTCTGAATTCTAAACTGTTGATTGAAAATCACAAGTTGCCAGTCTATGCCAACGCAATCACATCAATTTCGACCAGCAC
>Ga0207050_1046_pt1 | contig 21624 bp, 24 predicted proteins | sample Alteio_BWMinCont_64_FD_153291 | JGI IMG/M metagenome (GOLD analysis project Ga0207050, IMG submission 153291) | Enriched cells from forest soil in Barre Woods Harvard Forest LTER site, Petersham, Massachusetts, United States -... | ecosystem: Environmental > Terrestrial > Soil > Temperate forest >...
TTTCAGAATACATTTTCAGGGAGTTTAACCAAAAAAATTACAGATTTAGCAGTTAATATCGAAGGATTGATTATCATCACTAACGAATGGTTTTATGCGAGAGTGCTAGCAATAATTACTGCTGCCATCACTTTATTCATAGTGATAAAACCTATTTTTGGAATCATTATTATTTCATGGGCTACCCTCTTCATTTACCTTGCCTATATGGCAGCCAAAGGTTCTGAAAAAAACGCAAAAGTATTTTCTGAGGCTTCTTCAACTTTGGATGGAATCATTTCCGATTCTATTTCAAATATTGCAAGCGTCAAATTATTTGCAAATATCCCACATGAAATTGCTTATGCAAACAAACAAATGAAGATATTGATTGATAGCGATCGCAAACTTCAATTTAAAAACTCAAAAGCTCAATTGTTCCAAGATTGCAGCGTGACACTATTAGTAGCTTCATTATTAACTGCTCTTATTTATGGACGCATACAGGGTTGGGTTAGTCCTGGCGATTTTGGCTTGACCTTGATGTTATCTGTTTCTTTTATAAGAATTGTGTGGAACATCGGACCACAAATGTTAAAGTTTTCTAAAATTGTAGGCGGCTGTAATCAAGCATTAAACTTAGTAAGGATGCCTCATGAAGTTAAAGATATGCCAAATGCCCTTCCCATTGTTGTAGCCAAAGGTGAGATTCATTTTGAGGAAGTTGCCTTTCAGTATGAAGAAAATAAACCCTTATTTAATAGTCTTAACGTTATCATAAAACCAGGAGAAAAAATTGGCCTAGTTGGATATTCCGGTGGTGGTAAATCTACTTTTATCAAATTAATTTTGCGTTTAATGGATCCACAACTAGGACGTATATTGTTAGATGGGCAAGATATAAAAAAAGTCACGAAGGTATCCCTTCGAAAACAACTAGGAACAATACCTCAAGATCCAGAATTATTTCATCGAACAATTATGGAAAATATTCGTTTTGCAAAAGTAGATGCAAGGGATGAAGAAGTTATTGAGGCTTCAAAAAAAGCAAAATGTCATGAATTCATTTCCGAATTAGCAGATCAGTATCAATCAGTAGTTGGCGAACGAGGCGTTAAATTATCTGGCGGCCAAAAACAAAGAATAGCAATAGCAAGAGCATTCCTTAAGAATGCACCTATTCTATTGTTAGATGAAGCAACATCCTCTCTAGATTCTATTACAGAACGCGATATTCAAGAGAGTTTACATGAGATAATGAAAAACAAAACCACCGTTGTAATCGCACATCGATTATCGACTCTTAAAGATATGGATAGGATACTTGTTTTTGTAAACGGTAATATGGTAGAAGATGGCAGCAGTGATGTTTTATTGAAAAACCCGGATGGCCATTTTCATAAACTTTGGAATATGCAGGCTGATGGATTTATTAAGTCATCTTTAAATATAAATGGCAATAGTTAAATAAACTATGACCAAGCAATTATTGCTATATATCTAGACTTTAAAGAAGGTCGTCATCATATAACAAAACTAAGTTAACCTACAAAGCTTATTCTATAGACGCATTCGGTTAGCAGATTCAATACCTATCTGGAGACGATAAGTTATTTAAAAATTACATAATAGAATCTTTTTCGGATGTAGTATTATACAATAATAATTTATTTTCTGAGGATGCTTATCAAAAACTACAGCATGAAGTAGCTCAAATGTTAAAAGATCTGCTACAAAACTCTCAAGAATTTCTCAGCTCTGCCTAACTGAATTTGCGATTATAACTTAGAACGTATTTTCCCTATTCTATCAGTGATTATAGGATTCAATTGCCCTTTACGAGTAACCCAGCATTCATTTAATAATCCATCTTCAAGCAGCTCACCTTTCAATGATAAAATTTCTCCCAGTAAACTCAACATACAGCTTGAAAATGCTTCACTAGCTTCTTTTGGTTCTGCTTTGGGGTAACCAGATATATTGACAATAGAAACATGTTTATATGTAACAACTTGATCACTCTTACTTCCAATAACGTTGCCGCCTTCGCTTACAGCCAGATCAACTACAATTGCCCCTTGTGGTAAAATGGCTAGATTTTTATCATCAATTAATATGGGAGCCTTTTCTTTGGGCACTCTTGCAGCAGCAATAACGATAGATTGATCTTTTAAAAATGGTTGTAGGTACTGAGCTTGATTCGATGTTGGAAAATAATGATAGATTATTCCGGCAGATTCAATCTCAACACGATAACGATCAGTTCTACCAAACAACTGCACTGGGATCCCCTGTTTCTTCGCTTCTACTGCAGCAGAAATAGCTGCAGGTCCTGTCCCCAACACGGTCAATTTGATTGGACTTTGGCCTTTATAACGTTTCAAAGCATCTTGAAAAGCGAGCTTCCCGGCAATGCGACTCATTGCAGCTTGTGCATTTTTAGGATCCTGAGTGGATAAAGTTTTAAAAAGCTCATGAGAAAAAGTTGTTAAACCTAAAGTGCGCCATGCTTCAATATGGTCGCCAGAAATAAACGGATCTAGGAAGCCGATCATGGCAGTGTTTTCGTGAAAAAGCTTATTCTCAAGTAGTTCTCGTTCAAGAGTCCCACGTTTGACTCTTAAAATAAGTGAATTAGCTGGAAAACCTTTAGGGGTCAATTCTAATATTTCAGCACCTGCTTTAATATAAGCCTCATTGCTAAATCCGGCATTCAAGCCTGCATTCGATTCAATTAGAACTCGGACTTTATGCTTAGCGATGAATTTTGCAACAGCTTCCGGTGTTAAAGTCACTCGACCTTCCCCTGAACGAGTTTCTTTAACTACAACAATTTGACTAATAAACATGCATCAAACCTCTAAGCACTATCCAATAAAAGCTGTTATTTTTTACATTCATAAACAGTCGCCTCATTATTGATTCCAGGTTTAGAATGATTATCAAATGTTTTTATAATACGAATGTTTCGAAAACCAACATCGCTAAGCATGTCTGATAAAACATCAAAATCATAAAAACGGATCTTGTATTCTTCAATTTCTGTCTGAACAATTTTATTATTATCGACAAGCTCATATTTAGCAATAGAACGGCATACATTTTCTTCATCCAGTGATGCCAAAAAACTGAGTATGATTTTCTTTCCATCGGGTCTGTACCAGACTGATCCTCGCCATATCCCTGGGGAAGGTAAATCCTTGAGTGTTTCAATTTCAAAAAGAAGTATACCATCTGCTTCCAGATGGTCATAAAAATTTTTCAAAGCAATCTTGGCGATTTTTAAATCGGTCATTAAACAAAAAGAACCACTGGGTATAAAAATGAGATTATAGGTTTTTAAATTTTTTAAGTTCTCAGCAAAAGCTTTCCATATATTAGGCTTTAGTCCCTTAAGTTTAGCTTTAGTTTGTAGTGCTGCGAGCATGTGATCACTGGCATCAAAGCCTTGAATGTCGAAACCCTCTTCTAACAAAGGTAACAGAAAACGACCTGTACCACACATCGGTTCTAAAATAGGACCTCTGGCATTGGTTGCATAGGATCGGTAAAAGTTATATGCATCTTCAGGAGGATTTGGTTTACTTAAATCATAAACTTCTGTGCAAAGGTCAAGATAAGTATCAAGCGATTGAGGTTTCATCATGAAATAGCCCGTGGTTTATCGTTTTGGTTGATTTAACTGATGTAAAACAATAGAATTACCTTCCGAATCTAGTATAACGGCCATCCGGCAAACCGGGCTTGAAAAAATATCCAATTTAACTTCAACCTTTTTTGACTTAAGGGTCGTTATTAATTCGTCCAGATCTTCTACCTCAAAAGCAATGCTGCCACCCGCATTTGCGCTCGGTTTAACGCCCTCTGCCAAAGTGGTAATAGCAAAACAGCCTCCTTTAGGTAAATCATACTCTACCCATGCCCCATCAGCAGTAATAGAACCTGGAGCAAGCTTTAAAACACTTTCATAAAAATTTCTTGCTCGCGCCATCTCAATGACTGGATACATGGTAAAAGCAACTTTTTTAATCATGAGGTCCCCTTTGGAAGAAAATTAAATAACCAAAATGGTTGAAATTACATGATAATGCTCGCATAATTGAAAATATGTGTCAAGCAATAGTCTGAAAACTCTTTAGGATGGAAAATGAAGGAGATAATTTGAGCAGATTGGGTGATCCTCTCTGCGGAAAATACAGTTGCCTTTGTACGTCAGATTATCAAACCTCTCTAAACATTTTTTCATGGTTAAGAAGCCATTTTTTTCTGGTTACTCCACCACCATAACCACCCAACTCTCCGTTGCTATTGATAACGCGATGACAAGGAATAACAATCGCAATCTGATTAGCACCATTGGCATTTGCTACAGCCCTAAAAGCAGATGGCATTTCTAAAGACTTAGCGATATCAGCATAGGATCGTCAACAGCTGCAATAACCACAATGGTTAAGCCATTAGGAATCAACAGCAAAAGCAATTTTCTATAACCCTGCATAGGGTGGTTGACATTATTGATGATGACATCTAATATCGTCTGAAAAACTCATAGCGAGGACTTAAAATGGGAAATCGAAAACTTTTATTGGCGTCGGTAAGGCAAGGGAATTATGCACATGCGGGTGAAGAAGAAGCTATAGAGTTGGCCATGGGATTGCTGCCCAAAAAATCAGAACAAACACTGTTAGATGTAGGTTGTGGCTTAGGTGGTACAGCCGATTACATTCAGCAACATGGTTGGGGGAAAGTGAGTGGTATCGATATTGACCCTGAGGTTTTGGCGCAGGCGAAAAAGTTTTACCCTAAACTTCCATTGTCCCTTTGTGATGCCAACCATGTTACAGAACTTTTTCTAAAGCCCTCTTTTGATATTGTATATAGTTTTAATGCTTTTTTTTGTTTTTTAGAGCAGGAAAATGTATTAGTGAAGCTTAACCAAATTGCAAAAAACAGTGCTGATTTAATTATCTTTGATTATGCTAGTCCAGATACTTTTTCAAAACCCAGCTTTTTTCATAATTCAACTGAAAAATCTACTTCTTCGGTCTTTTCTCCCATTAATCTTAATACCATTGAAACTTTTCTGGATAAAACAGGTTGGCGCCTTCAACAAATAATTGATTTAGAACAACAATATAAAAACTGGTATGAAACCTTAGTCACAAAAATGGATGCTCAAAAGAGTCATTTAATAAAAAACTATGGTGAAGTTACTTTTAATGACTTATATGAAAGTTATCGTCGATTATTGGACGCCCTATATCACAAAGAAATTACAGGAGTGATTTTACATGCAAAGAAAAAAATAAACTAGATGTACTACCTATTACCACAATCTTCAAAGAGATAACGACATGAACATGCCTGCTCAGCTTCGATCACACTTTACATATCTAGAGAGTTGTCAATGCTGTAAATTTTATTAACATATCTAAGTATTTTGATTAATTATTTCTCGTTTATCTACTTAAATCCTCATGCACTACCCCTGGTAAATTAGGTGTATATGAAACCATCTCTAGCTACATTTTTGATTTTAAAAATAAATTTAGTAATTAAGCCTTTGAAAATATTTAGAAAAATCAATGGCTTGTTGAAATCCTCTTCCGAAACTGACAGTAATATTAAAGACTTAAAAATTCCAAAAGCAGAGATAAATAAATGGATTTTTATGAAAAAAACTTTGAAACTGGTACTAATTTATAGTACTATTACAATATGAAGGAAAAGCATCTAAACATCCTAAAGGATAGTGGCCGAAACGATGACCGAAGCCAATTATTGAAATCCTCTTCCAAAACTGATGGGGGATGCACTTTCAGGTATACTCCGTTTGTATAATTCGGATGGAGTAGCCATGAAATCATTACACACAATTATTTTAATTGCGTCATTAATATCTATCGTAAGTGTTGATTTAGTTAACGCCGAACAGGTTTGTTCTCGTATGACGTCATTAGATGGAATAGATAATCCATCCCAAATCTTGCAACATCAAGGCCTATTTTCTCATTTTCTTGTTTCGTTAAATACTGCGGTAACACAGGGGTATACGAAAGAGGCTAAAGCCAACCTGGACAAAGCTTTTCAGCCGATTTATGGAGATGTTGGGCGCACCGAATGGTTTGGCGAAAGCTATTTTGATGCCCACCAAGATTTGGAAAATATGCAAGACGATTTCACCCCTGAAATGAAGCAAGAATATCAGCATAGAAAAGCCAAATTCATAAATGAATTAAAGGCCATTGAAAGGAATACCGATATTATAGCTCCCCTCAATGAATATTTGGAAAGCATTTCGAATGCGGTAATTAAGGATAATAAGTTTTCCCGTGACATTCGTGACAAGGTGATGAAGGATATTTTTAGTCTACATTACGACCTTGTTGTATTGTTTGTTAGAAATTATTCTGATTTTTTTATGAATACGATCCTAAAAAAGGCTCAAATGGAACAGCCGTTCTCCCCAGCATTGCGGCTGGCATTTGGACTCAGCATGCCTGGCTCCGTTGAAAGAAGACCCTATATTACATTTTTTAATCAGATGGAGGCAATGAAACTCTTACCCTCACAAGATCTTATTTTTTTCCTTAGTAATGGCTGTTGTAACAACGTGGAAATTCATACTTTTATACATCTGGCAGAACACCGAACAATACTATTTTCTAGGCTCAATAACATCGAAGGTACCTCAGACCATATTTTTAGCGCGAATCGTTACAAATTAGATAAGGAAGGACAACGGCTGATATTGTTGCAATTAGGTGCTTATGATGAACCTGATCAAGAAAAGGTGTATAAGTTAGATCACTGGAAATGGATGCTGGTGAAGAAATCGCATCAAGATGTCATTCCTCCCCAATAAGATCGTTTTCAATGAGCGGCCTAACCTTATATGAGATGTTAAGTCCACTCGCTCTATCGAGTTGCTCTTGATTTCGAATGTAATCTCTAATTTTTAACTCTTCATCCCTACTGTTGAAGCATAGCCTCGTGCCCAAAAACTTTCTCATTTCAGGCTCTATACTCATCTCAATCTAATTTTCCCAGGCTTAATCGTTAATTTGAGTTGTGTAAAAGATTTTGCAAAATGGATGATATTAAAGCGAATGATTTCGTAGACTAAGCGTCGAGCTTCGAGCAATCTGAGTTTATAAAAAGTAAATGAGGATTGTGAGATGGCGGTAAAACGGCAGGAAAGCCATTTTAGACGCATGTGGCGCACGCGAAAATTAAAAAACTGAGAGTGTATCTGAACTTATGGGTGCGCTGTAATAGCTAAAATCGTTATTTGATTTTTATCAGGCCCATAGTACCAAAAAATCCGATAAGCTGCGGGGGTTTTATTTTCGGCATAGGCTTCAAAAACACGCGACAATTAAACATACATCATAGTGTTGTTATCAGAGTATTAACTCAAACAGGGATCTCTAGAAGTTGCCTTCAACATGCTTCCATATTGGACCCCTTTTCGTCTTTTATCACTGAAACACTGACAAAATATCCATCGCTCACTGCTAGTCGTTTGTATGCAATGGTTTGTGAGCGAGGGTACAAAGGAGGAATTGATCACTTCCGCCACTCAATAGCTCTACGTCGACCACGACCACCTGCTGAAGCTTATCTTAGACTCAAAACGCTTCCAGGAGAACAAGCTCAAGTGGACTGGGCATTATGCCGAGCTCGGCATAATGCCCACTATGCCGACTATTTTACTATGCCGAGTTATATCCAAAACCCTTAATATCTCCTGCTATATACCTTGGGAACAATTCTGATTTACTCGGCATAGTTTTTATCAGCCTAAAGCGATTTAAGAAATTCCATGAGACTTATTCACAGATGGCCGGGTGAACTTCTTGAATAGTAATGACCCATACGGCCACCGCAGGGGGGGAACAAGCCGCCGATAATGTTGGCACCAACATGGGTTTTTAAGAATATGCCAATGAATACCATGTTTGTATTGATAAATGGAAAACTCAACATGATCCAATGGCCTGGATAAAGAATTCATGTATTTGGTATTCCCAAATTTTAACAAAAAAATTCGGGCAGGATAAATTAAGGTGAGGGCATATTGCCAGGTCTTTGTATATCCTTTTCAAGCATAGTAATGCCTAATCGGAGTGCTTCTATATTTAATATATCAAATTCCATTTGTTTGTCCCTATTCGGTCCGGATTGTCTCCAATGAGTTCCTGCTTTACCTAAATATTTTGTTAAGGCCACTTTTGTCTTTTCCATCTCTTCGGGTGTATTATTACAAGTTATACAAACACTGGCATTTGAAAAATTTTCATTGATAACTGGATAGTGTATAAATCCAACGGAAGGCAGAGTTATTTTTAATAATTTAGAAAAATCTTTTGTCAATTTACGTAACTGCTCGAATCCTACGACTCGAGCATAAGAACCAACACCCAAATAGCCTAATTGTTGTTTTCTTTGAGAACGATCTTTTTCGTTAGTCTCTTTTGTCTTCTCTGATGCTTGAAGTTTTTTGATAAGATTTTCCCTCAGGATTTGTAATCCATCAGGATATTTTTCTTTGAGTGTTTTGTTCTGCTGCATTTTTTCAGTTAATTTCTTTGCTTTAATGCTATGGGTAGGCTTGGCTTCCCCTATTTTATACCAAGCTACTTCGGATTTTTCTTTTCCGATTTGACCACTTTGTAATGCAGCACCAAGACTCTGTGCTGGCTGCGGCCCTTGTCGTAATCCCATGTTTTCTTTATCGTCTTTGATAGGTTCCAATTTTACACTAGAATCAAAAATTAAAAAAGAGGTGCTTGCATCTTTTAGGATGTCAATTCTATTTTTCATGAATTGAGATACTTCTGGATAATCTTTAAAGAACTGCAATAGTTTCTCTTTTTTATCATCAAATAGTAAACTGTGGACAGCGCTATGGAATGTATTAAAAATCTTCATGACTTGTTCTTCATGTTTTTCCATATTTTTCATATATTTTTCTCTTGAATCCGTATTTGGCCATCCACTTTTTTCCCATTCTGTTAGACTATCAGGCCAAGGTTTTTGGGGAGGAGGGATGTCCGCTCCTAATGCTTTCATTAATCCCTTAGAAAATTCTTTAACTTTAGTTGCATTTTTTTGGTTGATATATTCCTCGCCAACACGCTGTTCTCCCCATGCTTCTAGACTACCAGGGTCGTCCATGGATGCCTTAAATAGTTCTTTCATAGCAATCATTTTGTTTATTAAGTCGGTATTTGACATAGGCATTCTAGTAGCTAGGTAACCATGTTTTTCTTTTGTTTCCTTCGTTTCCTGAGTTTTTTTTGTTTGTTTTACTTCTTTTAACTGTTCATAATGTTGGCGTTTTTTTTGTTGCGCAACGAACAGCTGTTTTCCCATTTTTTTGTTTTGTTCGTATTGTTGGTATTTTTTTTGTTGTGCTTCATACAGTTCTTTTCTGGTGGCAATACTTTTTAAAATTCGTTGCGCTTCCTTTACTCGCGCTCTATCTTTTGTTTCGGTTGATCCATAATCGCCCCTGGGTCGTTTCATTATGGTTTCAAGAGCCTCTATTTTTTCTCTAATATCTTTAGATGACCAATGTTTAGCGGCACTTTTTTGCTTGACTAATTCTTGTAATTCTCCTATCGTTGCTAGTAGATCATTTTCTTTTTTGGATAAAAGTGGCATATACACCCCCTATATTTATGGTCATTGATTCCTCATCATTATCTATAAGTATTTTTAGAACAAGGGAGATATGAAAAGTTCAATAGGATTTTGGGCCTGTAGGGGTGGTTTCGATCAAGTGGGTGTTTTGTCTTTCAAATATTGTTGTTAGGTGTCGCATTAAATTGTAGACTGTTTCACTTAAATTAAGTCGAAATGAGTCTCTTAAATTATTGCGACACGTAACAACTGGTCCAACTGGTTGTGGCAAAACATATCTTGCTTGTGCATTATCACACAAAGCCTGTTTACAAGGTTTTACAAGTCGATATTATCGTTTACCTAGACTTTGGCATGAGCTGAAAATAGCCAAAGCAGATGGATCCTATTCTCAATGGTTGGCGCAAACTGCCAAAATTGATGTCCTGATCTTAGACGATTGGGGATTAGTTGCTTTAGATGATGAACAACGACGCGATATTTTAGAAATCTTAGATGACCGATATCAACGTTCTATGCATCAGCTAAGACGTTACACCAAAGCAGTGGATAGAAACTGTCAATTACGCTTTGACAAAGAAGTATTTTAAGAAATTTTTCTACTGTTCCATTTGTTACGGCTTGGCCTCATCCCTTCAAGTTCTAAAATTCTTTCAAATAATTTTTTTGAAAACGCATCGGTCCTTCTTGAGATTATGTCTTTAAAACTTTCGCTAGTGTGATTTTTCCTTTTTGCTTTTATACTTGAATTGGCCCCATTTTCAATAAGAAGTTGCGCAATGGACAAAGCAAAGGGTCGGCCTAAATATCGACAGAAAAAAATAGGCGTTTCACCCACGCTATTTTTGGCATTAACATCTGCATTCCTTGACAAAAGCAATTTAATGAGCTTCACAACACCATCATGAGTACCCGCATTCACTGCGTAATGTAAGGATGTCATTCCACTCCATGTGGAGTTAATGGTGTTCTTTGCATTTTTATTATTTTCCCTATGATTAATGTGAGAACCCAATGAAATTAATGCTTTAGCAGCATCAAATGAATTCTTTCTGCAAGCACTATGAAGTGGTGTTCCACCATTATTATCCTTACAATTCACTTTTGCTCCTTTTCTTATAAGTATTTTAACAATAGCTGACTGATTATGATAAGCTGCAATATGTAACGCTGCGCGTCCCTTTAGATTTTTTTTATGTACATCAGCGCCATTTTTAATCAAAAATTTCACGACAACCTTTTGACCAATTTTTGCGGCTAGACTAAGAAGTGTCCAATCGTAGGGGTTACTATCATCAAGAGTACGGAAATCACTATATTTTAGGCAACGCTTTATTGTTTTAATATCTCCTTCATAAATTGCCATCCAACAAGGTCCCCATACAGCATAAGGATAAATTAAATGAGCAATATCAGCATGACCTTTGTAGGATGCGATATCAAAAGGATACCTATCATTTGTTCCGAAAAAAGTGCTGTTCGGAACAGCGCCCAAGGACAATAATAATTTAACTAGTTCAAAGTGTCCTGCAAAACATGCCTCATGAAGAGGTCCATATCCAAAATGATCTGCTTGATTAATATTAGCGCCCAATGAAAGCAAGTTTTTCACTAAATTAATATCATTATCTAAACATGCCCGTTGTAATACCGTCCAACCTAAATTGTTTGCTTTATTTACATTGGCTCCTTGTTGCATCATTCTTGCTGCTGCAAGATAATTTTTATTTTCAAATTCTTCTAACATTTCAGAGGTAAGCCGACTAATTTCTTCATGGCTCATTTTTTGAGATTTTTCCATTGTTCAAACCCTCGCTAAAAGATGATTCATCTGTAAACCCATCTGCAAAATGCTGTGTTATTCCACCCCAATCACGAAAATTTTTAATTAATTTCAAACATTTTTCTTTTAACTCTGGATGCCAGTTATCAGAAATTTTTATGTAAAACTGTATTATACAAATTTAATTTTAAAAAAACAAATAGAAGTATAGTTCTGCCACAGACGAGACAGAATTGTAACATTATTATTTAATTAATTTTTTTATAACATTGAGGAGTGAAATTAATTTGGCAGAGTACCAGGTTACCACCCAGGTGATCTATATCCGGTTTTCCGGACTTCTTTCTCTATGCAGCAAGAACCATCATCTCATACCTTTCAGGTGATTGGTAGCCTAATGTAGAGTGTCGTCTCTTTCTGTTGTAAAAAGCCTCAATATATTCAAAAATGCTTTGTGCCGTTTCCTCCCTGATTTTATATCTGCAGTGATAAATCAACTCTGTTTTTAATGTGTGGAAAAAACTTTCTACCACTTTCTGTCACTAGTGTCTGTTGACATTTGAATACTAATCTACGAAAGATTACGAATATACATTATTATAAGGTAGTATTTTACTAAATATTTGTTAGTAGATAATTTCCTCCCAAATTGGTGCTATACACCTAATTTTTCTTGCACATCTTAATAAATTCCGTATATAATTAGGTATCGTGGCTATTTTAGGCACGATAACTAATCGGATTCAGAAATGCAATTAAAAGACTATATAAATAACCAGCTAAAAAATGGAAGATGTTCCTTTTCTTTAGCTGTTGCTGAAAAAGAACTTGGCAAATCAAATGTGGCTCTTAGGTCTGCTATTGCTCATTTAATTGCAAAAGGAGAGCTAGTAAATCCCGCTAGAGGATTCTACGTGATTGTTCCACCAGAATATCAAATTTTAAAATGCCTTCCGGCAGAACATTTTATACCATATTTGATGGATTATTGGGGTATCAACTATTACGCAGCACTGCTTACTGCTGCTAGGTATCATGGCTCTACTCATCAAAGTTCTCATGTCTTCCAAGTCATCATACCTAAACATAAGCCCGAGATTATTTGTGGTAAAGTAAGAATCAAGTTTTATGCAAATAAAAATATGGTCGAAACGCCCACACAAAAAATTTCAACTGCTAAAAGCAGATTAATAATCTCGACTCCTGAAGGTACAGCAATGGATTTAATGCATTATATTAGTCAATCCGGCGGATTGAATCATATCGCCACCGTTCTTTCAGAGTTACAAGAATCAATATCACCAGAAAAATTACTTCTTCTTGCAGAAAACCAAAAAAGTTTACCTTGGAAACAACGACTAGGGTATATTTTAGAAACGATTGGATCTATAGAATTAGCTGAAATCTTAAAAAACCATCTAAAAAAACATAAAAAAATTGACTTTATTCCGTTAATGCCAGGAATAGAAACTAATGGTGTTGAAAAAAATAAAACCTGGAAAATTTTGAAAAATACAACCATTGAGGGGGACGACATATGATACCAGAATACTGTATTACAGAATGGAGACAGAAAGCTCCTTGGGCTGAAGATTATCAGGTGGAACAAGATCTAATAATCAGTCGTGCTTTAATTGAAATATATCAAAATGAGAAAATTAGTGAGAATTTAGTTTTTAGGGGAGGAACAGCTCTAAATAAATTATATATCACACCTCCTGCAAGATATAGTGAAGATCTGGACTTCGTACAAATGAAATCTGAACCCATTGGCCCAACAATCGCTAACATTAGAAATATTTTGGACAATTGGTTAGGTGCTCCAAAAGGCAAATTAACAGAACGTTCTGCAAAACTTATTTACAATTACTTAACGATTGGTGGGAATTCTGCAAAAGTGAAAATAGAAATTAATACAACAGAACATTTTCAAGTACAAAATTTAAGAAATGTTGAATATTCAATAAACTCAGCATGGTTTGAAGGCAAAAGTCGCATTGTAACTTATCAATTAGAAGAATTAATTGCCACAAAATTACGTGCTTTATACCAAAGAAGGAAAGGTAGAGATTTATTTGATTTGTGGTATGTTTTAAAGCAAAATTTAGTAAATATTGAAAATGTAATTCAAATATTCCAACAATATTGCAATAGAGAAAAACAAATAATAACAAGAGCATTATTCGAGAAAAACTTATCTCAAAAATATTTACACCCTGAATTTAAAATTGATATGCAAACTCTTTTAGCTCAAGACGCAGAATGGAATTTTGATGATGCATTTGATTTTGTTAATGACACTATCATAAATAAAATACCTGGCAAATCTTGGAAAGGATTAGAATCTAAAAAACATGAAGTAAATCTTACTTAAATATGTGTATTATGCTACATTTCATTATGTTCACTCCAAAATGATTAGCGACAACTATAATTCCATACCCGCCGTATTGCCTCAAGTAAAAAACGAACTACTAAGTAATAGACTAACCATTAAAATATCATTATCTAACCATTATTCCAAATGACAGGATTTGAGGGCCTGGGGCGCTGGTAAGACACTGCTAATCTAAGCCAGGAAGCGTCCCATCGTGTACATGGTGGCTTCAATGGAGCCATTTAACAATCCTTGCCCAACGTCAAACTTTAAGCGTACCTGTCATTAATTTTACCTGATGTTCATTTTCTAAATGTAATTTTTCTTTCAACCGATCGGAGATTCGTCTTTGCAGGGTTCTTAATTGGCTTATCTTAAAATCATTCGGATGTTCTGCCATTAGTTTCTTAAATGATATAGGTGAAATGGCTGTTGATTTTGTTGATGATTTACGCAGCAATGCCAAATTAGGGTGCTAATACACTAATTTTATTAAATTATTTTATCGAATTGAGGTGATATGCCCCTGAAGATGTGGACATGTGAATTTCCCTTATAGGTGTAAGTACAAATAAAAAATTAATTAAATTATACTTATGTATGAAGTATAACTCATCAATAAAAACATTCGGCCAGGTTTTCGATAACGGAAACCATAAGCCTAGAGTTCAGTTTTACTGATGATCTTTCCCCAGGGCCACCTCACTATAATTGGTTACCCAACAAAATTTTTTCAAGTACACTGTGATCCCAACCAGACTGTAGAAAAAATGACCGGACAAATAAGTATCGGGTGATATTATGAATGCTTCATGTGAAATAACAGCCAAATTAAAACTGCGCGTATGCGCCTCCTTATAGCTTGCTCGCATCCATATTTAACCATAACATTTTCAACTGCAACTCGAACTTACTTCCCTGTAAAATCACTGCATTAAATATTTAATGCTTCCTGCTTCCTGCTTCCTGCTTCCTGCTTCCTGCTTTTTAGCAAGTTTAACACTGTCACTTTGTTTAGAGTATTGATAATGCGGATAGAAAAGGTATAACATCATGTAATCTAGTGTAATGCGGAATAAAACGGTCGAGAATATAAATTAAATTTGTCAAAAAAATAACCTAAACCAATATTAAGGATTGATTGTTGATGGACCAATTATGGCCTGACCCAAAGAAAACATTTCCACTCCCATCCGGAGTTGAGCAGCTTTGTTATCTGAAAAACATTATCAAGAATCCTAATATTATTGTTGGGGACTATACCTATTATGATGATCTAAATGGTGTCGAAAACTTTGAAAAACAAGTACTATACCATTTCGATTTTTTAGGTGATAAACTTATTATTGGGAAATTTTGTCAAATTGCCACGGGTACTACTTTTCTGATGAATGGTGGAAATCATGTTATGGAGGGATTCTCTACCTATCCATTTTTCGTTTTTGGTAAAGACTGGGCTTCGGCATATTCAGAATTTCCAAAAGGACCTTTTAAAGGTGATACAGTGATTGGTAACGATGTTTGGTTCGGCTATAAATCGACTATTATGCCCGGGGTCAAGATCGGTGACGGAGCTATCATCGCCACTCAGTCTGTTGTTATCAAAGATGTTGAACCCTACACTATAGTCGGTGGCAATCCGGCGAAAGTCATCCGAAAACGTTTTGACGATGATACAATTCAACAATTATGTGAGATAAAATGGTGGGATTGGCCTATTGATAAAATTACCCGTAATATATCAAGCATAATTAAGGCTGATCTTAAACAACTAAGACTTGCCATATGAGCAAAATTTCTGTCGAGAAATACCCACTACAATGGTTAAGCCATAATGATGCTGAGCGAAAACAAGATTGGCAGGAAGCAGTTAATACATACCAGGAAATATCTAAAGCCTATTTAGATACAGGCTATCAAGTGATAGAGGTTCCAAAAAGCCTAATAAAAGAAGGAGTCGCTTTTATTTTAAAGCAGATTTACTCAGGGGATGTTTAAATGAAAATCCAAGTTGTAATTAACCATGAATAACTATTACGACTCAGCTCTAAACAGTTTCATCAGATTTCATTCCATATGGAGAGGTTGATTAGTAATGTCTATTAATAACGTAATCCAAGAAGTTAATAGTATTCAGCCATTTGATACGCTTGAAAAACAGCATATTCAAGAAACCTTAGCATGGGTAAAGTCTGGGGATCCTCTTTTTCGCACCCATAAACCAGACATCCCACCAAAGCATTTAGTTTCATACTTTGTATTATTGGATAGCATACAACAAAAATTACTACTGGTAGATCATAAATTGGCCAGGTTATGGTTACCCGCAGGTGGACATGTAGATCCAGAAGAACATCCCCGCACTACCGCCATTCGAGAATGTGTAGAAGAATTAAATATCCAGGCTGCTTTTTGGCAAGATGAACCTTTTTTTCTATCTTCTGATATGACTTTTGACGCAAACAATAAGCCAAATCACATAGATGTTTGTCTTTGGTATATTCTTAAAAAACCGGAAGACCAAACTATCAATTTTGACACTCGAGAGTTTCATGGAATTCATTGGTTCCATTTTGACGAAATACCTTTCGAAAATTCTGATCCACATATGAGAAGATTTGTTGATAAATTGCGAGCATCTCTATGTTAAAATGGCGAATTCGATTACCCCCTGTTTCAGGGAAGTTGTCGCCTCTGAATTATTATGTTGACGTCAACATAATAATTCAGAGGCGACAACTTCCCTGAAACAGGGGGTATCCCTACTTTATTAGAAGAATTCGAAATTCAATTGAAGATCACCACGATAATTAAGCCTCTTTTGGAAATGATGTGCTTGAAAAATTTCTGAAATATTTTCAACTAACTTGTTAAGTTCCAATGACAGGCTGCAGCTGAATATATCAAGGCATGCAATGCCATTTTCTGGCCAGGTATGCAAGGCCACATGTGATTCAGCAATAACAACCACTCCAGTCACGCCATAAGGCGAAAATTCATGGAACGTAGATTTCACTATTGTGCCACCACAGTCTGCTATTGCCTTGTTTAATTGTTTTTCGATCTCGTGATAAGATTGATATATTGATTCACAATCGTAGTAATCTACTAATAAATGCTGACCCAGGTATCTTTTAGTATGATTATTTGATTGACTGATAATTTTAGATTTCATTTTCTTCTCACTTTTCTGACATAAATGCCAACACAGATTTAGCAGTAGTAATACCCTGCCAAAAAGCTTCTTCAAAAATAGAAATACCACTCATATCTGAATGCGCAAAAAATATACCCTCAACAGATCTCGGTAACGATTGACGAAACTCACTCCAAATAAAATTTGGTATTGGTCTTATCATACCATGACCCCAAATCCATAAATCAATATGTTCAACAACTTGGCTAATTCCAGGATGCATGTTTTCTAGATCCTGCAGGATAAATGTTCTCCATTCTTCTACTTTTTTACTTAAGGCATTTTTTCGTGTAATATCCGATTTATCCTGATCCATTGGCAGATAATATGTTAAAACTGTTGGACCTCTCATAGTATTTAAGGATTGATGTTTCGCGTCGATATAACCTAAAGAATGACTGTAATAGGATACATTATCCCAAGCTAGATCAGCTCCTCGTGTGCTCGGAACAAATTTAACACTGATATTAGCAACTAGCCATGGAGAATAACTCATTTCCTTTACTTTAGCGAAGGAGAATTGAGCAAAGCTTGATAAACTATTTGAATGCGCCATATGACTTGCAATAAATCTTGGGCAAGCTAAAATGACACTTTTTGCTATTATTTTCAGAGTAGTATTATCTTTTCCGCTAAAACAATTCACATAATATTCGTCAGCACTTTGTTTTCTATCATTCTTTCCAACTTCGTAAGCCAAGAGTTCAGTTTTGATATTGTCCGTAAATGCATTTGCAAGATTTTTCGCTAAAAAACCATTTCCTTCAGGCCAAGTTAATACTGCATCCGATTCTGCATTTGCAGCTTTTGCTCGCCGAGCAGCAAAATAGTGTACTCCTGCCCAAGCTGAAACAGATTCCAATCCTACGCCATAGTCATCACGACAACAATAATTCACATACCAATATAAATAGCTTGAGTCAAATCCCTGTTCCTGCATAAATTGTTTCATAGTGATTGTATCAAGCAAAAGAATATTATTAAGTTTAGCACTTAAATCTACCGGAATATTAAATGCATACCGACCTTCACCATCTTGCAGATATTTGTAATGCTCCATCAATTCAAAAAAACGAGTGATTTGTTCACGATCTTTCTTAGGTACACCATAACTCGGTATTAAACCTTCTTGCCATTTTCCATTAATATACAGACGTTCTTTCAGATCATGGCAGAGATAAAGTTCGTTATAAATTGGAAGATTTTTAGTATTAAATCCGGAGATAACATTGCATTCTAGCAAAAAATCAATGATAAATTTCAAATCGGGGTTTGGGATAGGTAAATAATGTCCGCCCCAGGGAAATTTTGACAGTTCATTTTCACCCCAACTGGAATTGCCCCCTAACGTTTTCTCTAATTCAACTATAATGAAATTCTTATGATTATTTTGATAAAGATGTCGAGCAGCAGCCAAACCAGCAATGCCTGAACCTATGATGATAACATCTGTATGGATAGTCTTTGACGGACTTGGAAAATTTGTATGTAACAAGCGATGTCCTAAACCATAATTTGCGCCTCGCAATATGATTGGTCCTGTTGTATTATTTGAGAGAGATTCAGAGATGGCGTTTATAATGGAACTGGACCAAGCTGAACCGCTAGCAAAAGCAAAGCTTGCCGCAATGCTAGTTTTAAAAACCGATTTTAAAAATTGACGCCTTCTAATTCTATCATTTATTTCACTTATTTCACTCAAGATAGCTCGCCCATTCTGCCTCGAAGTAGCGAACCAGAGATTGATTATTTAAAGTATTAATATCAGTATCGACTCTTTGAATATCTTTTGGTAAAATAAATAAAGTGTTTAAGACACTCGCAGTTAAATATTTTAGTTCCGGAAGAAATTTAGCTCCTGTAAATACATCCTTTTTAGCTACCAAATGAAACCCCCAACAACCAAAAGCTGGGGTGTAACTTTGATAAGATTTTAATTGAAAACCAGCCTTTTCTAGCGTATTACCTATACACCAAAAGCTTTTCCGCGCAATAAAGGGAGAGGTTGATTGTACTACCGAAATTCCATTTTCTGCCAAAGCAGCATAAAGCATTTGATAAAATAAATGAGTATATAATTTTCCCAATGAATAGTTAGAAGGATCGGGGAAATCTAATACAATAAAATCATAAGTGTTCCTATTATTCCGCATCCAAATAAAAGCATCTTCATTATGAATTTTTACTTTTTCTGAATTTAAAGCATTTTGATTGAGCGCCACTAATGGTGGAAAAGTTTTAAACAGTCGCGTTACAGCAGGGTCAAGATCCACCAAGGTGATGCTTTGAACAGATGGATATTTCAGAATTTCTCGAACCGCAAGACCATCACCACCACCTAGGATCAATACATGCTTGGGGTCCTCTATCTGCGATAATCCCGGATGAACCAAGGCTTCATGATAACGATACTCATCCTTTGAGCTGAACTGTAAATTACCATTTAAATGTAGACGCAAATCACTTCCGGAACGAGTTAAAACGATTTTTTGATATTGAGATTTTTGACTTAAAATAATGTTTCCAGCATAGTTAAGCGATTCGGTAAAATTGTTTATTTGATTTGAAAAAATGAATCCCCCAAATAATAGCACAACAGTGAAAACAGCCTGAGAAGTTAATTTTTTGTGAGCCGATATTATTTGATGCTTAAAAACATGCAATGCCAAAAAACTAACACTGGTATTCAAAAGCCCAAAAAGAAAGGCAGACCTAATCAAACCCAAATAAGGCACTAAAATTAAAGGAAAAAGTAGCGATGCCAGTAATGCACCAATATAATCAAAGGTAAATACTTTAGAAACCAGCTCTTTAAAGTCATACTGTTGCTTTAATATCCGCATCAGCAAAGGAATTTCTAAACCAACACAGATGCCTGTGATACCAACCACAGCATACAGCATGACTCTAAAATGGCTGACGTATTGAAAAGATACAAATAGTAACGTAGCCGAAAAACCGCCTATCATACCTATCATTATTTCAACTTGTATAAAAGTTTCAATAATCTTTTTATCTATATATTTAGATAGATAAGAACCTATCCCCATAGCAAACAGATAAGCACCGATGACCGTTGAAAACTGCGTAATAGTATCGCCCAATAAATAACTGGCCAAAGTACTAGCGATTAGTTCATAAATGAGCCCACAGGTCGAAATAATAAAAATTGAAAGTAGCAGTAATGCATTCATAACTTATGCCTAAATCAGAGCCCTACCCAGTAATAGAAGAGGCTATAATATAGGAAATTCCAAGCACCATGGCTGCAACAATTATTGCCAATGACATATTCTGTTCTTCAATTATTTCTTTCCATAATTTCCATGGCGTAAGTTTATCAAAGAGATAAAACCCCAATCCTAGCATGATAAATCCAACCAATGAAAATATCACTGAATTTGCAAGATAATTCAAATTAATCAAATTTAACATGTTTTCCCCTTTCATCACTTGTGTGAATATAATTTACCTGATTGATGTTGCGAACCCTTTGCTTGCCAATGATTTGACTTTGTCCAGCTTGTCATATCTACCCCCATGAATGTCGAGTAACTATACCAGGCCAATATAGCAAAAATATAGGCAATATAAAATTTTGCTGAACGTCTCATTTTAAGTTGCCCTGCTAATTTTGAATTATTAATCTGATTCGACTGTTTAGTGCTTATCTGGTCAGTTGATAGATTTTTTTCACTGTTTTTTTTAGTCATCGTCACTACTCCACCAATTATTTTTAAGTGAATAGAAAAATATTTCATTAAGTAACAATAGCAGTGGTAAGGCAATAATTAACAAAAAAACCAATAGAAAATTAGAAATTAAAACAACACCCTCTTTAAGAGAAATTTTAACTGCTAAATTGGTCAAATGATTAGATTTAGTATGAACATTGAGATGATATTGCCCTTTTTTAGGAGCAGAAATTGACGCAAAGGCTATTTTCTCTCCTTCCATCCAATATCGGTTATCTTCGTCATAACCATGATAATATTCCATCCCTATCTCAAAACTAATGGTTTCTCCGGTAGCTTCATTAACTAAATCAGTTTCTAATTCTAACCAAGAGTCATCAAGAGGTGCATCTACCTGAAAGAGTAATGTCCCGAACTGTGTATCTATTGTAAAGGAAGGGGATACAATTTCCTCCCAATGAAATTCTTGTTCATTATTTATCTTCCATGATGAAAATTTTTCAACTTGCCTGGGCGCAACAACAAAATTCATAGAAACCACTTCCTTTGGCTTACTAATGCCTATAAAAATAAAGACTATGATTAACGAGGCTAAAACACCCAGAAATGCTATTTTTATCAAAGGATATAGATATCGTTGCGTGGAAGAAGGTTGGTTGACTGCAATTCCGATTTCCACAGGAATGATTGTTGTTGAAATTTTGAATGCCTTAACAACATCTTCAGCATTAATATATTCAGCTAAGGACCAGATTATATCTCCGGAGGTTATTTCTTGGCTTAATATTTCAGGCGTATTGACATACTCAAATATAGTTGTCTTGTCATGAATTTTTACCCGCCAATAAAATTCACCCACAACATAAGTTATTCTTGAAGTATAACTTGTTAAAAATTTATAGGTGCAATCTAAATATTTAGCCTCGACCTTATCTTGTAAAAGAGG
>Ga0207050_1039_pt1 | contig 21484 bp, 19 predicted proteins | sample Alteio_BWMinCont_64_FD_153291 | JGI IMG/M metagenome (GOLD analysis project Ga0207050, IMG submission 153291) | Enriched cells from forest soil in Barre Woods Harvard Forest LTER site, Petersham, Massachusetts, United States -... | ecosystem: Environmental > Terrestrial > Soil > Temperate forest >...
AAAAAAATGCTATCGTTTTAGAAAAACAACCTGAAAAAATAAGTGAGGAGGTCACAGCAACTAGAACTGAAACTAGAAGTGGATCTGAATCTGAATCTGGATCTGGCACTGGCACTGGAACCGGATCTGAATCTGGCACTGGCACTGGCACTGGCACTGGAACTGGAACTGGAACTGGAACTGGAACTACAACCACCACTAAAACCGAATCCGAAACTGTGATGGGTGAGAAAGAGAACACCCAATATAGAGAAGCAGATGTTCTAGTCTCTGCGAATCTAGCTGCTTTGTTGGCTTTTCTGGGATCTAAAGAAGTCAAGCAAGCCATCGATCGCGGGCTTAAAATGGAAGGAGATATGGAAACTGCAAGCGAAATTCAAAATTTTGTGATGGATCTGGACATTGATTGGGAAGAAATGCTTTCTCGCTGCACAGGTGATGTTATTGCCCAGCAATGTTTTAATTTTTTTAAAAAAACGCAAAGAAAAAAGCAGGCAATCATGGAGAGTTTTTCTTTCTCTGCGGGCAATTTTTTACAGGAAGAGTGTCGACTGTTACCTGCCGCTATTGAAGTGGAGACCTTTAACCAAGCGGTGGATGATTTAAGAGATGAGGTAGACAGAATGGAAGCTCGTATTCAAATCATTTTGCAAAATAGGATGAGGTCTGATCTCATCAATTCCATCAATTCCAGCGATAGTATGGGGTCAGACCCCATATGTAGTATGGGATCTGACCCCATATGAAATCAATCCGCCAATTTGCTCGTTTGTTGAACATTAGTTATGTGCTTTTAAAACATGGATTAGATGAAATCGTTTCTGAAACCCATTTGTTTCGAGGCCTGCGTTTTATGGTGTTTTTTTCTCCTTTTCGCTACACCAGCACTCGACAAAAACCTCGCGCCATCCGAATTCGAGAGGCCTTAGAAGAATTGGGGCCCATATTTGTTAAGTTCGGTCAATTATTATCGACTCGGCCCGATATTTTTCCAGAAGATATCATTAAAGAGCTAAGACTTTTACAAGATCAGGTTCCTCCATTTTCTGGACAATTAGCCACTCGGATGGTTGAAGCTGCCCTCGGGCAACCTTTAGATCACTATTTTCAAATATTTGATAAAGAAGCACTGGCTTCTGCCTCTGTGGCCCAAGTACATGCTGCTACCTTGTTAGACGGTCGAACCGTGGTCGTGAAGGTGTTGCGACCCCATGTTCAACGGATTGTGCAAGGGGATATTGCCTTACTGAAAACGATTGCAAATCTAGCCCAACGCTATTCCAAACGTGCCAGGCAATTTAAACCCAGAGAGATTGTATTTGAATTTGAAAAAGCCCTCACTTTTGAGCTGGATTTAATGAGAGAGGGGGCCAATGCCTCACAACTGAGACGTAATTTTACGTCCTCTCGATTACTCTATGTGCCCAAAATTTATTGGGAATTTTCTAAAAATAATATTTTGGTTATGGAACGCATTTATGGTATTCCCATACATCAAATAAGTTTTTTAAAACAACAGGGCTTTAATTTAAAAAAGATAGCAGAGGCTTGTGTTGAAGTGTTTTTCACTCAAGTATTTCGAGATTGTTTTTTTCATGCGGATATGCATCCTGGCAATCTTTTAGTTTCTCAAAATTCTCCACAGATCCCCTCTTTAATTGCCATTGATTTTGGAATTATGGGTAGTTTAAATCCCGCCGATCAACGTTATTTAGCAGAAAATTTTCTAGCGTTTTTTAAACGAGATTATCGACGGGTGGCTGAATTGCATCTGAAATCGGGATGGATCCCAGCGAATACTCGTCTAGATGAATTTGAGGCATCGATTCGCACGGTATGCGAGCCCATGTTTGAACAACCGATCCGAGAGATTTCGATTGGAAAATTACTGTTACGCTTATTTCAAACGGCGGCACAATTTGAAATCAACATCCAACCGCAATTAATTCTCTTACAAAAAACCTTATTAAATATTGAAGGCTTAGCGCGAGCGCTCTATCCAGACTTAGATCTTTGGCAGACTGCGCGTCCTTTATTAGAAAATTGGATGAAAACCCAAGTGGGCCCTAGGGCTTTTTTTCGAGAATTAAAGAACAACAGCCCTTATTTTTTAGAAAAATTGCCGGAATTGCCAGAACTTCTTTATCGTTTTTTGTCGAAACAGGCGACTGGCAGTTCGGAGGATGGCTATGCTTGGCATCCTAAAGATCTACAGCAACAGAGGGGCGATTCTGCCTCCTCAAATTATGCCTTAAATAATGCCTCAAATTTACGAACTCAATATTCATTCTATACTATTTGCGTTGCCTTTCTGTTAGGGATTAGTCTGAGTTTAATTATTTTGTTTTTTAGGAGTTATTTTTGATGGATGACTGCATTTTTTGTAAAATTATTGAAGGGGATGTGCCCTGCGATTTAGTTTACCAGGATGATAAACTAGTTGTTTTTCGCGATATTCGACCCAAAGCTAAAACGCATCTTTTACTAGTGCCAAAACTGCATATTAAAAGCTTGCTGGAAGTTCAAGGGGAGCATGGTGATTTGCTATCGCATATGATGTTGGTTTTGCCTAAAATAGCCATAGACGCCGGTTTAAAAACAGGATTTCGGACGGTCATTAATACGGGGCCTGGCGGTGGGCAAGAAGTGGATCATTTACATTTACATGTGTTAGGCGGTGGATTGGCAAAATTTTAATAGAGGATGGATTGGAAAAGTCTTAATAGGTGGATGGATTGGCAAAATTTTAAGGAGATAACAATGGGTTTCGGTGGTATTAGTTTTGGTTCCTTATTATTAATTCTACTAATCGTTTTGGTACTTTTTGGTAGTAAACGCATTCGTAGTATGGGTGAAGACTTAGGGCATGCAGTGCGCAGTTTCCGAAAAGGTTTGGAGGGGACTGATTCTAAAAATAATAAGAAAGAACTCGAATGAGCTTCTGGGAATCTGTTGTTATTGTGGTAGTGGCTTTTATAGTGATTAGGCCAGAAAGATTGCCCGAAATAACTGAGAAAATAGGACAATGCTTGGGTCGAATCAGAGTGTGGTATCATCACTTGATCCAAAAATTTAACTCTTTTTCATGAGTCATTATTTTCCAGTCACTGTTTAGGTATAACACTTGAGTTTTCGAAAACATCCAGTTTTAAGGCGAGATTGCCCAAAAATGGGCGTTCACGGAGGGTCGTCAACGGTTACATTTTCCATGAAACAGTATTTCACTAGTATTTTCTATGCATCATTATCTCCCCTATCTCATTGAATTACGAAAAAAGATAATCCATTCGTCTCTGGTGGTTCTCATTCTATTTCTGTGTTTGTTTTATGTGGATGATTGGTTATATAATCTATTAGCAAATCCTTTACAGAAATATCTGCCGAAGGATAGTAGTATTATTGCGATAGAAGTCACTTCAGCATTTACAGTGCCTATGAAATTAGCTTTTATCACCGCTATCTTTATAGCGATTCCCTATCTGCTATATCAATTATGGTCTTTTGTTGCGCCTGCCTTATACCCAAAAGAAAAACAGAATCTTCTCCCCTTAATTATTTCCAGTATTATCCTTTTTTACGCAGGAGTGTTATTTGCCTATTTTCTGATTTGTCCGATGGCCTTACAATTTTTTGTGAACGTTGCCCCTCGGAATCTGCGAATTCTCACGGACATCCGTCATTATTTAGATTTTGTATTAACCCTTCTATTAGCCGGGGGATTGGCATTCCAAGTTCCGGTGATTACTTTGGCATTGCTAAAAGCAAAATGGGTTAGTATTGCGCAACTTCAGCATGTGCGCCCTTATGTGATTGTGGCAGCCTTTATCTTGGGTATGTTACTGACGCCTCCAGATGTTGTTTCACAAATTTTATTGGCAGTACCGATGTGGGGGTTATTTGAAGTGGTGTTGTGGATAGCCAAATATTTAGAAAAAACTCCTTTGTCTATGACAGATAAAAAATATGTGAGCTCAACCTAAAATACGAATAAAATACTATATTTATTTAAAATCCAAATTCTTGTGCTGTCGTGTTCGTAGCGGAAATTAAAGCATGCGTAATGCCTGGTTCATAGGCTGAATGACCTGCATCCCGGATAATTTCTAAGCGTGACTTTGGCCAAGCTTTATTAAGCGCATAGGCATTCTCTAAGGGACAAACGATATCATAACGCCCATGGACTATGGTTCCTGGAATATCCGCTAGTTTATGGACATTTTGAATAATTTGATTAGGTTCTAAAAAGATATTATTGATAAAATAATGGGTTTCGATACGCGCTAAACTCATGGCCACGTGGTTAAAATGATTCACCACACTGGGATTGGGCTGCAAGGTAGAGCAAGTTCCCTCCCATAATGACCAAGCTTTTGCTGCCGCCATACGGACTAATTCATCTTCTCCCGTTAAGCGTTTATAATAACTGACTAAAACAGTATTTTGCTCTTCAGGCGGTAAATAATTAACAAAGGCTTCCCAAGCATCCGGAAAAATTCGGCCTGCATAGCCTGCCGTATAAAACCAATCAATATCTTCCGAACGGCATAGAAAAATACCTCGTAAAATCATGCTCAATACTCGTTTGGGATAAGTTTCAGCGTAGATTAAGGCTAATGTAGAACCCCAGGATCCTCCAAATAATAGCCAGCGATCGATATTGAAATGTTCTCGTATTGCCTCTAGATCACTAACTAAGGCTTGAGTATTATTTCTTTCTAATTCTCCATGTGGCGTGGAGCGACCACAGCCACGCTGATCAAATAAAATAATCCGATAGCGATCGGGATCAAAAAAACGACGTTGCTCTGGGTCACTCCCGGCCCCTGGGCCGCCGTGTAAAAATAATACCGGCAATCCTTTAGGGTTGCCGGATTCTTCGACATACAGCGTATGTAAATTATCGACTGCCAATTGATGGATGGCATAGGGTTTAATGCAGGGGTATAAGACCAACATAGATTTCGTTCCTTCTTTACCTTTTTTACCTTATTTAAGAGAAGCAGCAAAAGAAAGAATAGCTTGTAAATAGCGATCCCCTCCTACCGCCATGACATTATTATGCCCCGCTCCTTCGACGGGGTAAAAACGTTTGGGCCCATTTGCCAAGTGATATAAATATTTTCCATGCCAGATTGGGATCGTTTTATCTTCTGTTCCATGAATGAAAAGAATGGGTGCCCTAATTTTTGTGATTTTTTGATTATTGCGATATTTATCGATTGGGAATAACGGAAGAATGGTGATAACACGAAAAGCAGAAACCATCGCTGCTTCTAGAATAACCCCCCCGATGGCTGCTTTTTGTGCTAGTTCTAGCGTGGGTCCAGTGCCTATGGAGCGGCCATAGAGGATAATATCTTGGGGGGGAATCGCTAAGGTTTGAGTTAAGTATAGATAGGCAGCTTGAATATCAAGATAGCTCGTATATTCGCTGGGTCGACCTTCACTGCTGCCGTAACCATGATAATCGTAGGCAAACACAGAAAAACCAATCCGTTGAAATTCTTCTAATAAAAATAAAATAGAACCGAGATCTTCTCCATTACCATGACTAAATAAAATAGTTTGTTTGGCTTTGGGATTTTTGAGATAGATGGCCGAAATTTTTTTCCCGTCTTGAGTTTTGAGTTTAATAACAGGTGGGAAATTGAGAGCATTGTCTTGATAAGAAGCTTTAGGGGAGGGGAACATGATAAAATCGGAAACAAAATAGAGGACAAGCGTTAGCAAGCCATAATAAATAATGAGATTGGTCAGGATATTCCATTTCATCTTTCTATTTTAGTTTATTTAAAATGGCAGCACCATTGTTATGTTACTTTGTACTCTCTATTCTGTGGTAGTCATCTTATTAATTTTACGTGCTGCTAGGTTGTAAGTTGTCGTTGATAGTAGATGCTTCAATGCTCTTTAGTGTAGTAATCATAGGCTGGCTAAAATAACAGTATTTTTGTCTTAAGTTTTTGTTCACAAAAGAAAAGCCATTATTCTGAGCTACTTTTTTGGAAGCTTCAGTCGGAAGGTCAGGCTATTCAAAATGGCGTATCGCTGCCCATTCCCAAACAGGAAAAACTTCTATTTCTCCCGCAGTTGTTTTTATGATTTCTTTTTGATCTAGAGTAATGATTTTTGCTATTTTTAAGTGACATTCCTGCATGGCGGTTTCTAAGGAATTGATTTCTCTATTGCGCGTAGAGGGATCGTTCATGGTTAAGGCGACTTGATAGAGCGCATGCTCTCCTCTAGTAGAGGTTGTGATAAAATCGACTTCTGTTTTTGCTTCAGTGCGATAATACTCAATGTTTAATCCTTGATGTCGTAATTCTAAGAAAACTAAATTTTCTAATAATCGTCCCCAGTCAGTTTGAGGTTGATGTGAAAAAGCGTTTACCATGCCTGTGTCTATGGTGTAAACTTTTCGGGGATTTTGCCTTCGGATCCGTTCAGATCGGGAAAAAATAGATATCGGAAAAATTAAATAAGCATCATGCAAATAATCTAAATACTCATATAAATCATTCTTGGTACAGCGGATCCCTTGTGTTTTTAAATCGTTGTAAAATTTATTAACTGAAAATAAACTTCCAGAGATGCTTAATAAATGTCTGACCATGGTATGTAATGCTTGTACGTTGGGTATATTATGTCGTTCTATTATGTCTCGCAAGATAACGATTGAGACATATTCCTGCAATATTTTAAACCTAAATTGCTCGTCTATTGTCTGGATCTCAGGAAAACCACCCTTTATCAAAAATTGCCGTATTCGATTTGCCAATTGAGCACGCAGTTTTGCTCCGGGCGAACTCGTTAATTTGATATCTGGTTCTTCATTGAGGAGCGTTTCTCGAAAACTATAGGGGAAAATTTCTGTGGAGATGCCGCGTCCCCGAAGACTAGTTGCAATTTCCTTACTGAGCAACTTTGCAGAAGAACCGGTGATGGCTATTTGTACATCCTCTGTGTCCAATAATCGGCGGATGTATCTTTCCCAACCGATTATGTTTTGAATTTCATCAAAGAAAAAATAACATTTTGTTTTTTTTCTCTCGGGATATAGCCGATAATAGATATCTGTTATTTTATGTAGGTCTTCAAGCTTTAAAGGTTCTAAACGCTCATCATCAAAATTAATATACAGAATCCCTTCTTTGGGAAAGCCGGAATCTATGAGTTTATGCATGGCCTGATATAGAAAAAAGGTTTTGCCCGAACGTCGCATACCAATAATGGTATCCGCCTTTCCCGGAATGTTGGGCATTGCTGCTTGCCGAGGCAACACCAGGGGCAATGCCCTTTCCTGAAAATCGATGATCAATTGCTCAATTAAGGTATCCATACTTTAAATTATATCTCTTAAAAAGAGACAAGTCAAGCATTTTGTATCTCTTAAAAAGAGATAGGTTATTCGTTTTAAGGAGAAGCAGTATATCAAACACGGAGATATCAAATAGTTGCATGTCTTAAACACTTGCTTGTTGAGATACCTTCCTGTGATAAAGGGATAAAGGGATAAAGGGATAAAGGGATAAAAGGCAATTTCGAGATATTAGGTTTATATACAAGCATTTAGACATTCATCATATGGTAGATATGGTAGAGCTATTACGCAAAATCTGTCATGCAGTTCATGCCATGGTAACGGTAAAAAAGAAAAAAAGTCTCATTACCCTATGGTTTTTTGTCATTAAAAATGGTAGTATCCATTTAAAGATTAATACTTAAAGATTAAAACGAGGTGCATCTATGACAACCGCTCTGCAGGTCGCCTATCCTCAATTACCGATGGGTAGCTTAGAAGCCTATATTCAACGGGTTAATGACATCCCTATGCTGACGCTAGAGGAAGAACAGAATTTAGCTACAAGACTAAAAGAACAGGGAGACTTACAAGCTGCCCAGCAGTTAGTCCTTTCCCATATTCGCTATGTCGTTCGAGTCGCACAAGGATATTTGGGTTATGGTTTGCCTTTAGGAGACCTTATTCAAGAGGGAACCGTGGGGCTTATGAAGGCCGTCAAGCGATTCGATCCTACCGTTGGTGTACGCCTAGTTTCCTTTGCGGTTCATTGGATTAAAGCTGAAATCCACGAATATATTTTGAAAAATTGGCGCATTGTGAAGGTGGCAACCACTAAGGCACAACGTAAATTATTCTTTAATTTAAGAAAAGCTAAAAAACGATTGGGTTGGTCGACTGCCGCAGAAATTGAGGCCGTCGCGAGTGATTTAGGGGTTTGTACGGCAGAAGTTCGTCGGATGGAGGAACGTCTTAGTGCGAGGGATGTGATGTTTGATGCCCCTGTTGATGATTCTTACACCTCTACTGCATTAGTGCCGGCAGAATATCTTGAAGATTTGCATGCTAACCCAGCAACGCAATTAGAAGTTTATAATACTGAGCGACATGCGCAGCAAAACTTAAAAACAGCTTTTAAAAAATTAGATCCCCGTAGTCAGCATATCTTAGAGAAACGATTCCTTCTAGCGGATGAAAATAAGGCAACTTTGCAAGATTTAGCCAATCATTATAATATTTCCCCTGAACGGGTTCGGCAGCTAGAAAAGAACGCTCTTTCGAAATTAAAAGAAGCGATATTGGTATTGGAAGCTGCCTAAAATTTATTTGCGAAGAGTATAGGCGTTAGGGTTGGCTGGCATCTGTCTGATGCCAACCTCTTTACTTGTTTATTTTTTTCCTGGCTTTTTCGGCATTGAAGACTCGGCATGGAAAGGCAATAATTTCCCCGATAGACTATATCGTTCAATTTTGTACCCCAATGCAGACAGTTTAGATAATAGTCCAGTTTTTCCAACCAAATGAGCTGCCCCAACAGCAACCAAAGCAGAAGGTTTCTTGACTAAGGGATCGGGATTTTTTCTAAATGCCTCTAAATAAGCAGGTAGTTTCATCATCCAAAGGAGGTTCCTAAATTGTAGTTCTATTGAATTATTTTTCTCTTCACATTCGGCAATTTTTTGAATATTGCCCTCCATATAAGCTTTCATGATTTCCTGAACCAAAGTTTGCCGAAGCAGTTTAGAACGTGTTAAATCTGTTGAGAATTGTTTTATTTTGACTTGACATTCCAATAAATTCAAGTTGTTAACACCACTGGCTTTAATTCTGTCTTCATAGGTTTCTAAACCATAAATAGCACCGTTATTCAGGGTAATAATCTTAGTAATTTCATCATCCATGCCAGCGGATTGTGTTATTTGTAATTCAGCACCCTTAACACTCAAGACAAGGCTTAAAATGACCCAAGGTTTTAATGTTGGAATGAGAGTAAAGAGTTTTCCACCTTGAATTCCTTCTAATGCATCTTTAACTATTTTTTGGGTTTCAGCATCAAATTTATAGAAAGATTGCTGAAGATCATAGCCATCAAATTTTTTTATATTCTCGGCTAGACAAGCGACCCAAGATTCTTTCCCAGTTTCAGAAAGAAGATAGGTTGCTTTATTCACTTTGTCTTGTACACAGGCGGGGGTTTGAGAGAGAGGGATAACATGGCAGGTTCCTAAAAGATCAAACTCAATTTTTTCTTTCTCGTTAGAGAGTTTAAAAAGCCAAGTTCCATTTCTGTCTTGCTCTGCCTGTTGTTTTGGCTGAGCACCCTGCAAATGTTGTGGATATTGGTGGACAAGCTCTTTGCCCTTTTTTTGTTGATCAGCAGCGCCTTGTTTTTCTTGCTTTGCTTTTTCTTCTTTCTTTTTCTTGTCTTGCTTTTGTTTTTGGACATTCACTAAATAAGGATTGATCAGGGCCCAACTGGTCTGTGATGCGGGATCAGCTTGTTTGTTTTTTGTATGATGGGCAAACTCCCAAGCGGTGGAACCGGAACCTTGCGGAGGAGAGCTGCGTAAATCGGGCTCTACATCTAAATGTTCCACCATATATTGAATGGTTTTGAATCTAAGATATTTTGCCGCAATATGAATTAAATGGCGTCCTAACTTATCCCGATGAAGTAATATGCCTAAAAATTTAGGGGAGTGAACAGCAGCAGTTGCTTGTTTTTGTGCCTTTGTCATCTTATCTCTAACCGAAAGGCTGCTTAAATAAAGACAGGCTTCATCATCACTATCACTTTTTCGGAGGAGATTCGCGATACGATTAAATTGAAGTTGAATCTGCCCTTGCTGAGTGACGACACGTTCTAGATACTCGGTAGTATGCTTTTTATTAAGAAGACCCTGCGGCGTTTGTTCGGGATAATCTTGATTGTATTCAAGAGGGATGTGTCCTGCTTTTGAATGTAAGATTGGAGAGACAGATAAATGTTCTACGAGATATAGCAAAGTTTCATGTCGATGATATTTAGCGGCAATATGAATTAAATTCCGGCCACCATGTTCATCTTGAAATGTTAAAACAGGATGTTCACTTTTAATCTTTAGATCGATCAAAATCTGATGTCCTTTAGAGGATTCCTCTCCCTTTCCTTCCCTGATTTCATCGGCTATTACATTAAAAAGCTCTTCGGTTGTCATTTCCGACTCTTTTTTTCCTTTTTGTACATCCTTGGGTGCTTTAGAATTGTCTTCTGCGTTTTTTTTAACGTCTTTAGGTGTAGCTGCCATATTGATATCTCCAGGTAGTTTAGAAATTTTTATGTTAATTTTTTATGTTAATTTTTTATGTTGATGTAATATCAACCATGATGTGACCTGAATATTATCATAGATATTATTTTTCTCAAAGCATTGTCAATATCCATTTCTCAATATTGGACAGATTAGTATTGGAGAGTTGTTGTTTGCCCTTCCATAGTTGATTTGGCTTGAATTTCTATATATGTCCTCTAGTTGCATAGATACTGCCCCTAGTTGAAGTGCCCTGCCAACAAGGCCGTATTTTAGTGGTAATGCACTATTTTTAACAAAAAAAACAAAAGACGAGCACTGATCTTGCTTTTGAATGTAAAATATGTAACAATTAATGTTAAAGATTTAACAATTTTCAGGTTGGGGAGAAAATCCGTGAAGCCACAGGCAAGAGCAACATTAGGGCATAACTCAGGTGAGCAGCCAAGGAAGCCTTTTCCTTCCAAAATGATTATGCAATTATTTGAATTATGGAACCTGACGACAGAAGAACAATTAGAGCTATTGGGTAAGGATTGTCACGCCAGAGCCAATTTGACTCGTTATCGACAGCCTGGAGCCAGCTTTGGTTCTAATAGAGATTTATTAGAGCGGGTGGGTCATCTTTTAGCGATTCATCAATCATTGCGCATTATTTTCCCAGACAACCGAGAATTAGTTTATCTATGGCCCAAAACTCGCAATAGCCACTTCTCATACAAAACACCCATTGAAGTGATGCAAGAATATGGTTATACAGGACTCCTTATGATTAGAGCCTATCTGGATCGAGAGAGAGGTGTTTAGCGAGGTGTTTAGCGAGGTGTGTAATGAGGTGTTTAATGAGTTTTCCGTTTGAAAAAATGTATGCCATAAAATATCAAGATGATTTTTTTCGCAATATCAAGACGATTCGGAATACACAGAATTTATATGATGATTTAAGTGATGAACCCGTGGATTGGGAATCTGCTCATCAACTTGAAAGAAACTCAAAACCCAAACAATATTTATCCGAACCCCTGATTAACAGACCTTTTGAGGAAGCTAATTTTTTTAATGCCATTGCTTTCCCTTTCTCTACAGAAAATTGGCGAGCTTCACGGTACAGTGACGGAAGTTATGGTGTTTGGTATGGGGCGATAGAATTCGATACAACCATTTTTGAGACAGTTCATCATTGGAAGAAATTTTTAGCAGCATCGAATTTCGACAATCATCCTTTGCCCATCATAGGGGAAAGGCGAGTATTTAAAGTGAAATGTGATGCCTTATTATATGATTTTTCGGATAAAATAAAAGAACAGCCCTTACTGTCTCATCCTAATTATTATTCTTTAACGCAGGGAATAGGAGAATATTTACAAAATCAAGGGCATCCAGGATTACTATCTCCCTCAGCACGTTGTCAAGGCAAAATAGCCGCTATTTTTAAAGCTAAGGTATTAAGTGATCCCAGGGATTATTGTTATCTACGCTATCGCTTTGAACCGAAAAGTCAAATAACAGAAATTGAACGTAGTCCAGGACAAGTGCTTTTTAAGGTTGGAGACCCATCCATTAAATAGACAAAACGCAGAAATAAGAAAATTTCCTATACTTCTAAAGTCGATTCGTCAATTGATTCGCGTTTATTCGCAAAGAAACTATACTCTTCGCGAATGAATGTTAGGCCTGTTGTTGCCTGCGCCTTCTCGCAATCCTTGTTTATTTTGGAACCGTTTACTCGCATCGGGTAAGCCTCGAGGCGCAGGCAATGAGCTTAAAATCCATCTGGATGAGTATAGATTCTCTAAAAATACATTAGGGAATGAATTAGGAAGTGGATTAGGAAATGGATTAGAGATAAGATGACGAGTAACTTTAAAACAAAATTGCTAGACTTAGGGCTTTCCCAGGAAGAAGCCTCGGCTATCGCGGTTAACGTTGATCGAATTCTGCAGTTCAAAGCTAATCTTTCTCATTCCCCAGAGAAACTATGGCTGCAGATCGTTCAAAATATTCTAACTAAAACAGGTGCTCAACACTATCCTTTTTCTGTTCATTTATTGTTGTATCAAACGATTTATCCCGATTGGGATAAAATTCCTGCTCCTGCTTGGTTTCCAGAACAAAACGCTAACCTAAAGACGGAGCTTCATTTGGCGCAATGGATAAAAGAAAAGGGTTTTGAACATTATTCACAATTGCATGCCTGGTCTTGTTCAGAGCGAGCGGAATTTTGGGGTCAGATAACCAGAACACTGGGGATAAAATTTGAGAAACCCTATTCTGCGATCATGGATGTCACTACTGGCATCGAAAATGTACGATGGTTTCCCGAGGGCAAGCTGAATATCGCCAATAGCTGTTTTCAGGCAGCTGGTGAGAAAGTGGCAGTGATTGAAGCAGACGAGTCAGGCAATAGCCAGTATTTTACTTACAGAGATTTGAACGAACTTTCAGATTACGTCGCCCGTAGTTTAAAAAATGATCTTGTTAAAGGTGATAGCATTGCTATCATTATGCCTTTACATTTCCAAGCAATCGCTATTTATTTGGGTGTCATCAAGGCAGGGGGGCAGGTGGTATCTATTGCGGAAAGTTTTTCGGCAAACGAAATAGAAACGCGTTTGAAAATTGCTCATTGTGATTGGGTGTTTACCCAAAAATACATTGTGCGAGATGGAAAAAATCTACCATTGCTAGAAAAAATTATTGCTGCTAAAGCATCTCGCATTATCGTATTAAACGAGGATGATTTAACGAATGCCGAAGTTGCTCAATCTTCTCAATCTTCTCAATCTTCTCAATCTTCTCAAACTTCTCAAGTTTTTCAATTCGCTCCTGTAGCTTCTGTAGCTTCTGTTGCTCAAGCAGAGGATGTATCGCTATCTTGCGATCCGATGGATCCCATTAATATTTTATTTTCTTCAGGCACCACAGGCGTTCCTAAAGCAATTCCATGGGATCATACGACTCCTATTAAATGCGCCAGCGATGCTTATTTTCATCATAACATTGGATTTGGCGACCGACTCTGTTGGCCTAGCAGTCTAGGATGGATGATGGGTCCATGGACGATTTTTGCAGCCTTAATCAATCAAGCGACGATTGCCGTTTATACTGGCAGTCCTAATGGACGGAGTTTCGGGGAGTTTGTGCAAAATCATAAAATAACCATTCTGGGCGTGGTGCCGACCCTTGTGAAGCATTGGCGTGAAACTCAGTGTATGGAAAAACTAAATTGGGATGCCATAAAAGTGTTTACCTCCACAGGTGAATGCTCTAATCCACAAGATATGTTGTACTTGATGTATTTGGCCGGTTATCGCCCCATTATTGAATATTGTGGGGGCACAGAAATTGGAGGGGCTTATATTACGGGGACGTTATTACAGCCCTGTGCTCCCGCAGCTTTTACAACGGCAGCGATGGGTATAGATTTTGTTATTCTGGATGAAGAAGAAGGGCTAAACGAAAAAGAACAGCTAAACGAAAAAGAACAGCTAAACGAAAAAGAACAGCTAAACGAAAAAGAACAGCTAAACGAAAAAGAAAAGTCCAATAAAAAAGAAGAACTCAACAAAGAAGAAAGGTTCAACAGCAAAGAAAAGATCAACACAAAAGAAAAACTCAATGAAAAAGAAAGACCCAGTCAGAAAGGAGAAATCGCTATTGTTCCTCCCTCGATGGGATTATCGACAATCCTATTAAACAGTAATCATCAGGAAGTTTATTATAAGGGCATGCCTAGTTTAGCCAAGGCTAATGTTTTACGCAGGCATGGAGATCAGGTTGAATACTATGATAATGGTTATTATCGTTTGTTAGGTCGAGTAGATGATACCATGAATTTATCGGGGATTAAGATTAGCTCTGCAGAAATTGAACGCGTCTTAAATTTACATCCCCTTATTTTAGAAACCGCAGCGGTTTCAATTTCAAATCAAGGTAGAGGGCCAGAGGAATTAATGGTTTTTGCCGTGTTGAAGCCGCATTTACCGCAGTTATCTAGTGCAAATCATGGATTAAACGAAAAAGCTCTAAAAACTGAATTGCAGCATTTGATCAAAGAGAAGTTGAATCCCCTATTTAAAATCCAGCATTTAAAGATTATTGAAAAATTACCTCGTACTGCATCCAACAAAGTCATGAGGCGATCGCTAAGGCATACTCTTCGCGAATGAGTTCGTAGGCGTTGTTGCCTGTGCCCCTATGCTCTAATGACCATTTTCGGAACCGGGCGTTAGGGCGTTATTTAGTCGCTGGCGCGAAATTCAATTTTCTCGTCATTGCGAGACTGAAGGTCGAAGCAATCCAAAGAAATATTTTTATTTATCAAGTCATTATGCTAGGCTAACATTGACAGGTAGATAGATTTTATTGCAAAAGGAGATGAAAGGTATGAAACTGTATTATTCTAGGGGCGCTTGTTCTTTGTCGGTTCGTATTACTTTGCAGGAAATTGGGATTCCATATGAACAAGAATCAGTCAATCTAAAAACTAAAAAAACAGAATCCGGTGTTGATTATTTCACCATTAACCCCAAGGGCGCTGTTCCGGCTTTAGAGCTTGCAAATAAAGAGGTGCTCACAGAAAATGTCGCCATTCAACAATATCTGGCGGATGAATACAAAGCAACTCCCCTTCTACCCCCTGTGGGAAATTTTAAACGGTATCGAGTGCTTGAGTGGCTCAGTTATATTAGTAGTGATTTACATAAAAGCTTTGCGCCTTTATTTAACCCCACTATTTCACAGGAAATAAAAGATCAATATTTTATGCCGCCGCTTAAACAGAAATTTGAATGGATAGATGAACATCTAAGAAAAAATAAATTTCTCATGGGTGATCAATTTACCTTATGTGATATTTATCTATTCGTAGTATCACGTTGGTTAGCTGCTTTTGATATGGACATGACACTTCTACCCAATGTATCTCGTTTTATGACAGAGCTGAAAAAAAGAAAAGCCGTGGCCGATTCTTTAGAGGAAGAGAGGTTAAGTTAAAAAATGAAGCCTCTCGTATTAATTATTTTAGATGGTTGGGGTCAACGTGAAGCCCTAGAGTACAATGCGATTGCCAATGCAAATACGCCATGCTGGGATAAACTTTGGCGTGAAAATCCTCATTGTACTTTATCGGGATCAGGGCTAGATGTTGGATTGCCCGAAGGTCAAATGGGTAATTCTGAAGTGGGACATTTGACGATGGGAGCAGGTCGTCGAGTGAATCAAGATCTCACGGATATTTCGGAAGCCTTGAAGAGTGGTGTTTTTTTTCAAAATATCGTTTTTAAAGCTGCCTTTGAAAAGGCTATTGCCCAAAATTCAACCTTACACATTTTAGGGTTGTTATCTCCGGGAGGTGTCCACAGTCATGAAGAACATATTCATGCAGTAATTGATTATGCTAAACAGACGGGCGTCAAGCAAATTGCGGTTCATTGTTTCTTGGATGGTCGAGATACGCCGCCTCGCAGTGCGAAAGCTTCGTTGTTGGCGTTAGACAAACATTGCCACTCTTTAGAAGGTGTCGGCATTGCTTCGATTTCAGGTCGTTATTATGCGATGGATCGGGATAAGCGTTACGATCGAATTCAAAAGGTCTATGAATTATTAACCAAGGGGGAAGCAGGATATCAGGCGGATACGGCAATTCTCGCTTTAGATCAGGCTTATTTGCGTGGAGAGACAGATGAATTTGTTACTCCGACCTTAATAAGCTTAGTTAAAGAGCGCATCAAAGAACGCATCAAAGAATGCATAACAGAACGCATAACAGAACCCTCAAAACAATTTCCAACCGCAACTCAACAACCAGAATCTTTAACAGAACCTAGCGTAACAGAAGCTTTAACCACTTTGTCTTCTGGGATTATTCGCGATAATGATGTGGTTATTTTTATGAACTTTCGGGCAGATAGAGCTCGGCAATTAAGTTATGCGCTGACGGATCCCGAGTTTCAAGGATTTAAGCGGAGTCACTCTCCAGAACTGGCTGCCTTTGTAACGCTCACAGAATATGCTAAAGATATTCAAGCAGAGATCGCTTTTCCTTCGCCAGATTTACATAATATCTTGGGAGAATGCTTGCAAAATGCAAAAATGCGTCAGCTCAGATTAGCAGAAACTGAAAAATATGCCCATGTGACTTTTTTCTTTAATGGAGGGCGCGAACAGCCCTTTCTGGGCGAAGATCGGATTTTAGTCCCATCGAAACCAGTGGCCACTTATGATAAACAACCAGAAATGAGCGCTGTTGAAGTCACAGATAAATTAGTAGAAGCTATTTTACAAAGATCTTATGATGTCATTATTTGTAATTTTGCGAATGCGGATATGTTGGGGCACACAGGAGATTTTGCAGCGACTGTACAAGCTGTTGAAGTTTTGGATCAGTGTCTGGCTCGTGTAGTCGATGCCTTACAAAAAGTAAGCGGTCAAGCTATTATTACCGCAGATCATGGCAATGCAGAATATATGTTTGATAAAAATCTTCAACAACCGCATACTGCTCACACTTTGGCGAGAGTCCCTTTTGTTTATATTGGGCGACCGGCGGATTGTCCTTATACTGATGGCTTACTCTCAGATATCGCTCCAACCATGCTGCGGTTATTAGGGTTAACGCCACCCAAGGAAATGACAGGACGATGTTTGGTTGATTTACATCCATACCTCCGCTATCGCTTCGGTTCGCAATGACGCAAAAATTTGAATTTCGCGCCAGCGACTAATTAGATTGTGATGGGTGTTATATAATGCAAAGAAAATGGGCTCCTTTCTTATTATTCTGGATAGGATTACTATCCGTTTTGTTTTTACAAAGACTTGAAGCCCTAGAAGATCCCTTGTTCATTCAAAAAAAATTAACGCATACTCAATCCATACTGTCCGAATTAAAACAAACACTCTTTACGAAGAAAAAACTAGAAATGCAGCAACAAGATCGACTAATAGAAATCGACAAGGAAATTAAAATAAAAAATATCGCTCTCAAGAAAACTCAACAAGAAATCAAGCAAAAAGAAGAAAAATTACTGTGTCTAGAAGGCATGAAAAAGGATTTAAGCGAAAAACTTGAAAAACAAAAAGGTATATTGGCAAAACAACTAAAAATGTTATATGCCTTAAAACAAAATAACGAGTTAAAATTGCTTTTGAATCTCGAAACTCCACAAGATCTCGATAGATTATTGAGTTATTACCCATTTTTAAAAGCGTACTCTATTAATTCTATTCAGCACTCATCGGCAGATCTAGAGTTGTTGTCAAAAAATAAGGGCTCAATAATAGAAGAACAAAATGCTTTATCTCAATTAATTATCAAACAAGAAAAACAAATATCAGAGTTCAAAGCCTTGAAGAGTCAGCAACAAGCCTTATTACAGAATGCCCAAAATCAAAGAAGAGCGACACAAAAACAATTAGCTTTGATGCAGGCTGAAGAAAAAAACTTAGCAGCGCGTCTTAAAATATTGGATCAGACTCTAATGCAATCTGCCTCCCTGCAATTACCATCTAGCCCATCGGCATCAAACGCCTTCACTCATTCTAAAGGGCGTTTAAGTTTTCCTATTGGTGGACCTAGAGCAGAAGCGGTTAAAGCTTCTCTTCCATCGACTTCTGCCGGTAATCCCGTTATGATAATAACGGATCCCGGACAAGATATTCGAGCCATCCATCATGGCCGGGTTGTCTTTGCAGAATCTTTACGAGGTTTTGGTTTACTACTGATCCTAGATCACGGGGCCGGGTATATGAGTTTATATGGCCATAACCAGGAACTGTATAAAAAAGTAGGAGATACGGTTCAGACTGGACAACTCATTGCCCAAACAAAAACAAGCGAATTGGGAAATTCCAGCTTATACTTTGAAATCAGGAAAAATGGAAAACCTATTAATTTAGTTGGTTGGTTTAAATAATGGCGTTGAGTCATTTTTAATTTCTTTTTCTTTGAGTATTTGATTGAGTCTTTTATTGGTCTTTTATTGGTCTTTTATTGAGTTTTTTATTTGAGCATTTTGAATATTTGAGATGGTTAGTCTATTTTGGGCTTAGATTAAGGCTGTGAGCTTTAATGTAAGTTGATTGATTTTATTAATTTAGTGGAGATCTTTATGAAATTGCATCGATCCTTTCTCTCGGCTGTGTTGAGTGGGATCTTAGCTATAGGTTTGCTGGCAGGTCTTTGTCTCGCAGCACCCCCTGCAGAAGATAAAAACAATCAGACTAGTAAAACAGGTGTAGGTAATGGATCAGGTACAAGTACAAGTACGGGTACTGCTGCAGGTGCAGCTGCAGGAACTAGTAGCAATACAAATAATCAAACTGCCGCTAATAACGATAAAAAACAAACTGAAAAAATACCCTTGGCAGATTTACAACGTTTTACAACGGTTGTTGAACATATCAAAAATTATTACGTAAAATCCATGGAGGATCCTGTTCTTTTTGAAAATGCGATGCGAGGCATGCTGGCTGGTTTGGATCCCCATTCTGCTTATTTGGACAAAGAAGATTATGCAGATTTAAAAGCTATGACGACTGGTAAGTTTGGAGGCTTAGGGATCGAATTAATTCCTGAAGATGGCTTAATTCGAGTCATTACACCTGTTGATGATACCCCTGCACAACGCGCAGGTATTCAGGCTGGCGATATCATTGTGCGTTTGAATGAAACCCCTGTTAAAGGCCTTTCTCTACGCGAAGCCATAGAAATGATGCGCGGCGAAAAAGGCACACCCATTACCCTTACGATTATTCGTCAAGGAGAATCCAAACCTCTGAAAATTGTCGTCACTCGAGATACGATTAATGTACGTAGTGTTCGCAACGAAATGCTAGAAGATGGTTTTGGTTATGTGCGAGTTTCTCAATTTCAAAGCAATTCCGGTGATGAATTTGTGGCGTCAGTACAAAACCTAAAGAAAACAGCCGGTGGAAAATTAAAAGGCTTGGTGATTGATTTAAGAAATAATCCAGGTGGCGTTTTAGAATCTTCTGTGCAAGTGGCAGATGCCTTTTTAGACAGAGAAAAGCTAGCTTACGATGCTCTCATTGTCTATACCAAAGGACGCTTGGCGGGTGGTCAAATTAAGGAAAAAGCGCATTCTGGAGATATTTTAAATGGCGCTCCGATTGTCGTTTTAGTGAATGGCGGTTCGGCTTCCGCCTCGGAAATTGTGGCAGGGGCCTTGCAAGATCATCATCGAGCAGTGGTTTTAGGGACGCAAACTTTTGGAAAAGGTTCGGTACAAACGGTATTTCCTTTAAAAGATAATCGCGGTTTAAAATTAACAACCATGCTGTACTACACACCCGCTGGTCGTTCAATACAGGCAGATGGTATTAAACCCGATATTACCGTGCAAAATTTAAAGGTTCCCAGCCCAGATGCAGATGCCTCTTCGCTGTTAATTAGAGAAGAAGATCTGCGCGGTCATTTAGAAAATGGAGGTGGGCAACCTGTTAAGAAAACAAATCCTGCTACTGCCGCTAAAGACAAGGATAAAAAAGAACTGCCTTTAATGACAAGAGATTATCAGTTATTTGAAGCTTTAAATATATTGAAAGGTTTGTCTTTAGTGAGTAATCATAAGAAAGGAGAGTAATTTTAAAAGGGGGAGTAACTTTCTCTTTTAGATCCACAGACAACCCTAGTAGGGGAGGTAGTGAAGTACTACCTCCTTTTTGTAATATAATTGTTCATGTAAGTATATAATTGAATCCACGAGTCCAGTGTTCCTGATTACTTTGGAAGGAAGCCGTAACCCATCCCTGGCAAGTTTCACATTCCCTATAATCAAACCTTACCCCTTCCCTCCTGCTTATTGCGCAACATCGACATATGTATATCTTGAGCATGAATAATTGACTTTAATTTATGCGCATGATATACATATGTATGTCATGCGCATAAAAGGACCCGCCTGTATGAAATCCTTTATAGGACGAAAAAAAGAGCTTCAGAAGCTTCAAATGCTCTATGATCGAAAAATGACTAGCCTGGCCGTCATTAAAGGTAGAAGACGCGTCGGCAAAAGTCGTTTAGTGACAGAATTTGCTCAAAAATCAATGAACCAGAAGCTCCATAGCTTTTTTAGTTTTGCAGGCCTGGCGCCTGCTGAAGGGGTAACAGCCCAAACCCAAAGAGATCATTTTGGCCAAACCCTAGCCATGCAATTGAAGGTTCCTCCCATTACCTTTCAGGATTGGACAGATGCCTTTATGCATCTATCGCATTATATATCTCCTGGAGATATTATTTTGTTTGACGAACTTTCCTGGATGGAAGCCGAAGATCCCAGCTTTGTACCAAAATTAAAAGCCTGGTGGGATACCGTTGTATTAGAAAAACCTCAGGTACTATTGGTTTTTTGCAGTTCCGTTTCGATATGGATCGAAGAAAATATTTTAAATAGTACTGCGTTTTTTGGACGCGTGTCTTTAACGATTACCTTAGAACCGCTTTCTATTCCAGAAAGTACTTATTTTTTAAAAACACTTGGTTTTAAAGGATCAGCTTTTGAAATTTATAAACTTCTATCCGTTTTAGGGGGAATTCCCTGGTATCTAGAACAAATAAATATTAAAGACATGGCGGATGAAAATATAAAAATGCTGTGTTTTCAAAAAGATGGTCTACTTGTTTTAGAATTTAATCGTATTTTTCATGATCTTTTTAATGGTAAAGGACTTGCTTACAAAAAAATCCTAGGATCTCTCAAGGATGGTATGAAAACGTTAGATAAGATTAGAGAAGCGATCCAGTTTAGCCGTAGCGGTACACTGAGTACACTCATCGCTCATTTAGTGGAATGTGGATTTATACAAGAACATGCCCAGTGGTCTTTTAAAAAAGAAACTTTGTTAAAACAAAGTTTATATCGCATTTCTGATC
>Ga0207050_1055_pt1 | contig 21457 bp, 22 predicted proteins | sample Alteio_BWMinCont_64_FD_153291 | JGI IMG/M metagenome (GOLD analysis project Ga0207050, IMG submission 153291) | Enriched cells from forest soil in Barre Woods Harvard Forest LTER site, Petersham, Massachusetts, United States -... | ecosystem: Environmental > Terrestrial > Soil > Temperate forest >...
CAAGCGTTGATAACAAAGAACATGTCTCATCGAGAACCAATGTTTACCGAAGTATTGGCGAGAGTAAATTCACAACTATTAGAATTATTGGATGGTGATGGAACCCATAGTTCTGTTATGTTTGTAGCTTCTGGAACCGGTGCTAACGATGCTATGATTAATGCAATTGAGGGAAAAATTCTGGCAATTAATCATGGAAGATATTCTAAAAGACTATGTGATATAGCAACAAGATATCAAATTTCTCTTATAGAATATTGTATTCCAGAACTAGAGACTATTGACCTGCTGAAATTAGAATCTTTTTTACAAAACGACCAAAGCATTACTCATATCATGCTGGTGCATCATGAAACCACTACTGGCATGTTAGAACCACTGAGAGAAATTGGAAATATCGCAGCGAAATATAATAAGTTATTAATTATAGATGGCGTCAGCAGTGTCGGTGGGCATGAATTTAGTTTAAAGAAAGATAATGTTGCTTTTTGTAGTATTAATTCTAATAAATGTTTTGAGTCTTTACCGGGAGTATCATTTGTTTTAGCTAGAAACCGGGATTTGCCAAAGTTAAAAAATAAAGCAAGGTCGTTTTATTTAGATTTATTTTGCCAATGGGAGAGGCAGCAAAAACAAGAAGTTCCCTATACTGCAGCAATACAGCTTGTTTTCGCAATGGACGCAGCCCTGAAACGTTTTTTGGCTGAGGGCTTGAATAATAGAATTAGACGTTACAACTTTTTAGCCAAGCATTTGCGTAGTGGCTTGTCAAGAATGGGTTTTAGATTACTTTTATTACCCGAAAAATTTCAATCTAATATTCTAACCCTCATTGAATTACCTAAAAACCTAGAATATAAAGAACTACATGACATCTTATACAATCAAGGAATTACTATATACACTGATGAAGTCAGCCTAAACAAAAGAAGATTTTTTATTGCCACTATGGGAGCTATCTCTGAGACTGAGATAGATTATTTTTTAAATAAACTACACCAAGCAATTAATGAAATGATTGAAGAAAAAAAGATTTCATATGTTTAATATGATTTTTTTGATGAGCATATAGTTGTAGATTCAATAAGGAGAAATGAATGAATGCTATTATTTTAGCAGCAGGCAAAGGGACGAGGCTAGGAAAAATCACTGAGGAGCATCCAAAATGTTTGGTTTCTGTTGGTGATAGAACCATTTTAGAAAATATGTTGGAAAACTTATTGGCAGTCAAAGTAGAGGAGGTGACGATTGTTATCGGGTATTTAGGCAACCTCATTAAAGAAAAAATTGGTAGTTCCTTTCATGGTCTAAAAATAAATTATGTTGAAAATGAAATATTTAACACTACAGGAACGGCTTTTTCACTTTGGAAAGGCATGCATAAAATTTTTTCGAGTGAAGAAAACTCTATCAATAAATCCATTCTTATTCTAGAAGGAGATGTGTTTTTTGAGTTAAAGTTATTGCAAGATTTTATTGCTATTCAGCACTGCAATAGTACCTTGGTTGAAAAATATAGAGAAGGTTTAGATGGATCTTTTGTTGAATTAGATCAATATAATCAAGTTCTTCAATGGCTACATAAGGATATGCGTGATCCAGAACATTCTATCTTGGAAATGTATAAAACAATTAATATACATAAGTTTGCATCAGCATCCATTAGAAACAACTTCTTACCTTTGTTAAGCAAGCTTGCTTTTAAGAAGCAGCATATTTCACTTGAGTATGTCTTCCATGAAATGGTCAAGGAAGGAAAATGCAGTATTTATGCGTATCAGAATGATGGAAAAAATTGGGTAGAGATTGATGATGTAAATGATTTGAAACAAGCTGAAGCCATTTTTGCACCAGTTCTGCCAAATGTTGAATATGAAATGGTTTATTAACTTAACTTTGGTTGAGACAGGAATATTTGTGTAAACCTTACCATGAAAATAGAAGGAAGAAGATATAGTGATTAAACAATTCAATGCGATACAAAAAAAACAGTGGTCTGAAGAAGGTTGCGTGCTTCTTAAAGGAGTTTTAGAAAAAAATGAAGCCAAACAAATCTTATATAATTTGGATGCAGTGATAAAGAAATTTGTTGCCGAAGATAAAACTCATAAAGATAGCCACTCTCCTTTTGGTGTAGGCGCTTTTAAGATCTTGAGAGCAATCGAAAAGACTAAAGCTTTCGATTGCTTAATAGATCATCCGACTTTATTTCCACTTTTATTAAACCTAATGGGACCTTATTTACAAGTTATGAGCACGGAAATATTTATTCGCAATCCGAACTATAATATTTCCGAAAAATTTCATACAGATGCGGGTCCATCAATGCAAAGGATCTTACCAAATGAGACCACTCCTCCTCTGCAATTTAAAGTTCAATTTTTCCTAACCGACATATTGGAAAAAGATTGTGGAAATTTTATGTACATTCCTGGCAGTCATCGCCGTTTTGTTTCTGGGCCAACAGAGGGTTGTTATATTCCTGAAATAAATTGTTACCTAAATGAAGACAAATACCCACCAGAAACAGTACAACTGATTGCAGAAGCTGGGGATGTTTTAATTTTTCCTTGGGCGTTATGGCATGGCGTGTCTAAAAATACTTCGAATCAGGTTAGAAGAAGCATCACGTTTCGGTATGGACAGCTTTGGTGTAGACCTCATGACTATATCTCTCTCAAGCAAGATATCCTAGAGAGATTAACCCCTCGCCAAAGAAGATTATTTGGTGATTTAGGAGAATATGCTGAATTTGAGCCAAGCGACTACTATAGACCAAAAGATCAATTGGAATTAATGCAGGGCAGCTAATGGATATTCGCTATTTGTTTATTCTTTTCATTGCTGCAACCATCCATGCCTGTTGGAACTTTATGTTAAAAAGTACAAGTAATAAAGCGATAGTTCTGTGGCTGGGCCAAGCCATTGGAGGAATATTATTTTTGCCACTAGCGTTTATTCTAAGCAGTTTGAATCATCGAGAAATAAATTGGTTGTATCTTGTCAGCATCTCAGGGATGCTGCATGCGATGGCGCTATATTTTCTTGCAAAAGCCTATGAACATGGGGAATTGTCTTCCGTGCTCCCTATATCAAGAGGAACTGCTATTTTAGGAACAGCTCTTTTTTCTTGTTGTATTCTTGGAGAGCAAATAAGATTGCAAGGTGCTTTAGGAATAATCATTACACTCTTGGGAGTATTTGGGTTAAATTCCTATATTCCTACTCAACAGGGAAATATTGTTGCAAATGCAAAAATTGCAATTATGACAGGCATGATGATAGCTGTTTATTCTCTTTTTGATCAATATGCAGTTTCAAGAGTACCACCACTTTATTTCGTTGCAGGCTCAAGCTTAGCGACTGCCCTATTTTGGGCGCCCTCAATTTTTAAGAAACATGGGCATGAGTTTTTCAAACTTGCAAAGGATAAAAAGTCTATTGCTACCTTGGTTGGTCTAGGAGGTTTGACAAGTTACTGTATTATTTTGTTTGTATTAAAAAATAATTCTGTAGTCTATGTTTTATCTGCCAGCCAAATTTCGATTGTTATTGGGGTATTGTTGGGAATTTGTTTTTTGAGAGAAAAATTCAGTGTCAATAAGTTAATATATGTTTCATGTATTATTTTAGGGATTTTTTTAACCAAAATAAATTAATAAACTTGCAGAATTAGGGAGTCATTATGGAAAAAAATGCTTCAATATTCAGAAGATATTTGTTATCTGAAGAATTAACCTTTTTAATGGAAGCGCATAATGGTTTGTCTGCAAAAATTGCAGAAGCAACTGGCTTTAAAGCTTTATGGGCATCTGGTTTAACGATATCTGCTTCTCTAGGAGTAAGAGATTGTAACGAGATTTCATGGACACAAGTCTTAGAAGTATTAGAATACATGTCTGACAGTGTTTCCGTCCCCATTATGGTAGATGCAGATACCGGTTATGGAAATTTTAATAGCGTCAGAAGGCTTGTTAGAAAACTCTGCGATAGAGGAATTTCTGCAGTTTGTATTGAAGATAAAATATTCCCAAAAACGAATTCCTTTATTGATAGAAATCAAGACTTAGCTAACATCGATGAGTTTTGTGGAAAAATCAAAGCGGGGAAAGATAGCCAAAACTATTCTGACTTTACAATTGTTGCTCGCACCGAAGCTTTAATCTCTGGACATGGACTTAAAGAAGCTCTAACTCGATCTGAAGCATATCGAAAGGCTGGTGCAGATGCCATTTTAATTCATTCAAAAATGAGTAATGCGGATGAAATATTTTCTTTTACAAGGGAGTGGGCAAATAGGTTGCCCTTGGTGATTGTTCCAACCAAATACTATAATGTTCCCACTCATTTATATAGAGAAAATAAGATATCAATGATAATTTGGGCAAATCATAGCCTTAGAGCTTGTATCACTGCTATGAAACAAATATGTAAAAAAATATATGATGATGAAAGTCTGTTGGCCGTTGAAAAATCTGTTGCAAGTCTGGAGGAAATTTTTTCCTTAGTGAATGATCATGAATTGCAGCAGGCAGAAAACAAATATTTACCACAACCTGTATGAGGATCTACTATGAATAGAATTGCGAGCATTTCAGAATCTGGAACTTCTAGCATCAGAAACAAGGCGAGTGAACTGAAGCGTTTGGGCATCCCAATTATTAATTTTGCTGCCGGAGAGTTAAGCTTTGATACCACTCCAGAAATCAAGCAAGCGGCAATAGCTGCTATCAACACTAGCTTAAATCAATATACTGACACATTAGGTATAAAAGAACTTAGAGAATTGCTGGTTAAAAAAGTGAACAAAGAGACTTGCTCTACATATTCTTATGATGAAATTGCCGTTACGGCAGGCGCTAAACAGGCACTTTTCAATTCTATAATGATCTTATTTGATGTGGGTGATGAAGTCATTATTCCTAGTCCTTGCTGGGGCACGTTTGTTGCTCAAGTTTCTTTAAGTGGAGCAACCCCCATTCTTTTTGATACAAGCGAAGATGATTTTCAAATCAATATAAAGTCATTTGAAAAAAAAATATCAGCAAAAACTAAAGGAATCATTCTTAACAGCCCTAATAACCCCACTGGAGTGATTTATGATGCTAATGTACTAATTGGTATAGCTAGGCTAGCCTTAAAATATAATCTTTGGCTTATTATAGATGAATGTTATGCTGACTTAGTCTGGAAACCAAATATTCATTATAATATTGTTAAACTATTTCCAGAAGCAAAAGAAAAAATTATTTTAATCAATTCTTTTTCCAAAAGTTATTCTATTACCGGTTGGAGAATTGGCTATTTGTCTGCTCCCAAGGCTGTTATACAGGCGATGAAAAAATTTCAGGGGCATACAACCTCTAATCCTAATTGTATAGCGCAATATGCAATGATTGCGGAACTAAAGCTTGATAACCATCAATTTTCCTCTAACATTCAAAACATCTTAAGTAGACGACTTGAAAAAATAATGGACATTTTGAATACTTGTCAATATATAAGCTATGTTAAACCTAAAGGTGCCTTTTATATATTTATTAATTTTAGAAAGGTGTTGGGCATGAGATATAAAAATACCGTAATAAGCAATATTAATGATGTGGCGCTAATTTTGCTTGATAAATTCCAAATCGCAGTGACCCCAGGTGATGCTTTTTATAACACAGAGTGTGTTCGCATTTCTTATTCTATCGAAGAGCAAGAGATAATATTGGGCTTGAAGAAAATGAAACAATTTCTGGAAGAATTGATGCCACAAGTTGAACTTGTTGTCTAAAAATTTCTAATTGAAAGTCTAAATAGACTTGGTTAAATATTGATTATGAAAACTGCATATATGATTGTTACGGATGCTTGTAAAAAATATGGCTTAAGTCTTTTTAAGACCAGTTCAATTTTCTTTGGAGCCCTATGTTATAAAAATGGCAAGATTATTTTAGTTTTAGAAGATATAGCTAAAAGAACTTCCATGGGAAATGCTCCCGCTATCTTATTAATAATTGTTTCAAGTGGCTCGGTTATTTATACACTTTCATTTACTCGTCTGCCTGCTTTTTGGAAAAGATATTATGTCGAGCTAGATTCAAATCAAACAGTTCCGGTTGTCCAAGAGCTCACACAGAAACAAAAAAAATTAAAAATGTTAGCCTGGGTTATTTGGTTATTCAATTCACCTTTTAATTTTATGAATACCTATGCGGGTGCGCAGGCTATTTTAGGACTTTTAGGTGCCGGTTCTAATAACCCAATTACCTATATACTATCATCTTATGCAGCTTTAGCCGATCAAGTCAATTATAATATTTATACTTATGCGAGAATTTATAGTAATTGTTTAAAAATAGAAACCATGTGTCAATGCAATTTTCATTGTGCTACATTCTCTTTGAGGAATTTTGCCTTGAAGAGAATCTTAGATTTGGGAACTCTATCTATTAGCGCACTTAATTTTTTTCTGACACAGGATTTCATGTCGAACTTCCCATTGACTAGAGAGTTGCCTGAAGGTATTATTTCCTTTTTTTCGATGACGTCTGCCATTTCAATGTTTTTCTCTCAAGTTTTTTCTAAAAATATGGAAATGCACCAATTAATTGACAATGCGAATATTGACTTTAACACTTCATTTGATAAATTAAAAACTTCTCCTCTAATATATTCACATTCCATATTGAGCCTTATTTATACTCTTTGTATGGGGGCAAGCTATTATATTGGCTGTTTAAATTTAAGTGAAGAGGTAAATACTAACGATTCATTTGAAGAAATTGCCTGGTATTCAATTATCACTTACATACTATTATCTGCCAGCGGATCTATGTTAGAGTTTGCTTTTAATGTTTGGCCAATGTTTGATACTAGTAGAATAGAAGAAGATTCCACGACTTTGCCTGTCCCAGCTGACAATATAAAAGCAGATTCAGAGATTACAACAAGTCAATATGAAACTATACCGGAAAAAACATCAGAATTTTCCATTATAGAAGAAAGAAATAATACAAATAATCTAATCACAACAGAAAATAATTTAGGAATTAACGGTAATGCTCCAATTCCGACCTCAAAGCATTCAAATACAAATTTAAAAGAAATAATGGTTGCACCCCAAGAAAATTCTAAAACTTACTTAATATCCTTTGGAAGGCATATGAATGTAAACTCTCCATTAAAAGAAAAAAAGTTGGAAAGTGAAAATTTGATTGGGAACCGAAAAGGTTCTAACCAGGTCAGCCTATAAAAATGAAGTCATTGTGCAAATTTTTATTTTTAAACATTAAAATGGCTATATTATTCTTGACAAAAATAATGGAATTAGTAGAAGATGGGATTCAATTACGTAGTTTTGTTATCCTTAGATAAAGGAAAGTAGGTCAGAATTACTATGAATTTCAATGCATCAGGATGTACAAAAAATTCATTTGAATTTAATAAGGAGCACAAGCCTTATATTGACGAGATAGCCGCCTTGCTTTCTAAAAACTTTCCTATCAAGTTTTTTGGTTTTCTACGTTTTTATTCTAATGGTCATGCCCTGGCTTTTTCAAATAATTTAAAATGGCAGTCTTTTTTTCTTGAAAGCATCAATAAAAATAGTAAGAGTTTTGAAAAAGCTACCAGTATGGTTAATAGTAAAAGAACAGTCTTTATTCATCTTTGGCCTGATATTGTAGGGGATAAAACCCTAGATGCATTGCGTTCTTATAACATTTGGAATGGTATGAGCATTTATCGTTATTCGGAAGGTTATATTGACAGTTGGTCTTTTGCTGGAGAGATGCAAGATGAAAAACTATATATTTTATTTGCAAAGTATAGCAATATATTTGAACAATTTATTTATTATGTTGAAGCTAAATATAGTTTCTTATTCGATGTCGAAGGTGATGCTCTTTTTAAGTTTTCCTCTCATGATCTATCAGAAAACCTATTAGATGATTATTGTTCTCCAGAAAAAATAAATCAGTTTATTTCTCATAGTCCCATATTTAAGACTTCACTTAATAAGTGTAATCTTACATTAACTTCCCGTGAAAATACCATATTAAAATCATTACAGTTTGGAATGACAGCTAAAGAAATGGCAAGGGAGCTTTTGTTAAGCCCTAGGACTGTCGAATGTCATGTTAAGAATCTAAAAATAAAATTAGGCTGTTACCGAAAATCAGAATTGATAAGAAAATATAGAGAACTTATATGAAACATATACCAAACGATTATTTTATTTACCATTTTTTTAATAGAATCAAAATTGAGACTCGGTTAAAGCCTGACTTGCTTAACTTAAGAAAAATTATTGCTGCACATGTCCAGCATATCCCATTTGAATATAATTGGCATAGCCTGAGCAAGTCAAAAAATATTGATTTAGCCTCACTTTTTAATAACATCATTTTGCAGAAATTAGGTGGATATTGTTATGAAACAGGAATACTTTTTAATCATTTATTACAAACGATTGGGTTTAATACACAATTGATCTCTGGACAAATTTATAGAAAGGAAATTTTAGATCATAATAGCTTGCATCTTGCTATTCTGGTACAATTGGAGCATCAACACTGGTTAGTTGATGTTAGTTGGAATGGTGGAATTGCTGCGCCAATTGTCCTGAATACAGGGATACAAGTCATTAATAATATGTACTATAGAATCAAGCAAGTTGGTCATGGTATAGAGTTATGGGAAAAAAAAGAAAATTGGAAGAAAAATTATTATGTGGTCGCCTTAGGTGATCCCCTGAAAATGGCCACTCAAAAACATCTTTTCCATCAATTTGATAATAGATCAGAGTTTTATAAAAAGAAAATACTTTTGTATTCTAAATAGTGAGGAAATCTTATGAAATTTATGTCGCTCAGTTTAAGGAACACTTTAGGAGCATCTGTTGGGACTGCCTTGGAATTTTACGACTTTACTCTTTATGGAGTTTTTGCGGTAACATTTTCTGCAATATTCTTTCCTGAAAAAGAAATGGCCACTTCATTCAGTTTAGTTATTTATGCTCTAGGATCATTTTTACGTCCTCTGGGAGGATTAGTCTTTGGTTATCTTTCGGATATTACAGGACGAAAGAAAGCTTTGTTGGTTTCTGTTTTTATTATGGCAATTGCCACCTTTGGGATGGGATGCCTTCCAGTTTATGCAGATTTTGGAATAGGGGCCATTCTTCTTTTGATTCTCTTAAGAGCGATGCAAGGGTTTAGTGCTGGTGGAGAATTTAATAATACCACAATCTATGCGCTTGAATCCGGTAAACAACGTCCTGGATTATATTCAGGGATTGTCGTTGCTAGTGCGACTTTTGGAACACTAATAGCAATGGCTCTGAGTGCTTTAATTTTAAAAATACATCATCCTGATGCCTGGAGAATCCCTTTTTTGTTAGGAGGCCTAATAGGTTTTTTGGGATATTATGCTAGAAACTTTCTACACGAGTCTCCCGCCTTTGAGCAAGGGGAATCTCAAATATGGCAAAATGTGATAATAATATTCCAACAATATAAATCTCCCTTAATCAAAACAATTTTTTTGGGAGGGTTTGCGTCTGCTTTGGGCTTAACCATTTTTAATTACATTAATATTTATCTCAATAATATCATTGGATTCCATGCAAGCGAAAGTGCGTTTTTAAGTATCGTAGGAATTGCTGGTTTCATACTGCTTACCCCTCTATTTGGCTTCTTGGCGGATATTGTTACTCCTCGAAAAATACTCTGTGCTTCAGCCATTATGACCTGCTGTTCGGCCTATTTTATTTATCATTTATTAAGTAGTGGGTATATTTTAAACATCATCGTGGGACAATTGTTTCTAACGATTCTTTCTAGTAGTTTTAGTGGTTCTATTCATCTTTATCTAATACAGCTATTTCCTTCGAAACTAAGATGCTTAGCTGTTTCTTTTGGTTTTACCTTGGGAATTGCTATTTTCGGGGGGACAACTCCTCTTATATCTAATTTATTAATTAAATATACTGGCAATATATTAAGTCCAAGTTTTTACTTAATATTGATGGCTACCTGTGTTATTACCATTTTATACTCAAAGCGAATGAGTTTTAGGTTAGGCGCGCATCCCTCTGCAAGCTTCGTGTAACTGTTCAGGATCCACCCAGGCGATGGTTGCATCAAAAACCATTTTCACTAAGATGCGATAAAATAGCAAAACTTAATTGTGCTCGCTTGCCTAAACTTTCAACCATTAAATACTCCACATCGCTATGAATTCCACCCCCACAAACCCCTAAAGTATCAACATTGGCCAATCCTGCCGCCGAGAGATTATTGCCATCACTGCAACCCCCACTGAGCTTCCAGCTTAGATCTTGCCCCTCTCTACCTGCTAATTCCGCTACCAATTCATATAATTTTAATGTTTTGTCCGTTAATTGCTTAGGCTTCCTGGTAAATTGCCCATAGCATTCAACTCGAACCTGCCTTTGTTCTTGCACTTTGAACAAACAACGATCCATTTCATTTTGAATCCAAATTTCATCCTCGACTTTTAAAGTCCGAATATCAATTCTGACAATCGCCAGATCAGGTACTACGTTAACGGATTCACCACCTTGTACCTTTCCAATATTAATAGTCACCCCTTCTCGCTGCCCGTTCAAACTTTCCAAACCCAGAATGACATCTGCTAAGGCACAAATGGCATTGCGACCTAAATGAAAATCACGCCCAGCATGTGCTGCTTTCCCATGCAGCACAATGGTAAATTTACCACTGCCCTTACGAGCTCCAGCCAAGGTTCCTTGTTCATCCATGGCAGGCTCATACAACAAAGCTAAATGATGTAATTTTGCGCGTTCATTCAAAAAGGGAGCCGAGGCTAATGATCCAATTTCTTCATCGGGATTAATAATTAACTCCCAGCCTAATTTTTCGGCGTATTGACTTTTTTCAAAGACCCTCAAAGCCTCCAATATGACGCACAAACCTCCTTTCATATCCGCCACTCCGGGACCGATCAAAATGCCTGGATTATCCTTCTTATAAAAAGCTCTCTGAAAGGGATGATCAATCGGAAAAACTGTATCCATATGCCCAACCAACAATACTTGAAGAGGGGCTTGAGGTCGATTCCAAAAACGAAGTAAAGGGCCCAGATCTACTTTTTTTGCCACCCCCTCTGCATCTATTTGCTCAATCGGCGGAAGAGATAACAAATCGCCTTCACAGCCTAATTCAGAGAAAGCCTGAGATAAGACAACAGACATTCGCTCCAAACCCAGGACATTATAACTACCCGAATTAATATTTGACCACTGAATCACGCGTTCTGCCATATCTTTAGAATTGAAGTCCATATCTATCACTCCCGGTTAATTCATAGATACTATTTTCCTCGCCAAACCCGAGTCACGCTGGTCACTGCCCTTAATTGTTTGATAATGCGATTCAAATGCTGGCGATTTTGAATATGCACCAGAAAGATAATAGAATTATGATGACTATCACATTCATCAATGTGCACATCTTCAATATTAGCATTATTATCTGCTAATACGTTGGCAAGCGTCGCCAATGCTCCTCGTTGATTTAGTATTTCAATCCGTATTTCTACTAAAAATTCACCTTGAATATTATCTGCCCATTTTACAAATATGTATTTTTCTGGGCATTTATGCATGCCTGACATATTCTTGCAATTTTCTCGGTGGATCACAATGCCTCGACCAGAGCTTAAATGCCCTACAATAGAATCACCAGGGATAGGATGACAACATTTAGCATAAGTCACCACCATCCCTTCTGTGCCTCGAATTGCCAAGGGCAAAATGGCGACATCTTGTTCTTCGCGGTTCAGAACTTCTGCGAGACGCCGTGCAATGAGTGCTGCAACCTGATTCCCTAAACCGACTTCTTCGAATAACCGTTCACTGTTTTCAAATTTCAACTCTCTCAATACTAAAGCCATTTGTTCTTTTGGAATATTGTCTAAACTTAGCGATAATCCAGCCAGGGCACGTTCCAACAAGCGTTTACCCAATATTTTGGCTTCCCCATACTGCTGGGTCTTCAACCAATGGCGAATATTACTTCTGGCTTTTCCCGTTACGACAAAACTCAACCAAGCTGGATTAGGGTGAGCTCCTTCAGTCGTAATAATTTCAATGGTTTGACCGCTCGTTAAACGAGTGCTTAAAGGCACTAAGCGTCGATCAATTTTGACGGCAATACAAGTATTCCCCACATCAGTATGGACTGCATAAGCAAAATCAACTGCCGTTGCACCACTTTGCAACGATAAAATATCTCCACTGGGGGTAAAAACATACACTTCGTCCGGATATAAATCCACTTTAACATGTTCAATAAACTCTAATGAATTTCGAGTTTTCTTCTGAATTTCTAGAATACTTTTTAACCATTCGCGCGCTCGTGTTTCGGCCTCACCGTCTTTTGCGTCTTTCGTTGATTTGTATAACCAATGTGCGGCAATACCATTTTCTGCCATTCTATCCATTTCTTCCGTGCGAATTTGGATTTCCACCGGCACACCAAAAGGTCCTACCACCGTCGTATGGAGGGATTGATAACCATTAGATTTAGGAACCGCAATATAATCTTTAAAACGTCCATGAATGGGTTTATAGAGATTATGGGCTACTCCTAAGACACGGTAAGCGGTATCCACTTTATCTACTAGAACTCTTAAGGCATAAACATCCATAATTTCAGATAACGACAAATCTTTTTTTCGCATTTTGCGATAAAGACTATAAAGATGTTTTTCTCTACCCAGAATAATAAAAGAAACAATCCCATCTTGTTCTAAACGATTTTTTAAATTGTCTTCTAAGGCATGAATGACTTCTTTTCGATTACCACGTGCTTTTTTGACGGCTTCTTTTAGTACTCGATATCTCACCGGATATAAAAAAGAAAAGCCGATATCTTCAAATTCTATTCGAAAATTATTCATGCCCAAGCGACTGGCAATTGGGGCATAAATTTCCAGTGTTTCTCGGGCAATACGACGTTGCTTTTCGCGAGGGAGAGAACCTAAAGTTCTTAAATTATGTAATCTGTCGGCTAATTTGACTAAAATGACACGGATATCTTGTGCCATCGCCAACATCATTTTTCGAAGATTTTCAGCTTGAGCTTCTGCATGCGTCTCAAATTTAATGACGTCCAATTTACTCAGGCCATCGACTAGATCAGCAACCTCATCCCCAAATTTAAAGGCAACCGCAGCCTTATCAAGATGGGTATCTTCAATCACATCATGGAGAATCGCTGCCATAATGCTTTGATGATCCATATGCATGGCAGAGAGAATATGGGCCACTTCAAGAGGGTGGGTAATAAAAGGTTCGCCTGAAGAACGATGTTGTCCTTCATGGGCTTTTTCTGCGAAAAGATAGGCTTCCGAAATTAGAGCAACTTGCTCCTCGGTGAGGTAACTAGCCAGTTGATCCCGCAAATCCGAAAATTCAAACACGCCTTCCCCAATTGCTCATCCATGTTAATTAAAAAGGGAGCAAATGATATTATTTAGTATCGTCGATTTTTGGGGCATTTTCTACTAGGTTTCCTGCTGCAATTTCACGTAAAGCAACCACTGTCGCTTTATCGTTTTCCCAAGGGACAGTCGATTCTGCTCCCCCTAGGGCTAATTGCCTTGCCCTTTTAGCGGCCAGTAAGACCAATTTAAATCGGTTGCCCAATCTGTCCAAGCAGTCTTCAATGGTAACACGTGCCATAGTGATTTAAACTCCGAAAAAAACAGGATTAAAATAGGATGCAAAACGGTAATGTTCATTATGCCTTATATCCACAAGCTACAGCAAGTAGATTAAGACATATGAAGACATATTGTTGAGAACACATCCATTGTTAAAACATATTCCTAAAAATTAGTTATCAAACTAATCCAACAATCTCTGGATTATTGGTCCTAGAGCAATACTTTGACGCTTGATTCTCAAACGATGCCCCAAAATAATATTCAGCATATCTTCTAAAGCAGCTTCAAACTTGTCATTGCAGATCAGAAAATCATATTCATTATAATGGGATATTTGCTCCCTAGCTTCCCGCATCCGCTCTGCCACCAAGTCTGGATTATCGGGATGCCGTTTTTGTAAGCGTTCAATCAAGGCTTCATTGCTGGGGGGGCAAATAAAAATACTTTGCACATCCGCAAAGTGACTGCGCACCTGCCTTGCCCCTTGCCAATCAATTTCCAAAATGACATCTTTACCTAAACGACGGGCTTCTTGAACCCATTGCTTTGAAGTCCCATAAAAATGATCAAAGACCTTCGCATGTTCCAAAAAGACATTTTGACTGATTAATTCTTTAAATTCTGCATGGGTAACAAAATGGTAATCGACATCCTCTTGTTCACCTTCCCGTTTGACTCGGGTGGTGTGAGAAATAGACACTTGAATATTTGTTAAGGTTTTTATGAGAGCAGATACCAAACTGGTTTTCCCTGCTCCTGAGGGAGCAGAAACGATATATAAGGTGCCAGTGATATTTGTTACGTTATCCATACAATCCCCTTACTTATGGTGTACTTATGGTGTCAAGTCTAGATATTTGACACAATCACCCATCCTACTCAATATTTTGTACCTGTTCTCGAATTTGTTCAATTAAAACTTTTAACTCAACAGTTTCTTGAGTGAGTAAGGCATCCACTGATTTAGAAGCTAGGGTATTTGCTTCTCGATTTAATTCCTGGCTCAAGAAATCTAAGTGACGCCCAATCACTCCTCCGGTTTCTAATAATGTCTTCACGGCTTGCAGATGGGTATCCAGGCGATCGAGTTCTTCTGCAACATCCATTTTTTGAGCAATAAAAATCATTTCCTGTTCAAGACGATTTGAATCTATAGCTACTTTCAAGTCCAGCATTCTTTCCATTAGTTTTTCTCGATATCTCGACATAATATTCGGTAAACGTTCTCGTATTTTTTTCAAAATAACCTCTATCGCTTTCAAACGTTGTTCGATAAAGCCTTTGAGATCTGAGCCCTCCCTTAACCGTGCTTGGATAAAACTTTGAATCGTCTCAGAAAATGCTTTGATAATTTCTTGATGGATGGCAGCCAGATCTTGATTTGCTCCCTTAATAATCTGTGGCCACTTTAATATATCCAAGGGAGAAATGGGTGCAATGAGAAACATGGGATCAACATTTTTTAAACGATTAGCAACGAAAGCACAAGTTTCGGTTAAGGCATCCAGTTGAGAAACATCAATTTCTAGTTGAGAACGACCGGTTACATCCTCTTCATATTGCAACTGACAGAATATTTTTCCTCGATTCATTTTTCCTCGCAATTGATCTCGGAAATGATATTCTAATGTTTGAAAAGCATCCGGCAGTTTGATCGAGGCTTCAAAATAACGTTGATTAACCGATTTAATATCCCAACGCAACACGGCCGCTTCTTGTGGAAGAGTAAAACTGCGACTGGCAAAGGCTGTCATGCTTGAGACCATGGATGTCATATATCCTACAATAAATTCTCATCAACGAATGCTAATCAACGAATCCTAATCAATGAATGCTAATCAGGGATTTTCACCCATCCATTCTATTCAATGAATCCTAATCGGTGAACTCTAATGACGGATTCTAATCCAGAAATACTAATCCATGGATTCTAATCCATAAATCCTAATCAACAACTCATCAACGATTCATCAACAACTTAATAATTCAATAATTCAATAATGCAATAATGCAATAATTCATCAATACCCTACTCAATAATAAGACGGGATTCTTTTCTTTCTGAAAGCCAACGGTATCCCAAAAACCCCATCAAAATTATTCCCAAAATAAAAATTGACATTGACAATGGGTTGCCATGACTAAATTCACCAATCCAATTAATGCAAATGGCGGCAGTAATAAATTGCAATGCCCCCATAAAACCAGAGGCCCGCCCAGAATATACAATGGGAACAGAGGTCATAGCACCTGCTGAGCTGGTGGGAAATAAAAATCCATTGCCTAAAACAACCACTGCCATAGGGAGAATAATAGCATAGGGACTTTGGCTAAAATACAAGCTAAAGCCTACCATAAGAGCCCCGCCTAATATAGAAAAAAGAAAACCCATATTTAATACACGTTCCAGACTCTGTCGTTTGACTAATAGTTTCGCAATTAAATTACCCAGAACATAAGCTACTGAAATCGCAATATAAAAAGAGCCCATCTCTTTAGCCTGATAACCTTGATTATCGAAAACAAAGGGGGATTCCACTGCATAAGAACGAAAGACTGCAAACCCAGCACAAAGAGCCACTGTATACCCTAAAAAATTAGTATTCGTGACTAAATGGCGATATGCTAAAAATTGTTTTTTGATGGAATGCCTGGGAACTAATTCGGTTTGAATTTTTTTATTTTCTTTTAGAAAAATTAAAACCAATAGGCAAACGAGAAAACCAAAAGCCATCATAAAATAAAAAATAGAGCGCCAGCCAAAATAACTGCATAAATAACCGCCTAACAAAGGTCCGATAGCAGCAGCGAGCCCAATAAAAGGAAAGATAGTCGAAAAAATTCCAGCTGCTTCCGTTTTATTATATCGATCGGCAATAATAGCACGATTGATGACCGAACCAGCCCCGGCTCCAATGGATTGTAATACACGAAAAATTAAGAATTCAGTCAGCGTGTCCGCCCGAGCACAAAAATAGGAGGCTAACATAAATAATGTCATGGCAATTAGGATAATTCTTTTACGGCCAAAACGATCCGCGAGCATGCCATACACTAGTTGACATAAAGCCAGTCCCAACAAATATAATGTGAAACTACTTTGTATCTGCACCTGACTGCAATTAAAACAGCCACACATTTCCGGCAGGGCAGGTAAATAGATGTCCGTGCCTAAAAGGCTAACCGACCCTATTAGAATCATAACTAAGAGGAAAAAAAAGTGATGGTGACGCAACATGGAAATTTCTATCCCTACGATATTTTTTTGGGTATAATGGCCCAGTGTAGGTTGACTTCCACAGGTTGTCAATAGCATTGCTTGTGAATTGCGGTCACTAGGGCGAAAATGTCACAATATTATATGAGAAATTGTATGAAAATATGACATTTCCTAGTAGCTGTGACATGGCATTTTTAAGAAAGTTATAAAACTTATTAATTGAGGAGTTTTGATCATGATAATGATGATAATGAAGGTGATGAAGGTGATGAAGGTGATGAGAATGAAGGTGATGAAGGTGATGAGAATGAGGAATATTATTAAAACAGTGACTGCCATAACCGCTCTTTGTGTTGTGATGGGGTTTTTAAATCCTGCGATGGCAGCCCCTAGAAATTCCATCTCTAGAAACCCCATTTTAAGAATTCATCCTGGTATGACATATACTCAGGTCAGACATGTATTAGGAACCCCGACTTCTAAAGTGTTTCTTAGCAATAATCATGAACAATGGGTTTATTCAAAGCGGGGATATAATGGTAGACCCTACCATAGCAAAGTGATTGAATTTAAACGAAGTCGTGTGATAGGTTTTTTCGATAAAAAACCAACCCGTCATCGAAGCTATCATCGTCATCCGCATCAATCCAGACATCAGCCCAGGCATCTTTGTCGGAATGCTCCAAGACCGGTCCTGCAGCTTAACTTAGGTTTTTAAGCTACACTCTTCGCGAATGAATTCGTAGGTATTGTTGCGCAGCCTTAGCGAACAATGCTCATGTAGATTTGGGAACGAAGCTTGCTCGGGGGGATGCGCGCCTAACCTACGAACTCATTCGCTTTGAGGATATCAAAAGTTTTATCGTTTTTATCGAAAGAGGATATTGAGAATTGCGAGTCATTACTTTTAATGCCAATGGAATTCGATCCGCAGCCAAAAAAGGCTTTTTTCATTGGTTTTCAAAACAAAAAGCTGATGTACTCTGCATTCAAGAAACAAAAGCTCACTTTGAACAATTAACCGATCCCCTTTTCTTTCCCGCAGGGTATCACGTTTATTATTGTAACCCAGAAAAAAAAGGTTACAGTGGTGTTGCTATTTATTCTCGAAAAGAACCAGATCTTATTCAAAAAGGTTTGGGTTGGCATTCTGCCGATACCGAAGGTCGGTATATACAAGCAGATTTTGGCAATTTATCGATAGCCTCTATTTATTTTCCTTCTGGCACGAGTGGTGACACTCGACAGATGGTTAAATATCATTTTATGGATGAATATCGCCAATTATTAGAAAAACAAAAAAAGGATGCACGGGATTATATTCTATGCGGCGATTGGAATATTGCGCATAAACCTATTGACCTAACCAATTGGAAGGCCAATCAAAAATGTTCGGGTTTTTTACCAGAAGAACGCGCCTGGTTAGATGAACTGTTTGGTGAAACCGGTGGCTTTGTCGATGCATTTCGAGTGGTCAATCAAGGCCCCGAACAATATACCTGGTGGTCTATGCGTAGTTTAACAGCCTGGGATAGAAATGTGGGCTGGAGAATCGATTATCAAATTGTAACACCGCGGCTAACGAATAAAATTAAATCGGCTGAAATTTATCGAGGAGAAAAATTTTCCGATCATGCTCCCTTAATTATTGATTATGATATCCAATTGTAAACCATTCTCAGGATTGAACTCAGCTGAGTGCATTCAGCAGATTGCACTCAGCCGAGATAGAACAATGTCTGAAAGTTTGTAACTATTCAGGGTATTGCCTCTGAACTAGATAAACCAAGGCGAGCCAATGCAAGTCAGTGTCAATCAGTTGATATTATCAAGAAAATAGGTTGATATACCCTTCGCCTTTCAAGCTGCGACTTTGTTGTCGGCTTGATTCGCTGCTCACAGGTTACATCTGTTCTTCTAGAATAAGACTAGTTTGTATAGTCGCATGGCAACTGAGCATATATCCAGCATAAATAGCAACTAAAAAATAGTTGCCATTTAATTTGTTTTGATCTATCTTAATGAAGGTAAATGGGGAATGAGTGTTAAGCAAAAATTAATTGAGCGTTTTAAGACTAAACCAAAAAATTTTACCTGGAAAGAGACTATTACATTATGCCAAAGTCTTGGATTTTCTGAAATTCAAGGAAGTGGATCTCGGGTAAAATTTTTTCATGAGAGATTAGATTTTGTGATTTGTATTCATAGACCACATCCTTCAACAATTGTTAAGGAATATGTGTTGCGGCAATTGTTAGATACATTGGAGAGGAAAGAGTTGATATGACAAATTTTTTTAAATACAAAGAATATATAGGTTCTATCGATGCAAATGTTCAAGATTTATTTTTGCATGGAAGAATTTTGTTTATTGATGATTTAGTGACATATGAGGCAGAAAGTCTGCCAGAATTAAAAACGTCATTCCAGGAAGCCGTGGATGATTATTTATTAACTTGTCAAAAATTAAATAGAAATCCACAGCAATCTTTTAAAGGCACTTTAAATGTCCGTATTGGCCCTGCTCTCCATAAAGAAATCGCATTGCATGCGGAAATGGGTGGTATTTCAATCAATGAATACATTAAGAAAGCAATTCAACGACAGGTTGAACAGGATCGCCATACCGATCGTTAATTAAGTGTCACTACTTGCGCCCCGAAGGGACGATGGAAAAATTCAACGGTTAAAGCTTCTGACTGCTCTTGGAAATATTTGTTTTTTCTTTCTAAATGGTATAGACTAGTCTACAGACTGGTTGACATTATCAAGAAAGGGTGGTGACATGCAAATAAAACGAGTAGGCGCCTTCGAAGCCAAAACACACTTACCTTCTTTGTTAAAGCAAGTACAAGCAGGAGACAGTATTATTATTACCAATAAAGGTCTACCCGTTGCTATTTTGTCACCTTATATTCCCGAAAAACAACAATCTGTTCAAGACATCATTAAATCTATCCGTACCTTGCGCTCCACCATTCACTTAAAAGGTCTATCCATTCGCGATATGAGGGAGGAAGGAAGACGATGAATTCCTTTGTTCTGGATTGCTCTGTCACGATGGTTTGGTGTTTTTCAGATGAAACAAATAAAATATCTGAAAACGCACTAGAAAAATTACAAACTGATCGGGCTATTGTTCCCAGTTTATGGCCATTTGAAGTGATGAATGTTCTATGGGTGGCTTTACGTAAAAAACGATTGACAAACACACAAGCCACTTCATTTATAACGCTCTTAAATGCGCTGCCAATCGATATTGATCCCATCTCACAAATAAATAAACGAGTGTTAGAACTGGCAAGAGAATATACACTATCTGCTTATGATGCCGCCTATTTAGAAATTTCTTTACGTCGGAATATCCCTTTAGTCACTTTAGATGAGTCTTTACGTAAGGCAGCCATAAAAAGTGGAACCACATTATTGTCAAATACTAAAATTAATGAAATAGGCTGAGAATTCTGAGGAGCATTTAGGAATATTGACCAAAATTTCGCATTCTGAGCTATACCCCTTCATTTATCATAAATTGCGTAAACACACAAGTCTGTTGACTCAGCTTAGACTTCCCTGTTATTATATACCATATTCCTAACCTTAACATATTGTCTGAATTTGAATTGAAAGGAGCATAATTATGATTATTCCAATTAGATTTTTTGATAAAAACTTCCAAGAAATATTTCGAACGGATGATACTGTAGCTGGGTGGTTTGTGCATTGCGTTTTAGAAACAATCACGATACCTGAAAATGTCCATGATGATGACCGAAAAAGAATATTTTTTGAAACCGCCAAGCTGAATAAAGAACTGGATTCCCTTATACTTCAAAAAGATTGCCTGGCATTTAGTGCGATGAAAGTGATGGTGGGAGATCAATTGGAAGATTTTATTTTACGTCATGCATTTAGGGCAATTCCAGGCATTGCAAGTGTAAGATTACGTAATGGTGAACGTCATGATAGACCCATTAAGGAATGTTTGGATGTAAAAATAGCAGTAGAAATAGAGAAGACTTCTTCATTACGATGGGATGCTAATGCATCGAAAGCCAAAATACTGACTCCTATTTTTGATAGTTTTTTGAATAAAAAATCTAATCAAGAAGAGTTGAGTAATTCCCCCAGTAAAGGAAGAAGCGAACAATCCATTTTAAAAACAGAAAATTTCTCTATTGAGACAAATCTCAAACCTAAGGCCGGCATGTCTCAAGCAAATACATCTTTAAAGAAACATGTAGATGAAGTAACATCATCACAAGACATAGGGGTTCCTGAGACAACAGCTAAGGCACTGAATGCTGTTACACCCTTTCTGCTTGAAGGCCATTTGCCACCCTTTCCCATGCCTTCTTCTGAAGATAATTTAACCTCTTTTTTTGAGACTGAAAAAGTACTCTCCCTGTAAAGGTTGGGATTGCCCCCTGGAATTTATAAGAGTATGGGAGCTTAGATGGGAGAATGGAAGGCGTATTTATTATGCTTATTTGTTCGAAGAGAATATATTGTTACTCCTGGGGGGAAATAAAAATG
>Ga0207050_1056_pt1 | contig 21406 bp, 18 predicted proteins | sample Alteio_BWMinCont_64_FD_153291 | JGI IMG/M metagenome (GOLD analysis project Ga0207050, IMG submission 153291) | Enriched cells from forest soil in Barre Woods Harvard Forest LTER site, Petersham, Massachusetts, United States -... | ecosystem: Environmental > Terrestrial > Soil > Temperate forest >...
TTGCTGTCATACTATAACGCTTTTTTGGGATCAGCAACGCTAAAGCATCTTTTGATTGATCGTAACTAACAGCAAGCCCACTTGGTTTTTTCCAAGCGGAAAATTTGTAAGCTAATTCCGTATGAAAGGCCTCTGGTTTGGCTCCTCGTAGATTATTTTGCGTTCCGAAAGATAGTGTAGATACTGAAAACGGACTCGCTGCGGTAACATACTCAACTACCAAACTGACCGGTTCTACACTCAATGTTCCTCGTGTGTCTATACCAGCCACCGGGTTGAGTATTTCGGTTTGCTCGTTGGTAGCAAAACCACTAAAACCATTCGAGGCGTCAATATTTCCATTATGCTGCATACCTACGGAATCTGTGATGTTTCGAATATAGCTAGCAGCTAGATTTAAATTCCACTTTTGCTTACTGAAAGTGTAGCTAACGTTTCCACCATAGTTATGAAGGCCTCTGTTTCCATCCGAGGTTTTACTAGGGCCTCGAAACACAAAAGCAGCTAAATTCAAATTATTTTCTGAATTTAATTGTGTAGAAAAACCAAGTGCAATCGCTCTTGCCTTGGTGCGACCAAGAGTCTTAGTAAATGCATTACTGATCATAGCGGAGGAATATTGACCAAATGGAACATAAAACTGGCCAATAGTGCTGTATAATGGCAACCGATCTAACTTACCTATAGTCAAAAAACCCCGTTCCAAAGCTAGCCTTGAATTATCGATACGACGGGGTGAAGTATGCGGAGGACCGTTGTCATACATGAAAGCAATAAGTCCAGTCACCCATGAATTTACTAAGACCTCGGTATCCAGCTCGATCCCAGTTAAATCAATATCCGTCATAGAGCGCCGCAAATTACCAAACTGATTGCCATGAATAATTTGGGCTTCGATCTTACCACTTAAATTAACGATTGGCGTGTTCATTTCAGGGAATTTATTTTGTTTATAAAGATAGTTGCGCAACTGCCTACGTTGTTGAAGCAAATAGAGGTCTTCATTGATATAAGGTTGATTGACCACCAAATCAGAGGCGTTATACTCTGAATTAATTCCTATGTATGGAGAGCTAATAACTGGTGTCCCTATGATAAAAACAGGACGATTAGGGTCAGCAACAATATCGATCTCTGTGGAAGAAGCTGTTACCTTAGTGACTTGCGTTTTTCTCGATTGTTGCCTTTGAAGATAGGTTACTTGGCTTTTCAAGTGTCGCAACTGTGATTCCAAAACTTGGGTGCGCCGCACTAATTTTTTAAAAAACTGATCATCACTTGTCGACTGATCATCACTTTTTGTTTGAACAGCTGCTAAAGCGATGTTTTTCTGCAATCCTAGGAAAAAAAAACCCATCACCAGGATCACCAATTTACATTTTTTTCCTAACATGCTCAACACTCTATTTATTATCGTGAGAGCTAGCGTATCTGCTTATCAAATCAAAATCAAGAAGGGTATCTGGCCCGTTAAATCAAAATTTTATGAATGAAAACAAGGGTCAACCCCACATTTTTAAAAATATCCTGCGCGTGATTTGTAAAATAAAAAAAGCCCGCTGAGCGGGCTTAAAAGTATAAGAGCCATTTGCTTTAAGCAAACTTAATGCTGGCGCGTAATTGACCAAAGGTAGATTTATTATTAGTGGCGCCAAGAGATACAATATTACCTGTGGCACTGGAAATAGCACCTTCACCCACGTTGTAATCTCTGTTTTGGATGACAGCTACACCTACATCAAACCATTTAGCGAAATTTACCAAATAATCTATGTATAGCCGTTTTCTTGGTAATAAAGTTGGCAAATGTGTCGTCTGTTGCCAACCCAAAGCAACACGTGATTGATGCGTTGCTACAGGGAACGTTAGACCAGTTTCTACACCCCAAACAATTGGTTTTTTTGAGTAAGGAATCTGTCCAAGAGGCGAAAAAACTGCCAATCCTAAAGGATATGGAAGCCTACGAGTCGTGCTTATGTAACTGGCATTAATATCAAACGGTCCAAATGTCATATCCGTATTAAAATTCCAAGCGGGAGTTTTTCGATTTGGTAAACCAGGTTGAAGTGTTAGTTCTATAGATTGATTGAGGTAGTAAGAAGACAGGTAATTAGAATCGGCAATATTGGCAATATAGCCAGCATCAAAATTTATTTTACCGACCGGTAGCATCCAGTCAAAGCCAAGGTCTACACCGCCATTTTGGATGCGACGTGTAGAGCCTAAATCACTTAACCTAGGGTTGCCTGGAAAGGTATAAGCTGCACCGTGGAAACCATTTGGTAGAACAAAGCCAAGCTGTGCAACAGTCTGATTAGTGACTGTAAACAACTGGGTTGGATTGTCGCTTTGCACAAATGAGTAAGGATCGGACTGCCCAAATGGCACGTACGCCTTACCAACTCGCAAGTAAACTGGTGTTGCTTGAAAATTCCCAATGGTCATGTATGCTGTGTCGAGGTTTGTCCTATTAACTGGATGCTGAACAAAAAGGGAATTGGGGATAGCATACGGCCCCGTGGATCTCGGGAGAGGAGTCAACGAGGTATAAACCAACGACATCATCGCTGAAACCCAATTATTAATACGTGTGTCGACAAATAAATTAGCATTATTCAATACTAGATCACTGGCACGGCCGTTAGAAGGTATAAGTGGAAAATTAGTTATAGATGGCTGTGGAGCAGTTGATGTAGCTGAAAATTTTGGATTATCTATTAAAAAAACGGGAGGTTGGTTGCCTAGATACGCATCCGTGTTGATCCAGCCACTTAGATTGATACGACAGGTCCAGCCACAGGGTTGATCAAACCCACCAGGTTGATTTCGATCAAGGATCATATCGACCTTATTCATTTCGTCTCGCATCACATCCAACTGGTACGATGTATCCATGTAGTAAGGCTGTGCTGCCAAAATAGGCCCGCTAAGCCCAAGCGCTACGAGCGAAGCAACAATCGTCTTGAGTTTCATACGTATCCATCTCCTTGTATAGGTTATTAACTCAATAATTAAACTTAATTTTACGTCTACAACCCACCGATAAAATTTGGAATGAGCTGCCATCATAAAAGTAATTCATACACCATCCACCATCTGAAAATCCCTTATTATGTCCTACCAAGGCTGTTTAATTTCCATTCCTGTCACTACAAATAAAGCAATATCGGCGAAAATGAAACAACCCTGGTCTTGGCACCGCCGTAAATCTTTGTAAACTACGGTCTTGCAAACTCTAAATGGAGAATTTGCCTAGCGGTTCGCCAGAACCCTGCTGCTGCACTTTATTTATCTTATTTTTTGATTTTACTTTCAGCTTTGGTAAACATGAAGCTTTGTTATTTTGCTGAAAACAGACGACTACCAAGCTCAGGCAGTCATTGCGCTTTATACCTAACACAATGACGTGTGTCAATGCTTTTTTTAGAAAAACACTTCTCCACTACGGAGCTCAAAAAGAAACCTCACCAGTTGCAAGAGAAAATAGACGATAGATTCATCAAAATCAAGTTTCGGATATCTTTTTTTGCAAATCGCCCGTTTCATACAACTGCTTAATGATATCACAGCCTCCGATCAATTCTCCTTTACAGTAAAGCTGCGGAAAAGTTGGCCAATTAGAATACTGCGGGAGTGCAGAACGAATTTCAGCATTTTCTAAAACGTTAACATGCGCAAATTCTACTCCACAGGATTGTAGGATCTGGGCTGCCTTTGTAGAAAATTTACAAGCAGGATTACTCGGCGTTCCCTTCATGTACAGGATAAGCGGGTAGGTAGAGATTTGTTGTTTAATAAGGGCTAAGACGTCATTCACAGAAATGCTCATCATTTTTTCAATTTATTATAATAATTTAAGTTTGTTAAAACCGCAATGCTTGCCTTATCGGCACCATTGATTTTAAACTAGAATAAGTGATGAAGGCAAAGTGAGGAAGGCATCATATTTAAGTTCGACCCTTACACAGAATTTTTTACCTCTCCATTGAAAAAAATGAGGATTTATTTTTCATGAAACATGAACTACCCCCGCTGCCATATGCTTTAGATGCACTGGCACCAATTCTTTCCAAAGAAACTTTGGAGTACCACTACCATAAGCACCATCAAGCCTACGTAGACAAGCTTAACGACCTCATCCAGGGCACCGAGTTTGCTGATCTTTCGTTGGAAGAAGTGGTGAAGAAGGCTTCTACTGGCCCCATCTTTAATAACGCGGCTCAAGTTTGGAACCACACTTTCTACTGGCATAGTATGACTCCAGAACGTACAAAAAACAAACCCCGTGGTGCGTTAGCGATAGGCATCGACAAATCATTTGGTTCTTTTGAAAAATTTAAAACAGCTTTCAGTACAGCAGCAGTTGCTCAGTTCGGTTCTGGATGGGCTTGGTTGATTGAAGATGCAGGTGGTCTCGCTATTCAAACGACAGGTAATGCGATGAATCCCTTTCGTGAAGGAAAGAAATGCTTAATGACTTGTGATGTCTGGGAGCATGCTTACTACATTGATTATCGTAATGCTCGTTCGAAATATTTGGAACAGTTTTGGGATTTAGTAAATTGGAATTTTGCTATAAAAAATTTCGAAAAATAACGAGTGTACCATGTCATCTGCTTTAATGTCTGTTTATCCTAAACGTTTATCTGTTGCTTTTGTAAAAGGATCAGGCGTTTGGCTGTGGGACACAAAGGGTGAAAAGTACTTAGATGCCCTGGCAGGTATTGCAGTGTGTGGTTTGGGCCATTCACATCCAGTAGTGACGAAAATTATCTGCGAGCAAGCTGGAAAATTAATTCATACATCGAATACCTATCAAATTCCCGAACAGGAGGTGCTGGCGGCTACGTTAACGCGTGTATCAGGCATGGATCAGGTTTTTTATGCTAATTCAGGTGCTGAATCCAATGAAGCTGCGCTAAAAATGTCGCGTCTCTACGCGCGAAAAAAGGGAAATTCCAAACCTATTGTCATTGCGATGAAAAATGCCTTTCATGGTCGGACGATGGCAGCGCTGAGCGCAAGCGGTGAACGCTTACAAATTGATTTTGAGCCATTATTGCAAAGGTTTATTCATATTCCATTCAATGATATGGAAGCTTTAAAAGCAAGTAGCGAGCAGCATAAAAAGGATATTATTGCTATCATGCTAGAACCTATACAAGGCGACGGTGGTATTCAGGCAGCGAAGCCAGAGTTTTTGCATGCTATCCGTAGGCTTTGTGATGAACATGATTGGCTTATGATACTCGATGAAATTCAAACGGGACTTTGTCGTACAGGACCTTGGTTTGCTTATCAAGATTATGATGTATTACCTGACATCGTGACAGTTGCTAAAACTTTAGGTAACGGCTTTCCGATCGGCGCTTATCTTTCCCGTGGTAAAGCAAATGATTTATTTTCAATCGGAAAACATGGCTCAACGTTTGCAGGTAGTGTGCTGGCGTGCGCCACGGCAATAACCGTGTTGACAATATTAGAAAAGGAGCAGATCTCTGCACATGTAAGAAAAATTGGAGATTATTTAATGCAACGGTTAACAAAAATTTTTGCCAAACATCCTCACGTTGTTTCCATACGTGGCCAAGGCTTAATGTTGGGAATTCAACTAGACACAGATTGCCGGGAGCTTCCTCACGTTGGACTTGAGCATCGCCTGCTATTTAATGTTGTTGCCAATGATACTATACGGCTATTGCCTGCATTAATTCTGCAAAAGCAGGAAGCGGATGAAATTTGTTCTCGTTTACTGAACGTGGTTAATGCTTTTTACGCAGCCCGGTCACTATGACGATTACTCAAGGAAAAAGATTAAATAACGAATATCTTATTCGATGTTTTTGTAGTAACTATTGTGATTCATATTCCTGTGTTGGCCACTCGTGTTATACAACAAAAGGATATGTATTGGGAGTCCGACGATTAAATTGAATAAACTCGGTTTTGAAATGCAGGAAACGCGCTATCATCAAGTGCGCGCGATCACCCTGTGTGGCGGACTGAAAAACATATTTCTCGCTATATTTAAAATTACCTTTGGAATTATCGGACATTCGCACGCGCTGTTGGCAGATGGCATCCACTCTCTATCTGATTTACTCATCGACGTAGTTGTTATGATTGCGTCAAAGTTTGGCAGTAGGGCCGCAGATGAAGATCATCCTTATGGGCATGGGCGTATTGAAACTGCGGCAACTATGTTTTTAGCGTTTAGTTTAGCGCTGGCTGCACTTGGTATTATAATAGATGCTGGTTTTACACTGGCTGCTGCTCGCTTTAATCTAATGCCTTCACATTATGTTTTATGGATTGCTGGCATATCTGTTATTTTAAATGAGTGGCTGTATTACTGGACTAAACAGATCGCGCGACAGATCAAATCAAAATTATTGATGACTAATGCGTGGCACCATCGCAGTGATTCCGCTTCTTCCTTAATTGTTTTCGTTGGCATAGTGGGTGCATATCTAGGATTTCCGAAATTAGATACGTTTGCCGCTGCAGTGGTAGGTTTGATGATACTCAAAATAGCCTGGAGCTTTGGATGGCATAGCATACGTGAATTAGTCGACACAGTGGCTAACGTTGAAGAAACGGAAAAAATAAAACAATTTATTAAAAAAATTCCTGGTGTAGAGGCTATTCATCAATTACGTACACGTTCAATCGCTGACTCGATTTTTTGTGATGTGCACGTTTTAGTTAATCCGAGGCTGAGTGTGTCTGAAGGCCATCGTATTAGCCAAGAAGTAGAGTCCCGTTTAACTGAGCAGTTTCCGGAAGTTTCTGATATTATTGTGCACATTGACACAGAAGATGATGAAATAACAAACTCTTCTAGTCATTTACCAAATCGTTCAACTCTACTACCTTTGCTAAAACGAGCCTGGCAAAATTTGATACCTACCGCTGTTATTGATACATCCACTATACATTATCAAGATAATAAAATTATTATCGAATTAAAATTACCAATTACTTTTTTGGATCGCACTGATTTGTTATCAAAGGTAAAAAAAATAATGAAGTCAGAAAAATTTATTACAGATATTAAACTTTTTTACTATAAGGCTGATGAATAAAAATTTTACTATTGCAACTTGGAACGTCAATTCGCTACGCGTTAGACTTGATCATGTTTTAAAATGGTTGGCTATTCGACAACCAGATGTACTGGCCTTGCAGGAAACTAAAGTGGAAGACGAACACTTTCCTCAGGAAGCATTGCGCCAAGCGGGATATCATGTTTTTTTCAATGGTCAAAAAACATATAACGGCGTTGCTATTATTAGCCGCATGCCAATGCGTAACCCTATCACAATCCTTCCCGATGTCGATGCTAATCAACGCCGTATCTTGATCGTCAGTATTGATGTGCTGCGCATCGTGAACATTTATGTACCTAATGGTGCTGTCATAGGTTCTAATAAATATGATTATAAATTAAATTGGCTTAGCAAATTACAAGAGCAACTACAACATGAACTTGACCAGCATCCAAATTTGATCGTATTGGGTGATTTTAATATTGCACCCGAGGATAAGGATGTTCATGATCCTGCTGCTTGGGAAGGACATGTGCTAGTTAGCCTGCAGGAACGTCAAGCATTGAGGGAAATGCTAGAATTGGGGCTTATAGATAGCTTTCGCCTATTTAATCTGGAGTCAGGGTATTATAGCTGGTGGGATTATCGCGCGGGAGCGTTTCGACGAAACCATGGTTTACGCATTGACCATATACTGAGTAGTGCTGCCTTGGCGCCCCACTGTGTTAAATGTGAGATAGATACGAGCACACGCCGCTGGGAAAAACCATCAGACCACGTACCCGTCATTGCGAGCTATAGAGACATACTCACTTAGGATTCAAGCCATGACAGATACTATCAAGGCACGTTTTGGAATTGGGGAAATTGTTCAACATAATTTGTTTGGCTATCGCGGTGTTATCATCGATGCTGATCCAGGATTTCAAGGCGATGAAAATTGGTATAGTAAAAATGCTCCAGGAAGTCCGCCAAAAGATAAACCGTGGTACCAAATTTTGGTACATGGTTCAGTGCACCACGCCTATGCGTCGGAAATGAATTTAACAAAAGACGAAACCTGTGATCCGATTGAGCATCCTGAATTAGATTATTTTTTTGACGATTTCAAAAATGGTTTATATCACCGTCGCCAGTACAGCAATTGAAATATGCTTTTTTCTATTAAGAGGTGTGCGCTTTTTAGATAGGAAGGGATGAATTTGCAATCACCTACCACAGAGACACGCAATGAAAACCCTAACTCTAATTCGGCATGCAACGGCTAACAACAGACAAATTTCACAAGCAGATAGCGAACGTAGCTTGAGCGAAATAGGCCGGCTTGAAGCAAGAAACATTGCCCAGCAGTTGCAAAAAAGAGGTGGCTTGCCAGATTATTTGCTGTGTAGCCCTACAAAACGAACTAGGCAAACCGCTGCTATCCTGTGCCAAACGCTTCACTTGAGTTCCAGAATAATACATGTGGATGATATCCTCTATTCCGGTGACTTAGAGGCTATTTTGAGTTGTTTGCAAGGTTTAAAAATGGCTCAACAGCTTTTTGTTATTGGACACAACCCTAATATAAGCCACTTAGCACATTGTCTTTGTAAAGCTTCACAGGGGATTATGTTACCTCCTGCGGGTGTTATTTGTTTAGAATTCTCCACTATAAGTTGGAACACATTATCACAAGTGCTAGGCAGGCTTTTGTTCTTTACTGAACCAGATCATGCATTGTGCTGAAGATCTTTTTCAACAAGCTATAGATGCCTACCGGCAAGGAAGGGTGGAATGCGCAAAAAAACACTATGAGCAGCTATTGGCCTATCAACCATGGCAGGTACGAGCGATGGTCGAACTCAGTTTACTTGCTGCGGAAGGACAGCAGTGGGATATTGCGATTACTTGGATCCACAAAGCTTTAAAGATCCAACCAAATTCAGCGCGTTTTCATTACCATTTAGCTACGTTTTTGAAACGCAACGGCCAATTTGAATTAGCTTTCTTGCATTATGAAACAGCCTTACACTGGGATCCGTACTGTGCAGCAGCATATAATAATTGTGGAGTCCTATTTTTTAAGCAGCATAAATACGTTGAAGCCTATCGACACTATGCACAGGCTATTCATCTAAAACCCGATTATCTAGAAGCCCACTTCAATTTGGGACTGCTTTTCATGATGCAAGCAAAGAAGGAAGAAGCTATCGTGCAATTCAAGCGGGTGCTAGCTTTAGATCCTGATGCAATAGGAGCACACTGGCAATTGGCTATGATTTATTGGCAGTTTGGCCATTTTGAAAAGGTCCATGAACATTATTTAGCACTACTTAAACTAACTCCTAATTCGCCTGAGTTGCTTAATAACGTAGGTGCTCTTGCACTTAAACAGAATCGATCAAAAATTGCTATCGATTATTTCAGAAAAGCGCTTGCAATTGATCCGAAGCACCAGGACAGCAGAAATAATTTAGCGGCCAGCCTATTACAAAACAATGAATTTGATGAATCTATTTGGCATTACTCTCTATACTTACGTATAGAGCCACACGCTAAAGAAGCGCTTTATAATCGCGCGCAAGGTTTTATGTTAACTGGACAACTTGATCAAGCTATGCGAGATCTTAGAAAAATACTGCAGCAGGATGCTAATGATATTGATGCTCTCAGCAATCTCGCTGCCATTTATCTAAAGCTAGAGGATACGGAAGCAGCCATCAATGGCTATCAACAAGTTTTAAAATGTAAACAAAACGATCCGGTAGCTGCATACATGCTAAGCGCGCTGACACAGCGGTCAACATTCGTCGCTGCTCCCATAGAATATATTAAAAATCTATTTAATAGCTATGCATGGCAATTTGATAGGCATTTAGAAGAGGTACTATACTACAAGACGCCCATATTACTGCGAGAGCTGATTTTTCCTTGTTTAAAATGTAAAAAAGCCAAGATACTCGATCTAGGTTGTGGTACAGGGCTAAGCGGAATGCCATTTGTTGACATAGCAGATAAATTAATCGGTATTGATATTTCCAATAAAATGTTAGAGCAAGCAAAGAAAAAAAATTGCTATGATCAATTAATTGAAAATGACATTCTAAGTGCGCTTGTCAAGCTAAACGATAACTATGATTTAATTTTGTGCATTGATACCATAGTGTACTTCGGAGAACTGGATGAATTATTTTCAGCAATTGTCGCGCGCTTGAAGAAAAATGGATTATTTGCTTTCTCAGTTGAAGTATCTAATGAAACGGAAATTTTTTATCATTTGCAAATTACTGGCCGTTATAAGCATTCGAGTGTCTACGTAAAAAAATTGGCAAAGAAGCATAATCTATGCTGCCTTAGACAGCGAGTCGTTGATGGGCGTTATCAGAAAGGGAAATTTATAAAAACAGGTCTATTTGTGTTAGAAAATGCAAACTAATCAAGAATAAAGTCCTGAAATATAACTTGCTACTGCCACAATATCTGCATCACTCATTTTTTTTGCAATAGCTGACATCATTTGATGTTCGTGATCTATACGCGTACCTGCGCGAAATGCCATTAATTCTGCTGTAATATAGGCTGCATGCTGGCCGCTCAAGCGGGGAAACCCAGCAAACGGATTTCCCAAGCCAGCTGGGCCATGGCAGGCTAAGCAGGCGGGAATTCCTTTTACAAAACTTCCTCCACGGTAAAGCTGTTGACCTAGCAAAACTAAATCTGATTGAGCAGCGTCAATAGTAGTGGGAAGACTAGCATAGTGGTTGACAATTTGTATCATCTCTTGCTCGGATAAAGGATTTACTATGGCTGCCATGCTTGCGTTGTGGCGACCGTGTTTTATTCCTGGACGAAAATCTTTTAATGCTTTGAGAAGATAAATAGTATTTTGTCCTGCTAATTTAGGATAGGCCTCATTAACAGAGGCATTGCCGTCGTTGCCATGACAGCTTGCACAACGCAGTAAAATGGGTTTTATAGACCGCGCTGTTTTAACAGCACTTTGACAAATAAAAGGAAAAAATAGGAAAAATAGAAGCGCAGACCACTGCAACCCCCGCCCCACAATGCGTTGTTTAACTACTGAAAACAAAATTGACAGTCTTGCACTTTTTTTGTGGTTTAATTGCAATGAGGTTAGAAACATGTCGCGCTTAACTCCTACGATTGCTATCCGTGAAATTTCAGCTGATCCAAGACAAAGATTGGCTAAATTGGGCTGGCATAGTTTAAGGTAGTATAATAAGCAGGGTCTATCATAGACAAAGCTATCAAGATACAAGATAAAAGAGGAGCTCAGAATTTTGTGGTACCGTCGTCCACTGAAATAACTGTTCGTGCCGTTATATTAGCGGTTGTACTTGCTATTATCCTAGCGGCAGCGAATGCTTACCTAGGTTTAAAGGTGGGACTCACTATTTCAGCTTCTATTCCGGCTGCCATGATTTCTATGGGCGTCTTGCGATTTTTTAAAAATTCATCAATTCTTGAAAATAATATTGTTCAAACCGGTGCTTCAGCCGGAGAAGCACTTGTTGGTGGTACTGCCTTTATCCTGCCAGCTTTGATTATTCTACACTATTGGCAGCATTTTTCCTATTTACAGACTCTCATTCTTTCCTTAATCGGCGGTATTTTAGGAATATTATTTTCGATCCCTTTGCGACGCGTCTTACTAGCGGACAAAACGTTACGTTTCCCAGAAGGAACAGCAATCGGCCAGGTCCTAAAGATGAGTCAGGATTCAAAAAATGGAAACTTAAGAAGACTTACACAGGGAGGTGCATGGGGCGCTGTGATTACTCTGTGTCAGAGCGGATTTCAGATCATGGCTGATCATGCAGCAACGTGGTTTAAAGTAGGAAATAAATTTGTTTTTGGATTTACCTTTGGTTTCGAACCAGCCATTTTAGCGGCTGGCTACATTGTTGGTATCAACGTTGCGCTTAGCACATTACTTGGTGTAGTGATTGGTTTGGTAGTGGGTATTCCCATTTTTAGCTACTTACATCCCCTTGTTACCGATGTAGATGCTAGCAGTGTCGCTGTTACAATCTGGCATTCCTATATTCAGCCCATCGGTGTAGGGACGATGTTAGTTGGTGGGTTGTGGACTATGGCACTGCTCATGAAGCCGATCATAAGTGGCATGCAATCGTCATTTACCTCTTTGAAAACGATAAAAAAGAGTGGTTACACTGCATTGCCTAAACACGAACGTGATATTCCGATTCACTATGCTATGGGACTATTGATTGTGCTATTGATTCCATTGGGCGTCATCTTATTTAATTTTGTCAGTCATCCTATTCTTGGTTTAGGGATAAAGCTGCAAATTATTACATTGACCATAATGATTCTCTTTATTTTGCTAGCAGGCTTCTTTTTTTCCTCATTGTGTGGATACTTTGCTGGACTCATTGGTAGTAGTCAAAATCCACTCTCAGGTATTGTGTTATCTGTACTTCTGCTTGTTTCCCTTCTGTTGTTGGGATTATTTCATTGGGTGCCGGAAGCTACACAAAATACCCAGCGCTTACTCGATAGTGAAGGTTTGGCCATTATCATCGGAACATTGATAAGCAGTGCTTGTGCTATTAGCAATGATACGATCCAAGATCTAAAAACTGGACAAATTGTTGAAGCTACACCGTGGAAACAGCAGGTTATTTTGGTGCTCGGCGTCGTCGTTTCTGCCTTAGTGTTGGCACCTACCCTAGAGTTACTTTTTAATGCCTATGGAATGGGTGGTGTTTCTCCTCCGGGACGTTACGTGGACCCCTCGCAAATGCTTTCTGCACCGCAAGCGACATTGATGGCGAGCCTTGTTGTCGGTGCATTTACGCATAATCTGCCTTGGAATCTACTTGGCATTGGTTTTCTCGTAGCTATGGCTTGTATTATCGTTGACAGGCTCCTCCAGCGGCATGGGATGCGCTTACCGATACTTGCAGTGGGCGTGGGTATTTATTTACCATTGGATACGTCTTCTGCTCTAATTTTAGGCGGACTTGCTTCTTATGTAGTGGATCGGACAGTAAGGAAAAAACATTTAACGCAAACAGAAACGCCAGAGGAGAATCACGCTAGACAACGTGGCTTGACATTGGCTTGTGGTTTAGTGGCAGGGGCTTGTTTAATGGGTGTAGTGCTTGCTGTTCCATTTACATTGGCACAATCTACCGAAGTATTACGTTTGATGCCTGCTCATTTCACTGGGATCGCCAAAGTATTAGGTGCACTTTCTACAGTAGCTATTTTTGCTTGGATGTATCGAACGGTTTGCGGATTTAAATCTGACTCTCCTAGTTCATGGAAGGATGGGTCGTGCTAAAATTTTACAATCCTTCCTCTCTTGGCAGGCGTAGTGATGCGCTTCCAGGGTGTTGGGATCTGATCGCTTGTGTTGTCGTTTTAGGCATACTTGCAGTGTTTGTTTGGGGAGGCAGGCAGTTATCAGCTCCCTATCAGCTCGGTCAAATACTTCCACTTTCTTTAGATCCACATAATCTTCCAAAGTATGCTTTATTTACAGTGTTACGTTTGTTTATCGCCATGGCTTTTGCGTTACTGTTTACCTTTACTATCGGAACCCTAGCGGCTAAAAACAAGCGAGCCTCCAGTCTAATTATTCCTTGCATCGATGTTCTGCAGTCTGTACCCGTCATCGGTCTTCTATCGATTACCGTGGTAGGTTTTATTAAGTTATTTCATGGTAGTCGTCTAGGTCCTGAATCGGCTGCTATCTTTGCCGTATTTACGGCACAAGTTTGGAATATAGCACTTAGCTTCTATCAAAGCCTACGATCCATTCCAGCAGAGCTCAAAGAAGCCGCCGATATGTTTCATCTTTCTGCTTGGCAGCGCTTTTGGCGCGTAGAAGTTCCCTTTAGTGTACCGGGATTGCTCTGGAATATGATGTTGTCAATGTCGGGTAGCTGGATTTTTTTAATTGCTTCGGAGAGTATTTCTGTTAATAAGCAAACCATACTATTGCCTGGTATGGGTTCTTATTTGAGACTAGCGATTAGCCAATCCAGTATAACGGCTGTTGTTTATACTATCCTTACTCTCTTCGTTGTGATACTACTGTACGATCAATTGTTTTTTAGGCCACTGCTTAGCTGGTCCAAGAAATTTACCTTTGAACACGTGAGCCAAGAATATGTTTCACAATCTTGGTTAACAACACTTTTACAGCGATCCAGCTTGCTGCAATATGTGGGTCGTTGCTTTGGAACTTTAGGTGATTTTTTTGTTAATTTGCCGTTTTTAAAGCGTTCACAATCTTTAAAAAGAGCTAGAAATGCAAATCTAAATATAGCTTTGACAATTGTTTGGTATTCCGTTACGACCGTGATCACCTTAGGTTCCTGTTGGTTATTAGCTCAATTTATAGCACGCCACATTAGATTGACTGAGGTACTACCTGTTTTATTTTTAGGATCCATAACGGCCCTGCGGGTTATTTTGGTTACGCTAGTATGTAGTATTATTTGGGTTCCCATTGGTGTTTGGATAGGACTAAACAGACGTGCCGCTAAAGTTGTACAGCCCGTGGCACAATTTTTAGCAGCGTTTCCTACCAACGTTTTATTTCCCATCGTAGTCATCCTGATTCTGAAATATCAACTAAATGTTAATATTTGGACAACACCACTTATGTTGTTGGGAACGCAATGGTACATTTTGTTTAACGTCATCGCAGGTGCTTCTGCTTTACCAGAAGACTTAAAGCAGGCAACAGCTAATTTTGGTGTGAAGGGCTGGCAATGGTGGCGCCGTTTTGTCTTACCCGGAATTTTCCCTTACTGGGTAACCGGTACCGTAACAGCGGTGGGCAATTGTTGGAATACGAGCGTCATTGCCGAAGTAGTGAGTTGGGGTGCTACGACGTTAACAGCCAACGGTTTAGGTGCCTACATTGTAAAGCAGGCGACACTCGGTGATTTTCCACGTGTTGCATTAGGCATGGTGACCATGAGTATGTATGTTTTATTGATGAATCGTTTAATCTGGCGGCCCCTCTACAATGTAGCCCAAGGTCATTACAAATTAGATCAATAAATGCTTTATGAAAAAACAAGCCATCCTTACCGTGCAACATATCAGCAAATCATTCAAAAAAGCTGAGCAGCAGGAGCTGTTGGTCTTAGATAACGTTAATTTTGAACTTTATGAAGGCGAGATCGTTGCACTATTGGGAAAATCTGGCTCAGGAAAATCTACGTTGTTGCGTATTATTGCGGGTCTTTCTGAACCAAGTAGTGGTACCGTGAGTTATTGTAGGCAAGCGGTTAAAGGCCCTGTGCGAGGTATGGCGATGGTCTTTCAAAACTTCGCTCTTTTACCTTGGCTCACTGTTTTGGAAAATGTTGAACTTGGTTTAGAAGCCTTGGGTGTGCCACGCGCTGAACGCAGAACCCGTGCTTTGAAGGCTATTGATATCATAGGATTAGATGGCTTTGAGTCTGCTTTTCCTAAAGAACTATCGGGTGGGATGCGCCAACGTGTGGGTTTTGCGCGAGCACTTGTTGTCGATCCAGACGTTTTATTAATGGACGAGCCATTTTCAGCGCTTGATGTTTTAACAGCAGATAACCTGAAAAGCGATCTTCTGGATCTATGGGCGTCTAAGCAAATAGGAACACGCGGAGTCCTGCTGGTGACACATAGCATTGAAGAAGCGGTGCTACTGTCTAATCGCGTTATTGTCTTTAACAGTGACCCTGGTGCTATTCGTGCAGAGCTTAGTATTGATTTATCGTATCCACGTTCGGAGCAGGAGCCAGCGTTTCGCAAGCTAGTCGATCAAATTTATTCTTTAATAACCCGCCAAATGGATGAACACAAAAAACTGTTGTATACCGATCAAATACCACGTATTACTGGTATTGGGTATCGGCTTCCTGATGCTGATATTTCTGAACTCAGTGGTCTACTAGAAACCTTGGATCAATCCGAATATCGGGGGCATGTAGGCTTACCAGAACTTGCTGAATCCCTACATTTAGATGTGGATGTTCTGTTGCCTTTGACTGAAGTATTAGACATTTTGGGTTTTGCCCACGTTAGTCAAGGGGACTTAATTCTAACAGACGCCGGTAAATTATTTGCGAATGCAGATATTCTGGAGCGAAAAAAGATATTTGCTGCACATTTGCTTCGTTATGTACCACTAGCCAAACACATTCGCCAAGTGTTAGAGGAACGGCGTGCAGTAGGACAACGTGCATCCCGAGATCGCTTTCTTAATGAATTAGAGGATTTCTTAAGTGAAAAAGAAGCAGAACGCGTACTACGTACCGTCATCGATTGGGGCCGCTATGCTGAGTTATTCGCTTATGCCGATAATACCCGCATGTTAAGCTTAGAAAATCCAAATTAACAATGAAATCGCCAGCTATGAACAGCGAAGGATTCTGCGAATCAGGTCTTAAGGTTATTAAAATTGAAGCTAAAGCCATTAATGATCTGGTACAGCATATTGGCCCAAATTTTGCTCGTGCTTGTTATTTACTCCTTGCGTGCGAAGGACGAATCATCGTTATTGGTATTGGAAAATCAGGTCACATTGGCAATAAAATCGCTGCTACGCTAGCAAGTACAGGGAGCCCCGCGTTTTTTGTTCACGCAGCTGAAGCTAATCACGGCGATTTAGGGATGATTAACTCCAAAGATGTCGTTTTAGCGATTTCATACTCTGGAGAAACAGATGAGCTCATCAGTATTCTTCCCACACTGAAGCTATTGCAGATCCCTTTGATTCTCCTTACGGGTAATCCTTATTCTACCTTAGCTCAGCAAGCCACCGTTGCTCTCAGCATCGGCGTTAAAGAAGAAGCTTGTCCTTTGGGGCTAGCGCCTACCTCAAGTAGTACGGCGGCACTAGTCATGGGGGATGCCATTGCCGTATCATTGTTGAGTGCAAGGGGTTTCACCCACCATGATTTTGCTAAAGTTCATCCAAAGGGCCAATTAGGACGCCGTTTATTACTGAAGGTTTCCGATCTCATGCACACGGGTGATGCGATCCCCCATGTTATGGTGGGTACTCCAATCATCAAAGTGTTATTAGAAATGTCGAGAAAACGCTTAGGTATGACTGTGGTTACGGATGAAGAACAGCGAGCTGTAGGGGTTTTTACAGACGGTGATCTGCGGCGCGTTATTGATCAGTCTTTAAATTTACGGTTGATACCGATTGAAAAAGCCATGACGTTTAATTATAAAACAACAGCGGCTGATCAGCTTGCCACGGAGGCTTTACGACTCATGGAAGACAATAAAATTACGACCTTGATCATTTTAGATGACGAAAAAAAGCCACAGGGTGTTATCCATATTCATGATATCTTAAATCAGGGTGTTAAGTGAAGTGCTTTGCTACATTTTATCGCCTAAAAACCTAGTACGAGAATGTTTTTCAGAGCACTGGTGATCAACCTTATCCTGGTAATGCTAATCCTATTAGGGACCTGGTATACCTGGCAGCAGTTGACTCACTCAACCAATCCATTAACAACACTACATCAACCTGATGCCTACGCTACAGAAGTCATTGTGTCTCATACGGATATAACAGGCCATCTTTATGATCAACTAAAAACTCCTTTATTGGTACACTATCCACTGAATGATAGTACCTTTCTCTCTGAACCTTTATTTAGCTTATTTTTGAAAAAGAATGAATCGTGGGAGCTTGCAGCCAAATATGGTAGACTCAAAGAAAATAATGAGCTTTTGCTACTTTGGGATCAAGTTAATCTGACTCAGAAAAAACAGGCTTGTGTCATACCTAGTGCTCGCTTAACGACCTCTGTTTTGACAATTTATTTAAAAAAAAAAACAGCGGACACTTCCTTACCCGTTACCATTGTGCAGGCCAACCAAGTGATTCAGGCAGTGGGTTTACACGCTGACTTTACTAAAAAGACTATTCAGCTTCTCTCTCAGGTTACGGCACAAGTCAAGCCTACCAAGAAGTAAGTGGAGGTTAGCATGTGGAGACGACCAGCAATTTCGCAACGGAGTCAAAAAAATAAGTGTACAAGATATTTATGCCTAGTAAAGGTGTTGTTCGTCTTGATTTACCCTCATGCATTTGCCTATGCAAACAATCTAGATAGCTTAAAAATCATTGACTTTAAGGCAGATACATTGCTGTTCAACAATGGAACTAAAGTAGGTGTTTACCAAGGCCATGTAAAATTAACACAGGGATCTCGTATTTTGACTGCGGAGTACGCTACCAGTTACACCAACCGAACAGGAGCAATAGTTAAAATTATCGCCATAGGCCATCCAGCAAAGTGTCGCATTCTCGTTTCTCAGAAGCAACCTGTGTTAATTGCTACAGGGAGTACCATTTACTATTATCCCCTACAGGATTACCTTGAGGCTGTTGGAGATGCATGTATCGTCCAAGGACACAACCATTTCCAAGGGGTACGTCTTCACTATGATTTTAAAAAAAAGACAGTGGGATCGCCTTCCTCTATGCAAGGGCACACTCGGATTTTATTGGCACCATTATAAATAAGCACGTATTTTATGAACAAACTACAAGCGATTCATCTGGCGAAACGCTATCGTGACCGGGTTGTTGTGAAAAACGTTTCACTAGAAATAGAGCCAGGAGAAGTGGTTGGTTTACTAGGTCCGAATGGGGCAGGGAAAACAACTAGTTTTTATCTTATCGTTGGTCTCATTGAAAGTGCTCAAGGAAAGATTTTACTCAACGATCGAGACCTTACTCATTTGCCCATGCACATGCGTGCCAGGGCTGGCATCGGCTATTTACCACAAGAACCCTCTATATTTCGCAAACTAAGTGTTGCAGATAATATCCTTGCTATTTTGGAGTTGCGTAAAGATCTGACTAAAGAACAACGCAGGCAACACTTAGAAAGTCTACTTCGTGAATTTCACATTGATCATGTCCGTAGCACCTTAGGGATAAACCTATCCGGTGGAGAACGGCGACGTGTGGAAATTGCACGTGCTTTGGCTATGGAACCAAAATTTATCCTGCTTGACGAACCCTTTGCTGGTATTGATCCTATTTCTGTTGTTGACATTAAACGTATGATCACGCATCTCAGCCATCGCGGCATTGGTGTATTGATCACGGACCATAATGTTCGTGAAACGCTGACGATCTGCAAGCGAGCATACATCGTCAGCGAAGGAGAGACAATTTACGCCGGCACGCCTAAAGCAGTGTTGAATAATCAACGCGTCCGGGAAGTATATTTGGGTCAAGAATTTGACCTTTAAACAAATGCGCTACCGATTGCCTGATATTGTATGACTTGTCCTCGTGCAAGTTGAGGCGGTAGGCATTAATGCTGATTCCTTTGAAGGTTTAGGAAAAAAATCCATGGAGCGCGAAGAAGTTTCAGGCGGCAAGATAACGGATAAGGTAGGCGTCGTGCGTGCCTTCATGTCTGCAGGGAACATTATTGGAAAAAACTCTGACTCCTCTGACTCTGACTCCTCTGACTCTGAGAGTATTGGCGTTGAAATTGATCGCGAAGGCATAATACCCAACAGATCATTATGGTGGGATGTAGAGTAGCTAGGTCTGCGGGGCAAACGAGCAGAAGTAGAAGTAGAAGATTTTCGATGTGATGTCGATGGAGTGCAGTAGCCGCCGTTACCCAATAATTTCAGACATGGTTCTACATGCAGTGCTAGCTCCTGCTGCGAACGTAGATTCGGATGGAGCTGTAACAGTTTTTCCAATCTATCTACAGCATTCCAACCTTGTGTCTTACCTATTGCTTGCTGGTGATATTGATCAAAGTACTGCACGATCGACAGCAGTGTAGAGGGGTATACACGGGGGGTTTTATTCATCAGATCTCCTACAATCAATGCTTTAAAATGGTCAAAAGCAATGTGCCATAGAGAGAGTATTGCTGCTTCGATCGGGTTATCTTGCTGGTTGCACTCTACCCCTATATTTTTCAAAAACATAGCAAGAGCGGCGTTGAGTATCTTTTCGGTTAACTCATGATAGAGCAGCAATATTTTGGCTTCTTGCATGATATAGACCTGATTATTCTGGGCTAGTTTTTTCTTTGCCGCGCGGATGTCAGTCACCGTTTTTTCTTTATATTCCAATAGCAAATGGTACAACCAGTTACTGGGATAGAGGTTACTGGGATAGAGGGTGGCCTGCGCAGTGCGGATCTCGGTCAGTAATGTGCTAGCGTTCTTTATAGCGGCGGGCACTTTTTTTTTATGAAACACGGAAGCAAACGTGCTAGACAACGTAGATTGTTGCCATAGTGTCTTGTGCTCACTAAGAATAGTTTGTAATTCTTGAATGATTTGTTCATCAAACATTTTTTTTCCTGTTTTTTGTTCTTGTAATGTAATGTCAGTGTAATTTCGGCTAGTACGATACGATTACTAACGGCGAGGTTGAAGCGGGTGGTGATGTGGGCAACATGCAGCAGAGGTAACAGCATGATGTTTGTCTACCGTGTGTGGCTTTGATGAAAACAGTTTAGAAAAAAAACCTTTTGTACCTGTAGCGGTATTTGAGGTGGTATGCGCTGTGTACGATGGAGAATGAAATGAGATGGACCGGGGAAATGACCCAGCGGCGCAACTATGACTCGGGTAGCCTGATAGAGAACGCGACAGGTAGTGATGTGAAGCAGAAGGTACGGAACAACTAGGTTTGAAGGCTGAAGACAGAAATTGCTTGATCTCCGGAATTGATTTTAGAACTTGACCGCCCGCATGATCTAGTATGCTAATAAGATAAGCCTGCACCGCAGCTTTCACCGCAGCTTTGGGTGTGACACAATGGAGGAGCGAGGCACTATTTTCATCAATATTATTTACAGTTACGAGCCACCCAGCATTGTCAAGACAAGTAAGAATATTTATTATTACTTCACCACTTGTTATTGCACCACTTGCAATGGACTGAAAATCTAGCGAATACGAATTTTTGAAATTTTCAAAACCGCAGAAAGCAGCCTGCAATAGGAACCAAAGGGCTTCGCACAGTACATTGTCCTGGCATAGCGTTGTCGCTTGATTGCTTTTTGTTACCTCATGAATCACACGCGAGAACGTTTTTTGAATGCTATCGACCACTTCATAGACCAGGTCCTTATACAAAGCTATCGTTTGAGGTGTTTTTTTTGCTGCTAAAGTATCTTGGCGGTATTGTTCTAGAAATTTGTAAGCTGCCCTGAGATCCAATGTTTTGGCATTTAAGTTTTGCACAAAGGCTGCAGCGTTTTGTATGGCTTGTTGTATGGCTTGTACTTCAAACGTGAAATTGCACGAAGGTTCATCTGATTTTGTTTTGAAAGAAGCAATAATATCTCTGCATCTTAAAATAGATTCTATAC
>Ga0207050_1057_pt1 | contig 21040 bp, 11 predicted proteins | sample Alteio_BWMinCont_64_FD_153291 | JGI IMG/M metagenome (GOLD analysis project Ga0207050, IMG submission 153291) | Enriched cells from forest soil in Barre Woods Harvard Forest LTER site, Petersham, Massachusetts, United States -... | ecosystem: Environmental > Terrestrial > Soil > Temperate forest >...
ACGTGCTTTTTGTCCTTCTTCGCATTCACCCATAATAGCAAATGAATCGACAAAGCCAATGGCAAGATCTGTTGTAATTGAGCTGTCTCCGACAATATCAAGAGTAGAAAGAGAGGAGAGAGAGTTGGTGGTGGCATTAATTAATGAGTTATTCATTAATATGATGCAGAGTGAGGTTGCGGTAATTATGCGATTGTTCATTAATGATCCTTTAGTATATAAATATAAATAACAATAATATAAGGTCACTCTACCTTTTTTCTTTTATTGAGTCAATCCTGGATATTCCATCTATTTGCAATAAACTTACGGATCTCCTCAATAATAATCATAGGGGATGTGATAGTGATAATAATGATCCAGTCGTGCATTGTGAGTGGTACGGTTTTAAAAATATGACGCATGAACGGTACATATACAATGGCAGATTGGAGGGCAAGGACAAGGGCCATTACCGCAATGAGTACTTTGTTGGTAAACAATCCAAGAGAAAAGAGCGATTTTGTTGTTGAGCGGCAGTTCCATGCATTAAACCATTGATACATTGCCATGGTAATGAGTGTCATGGTACGAGCATAAGCTAGATCTGTCTTGTAATAGGTAAGAAATATTATTAATGAACCTATTCCCATCGGTATTGACATGTATAACATTTTTAAAAGTAATTCTTTATCAATAAGATGCTGTTTATTGTCAAGCCATGTCTGTTGCAAAAGATCAGATTCTTGTGGTTCCATTGATAGTCCAACGTCAAGAAAGCCATCAGTGACTAAGTTAAGCCATAAGATTTGTACCGCGGTGATTGGCAATGGTAAATTTATGCCAGTTATTAAACTTGTGAGAAAGGTGAATAGTACAATTAATACCTCACCCATATTAGTGGAAAAGAAGTAGAGCACTATGCGTTTAAGTGTATAAAAAATATGTCTACCTTCTGCTATAGCATGAACGATATTAACAAATGAATCATTGAGTAATACTAGATCAGCGGCCTGTTTGGCCACTTCTGTGCCAGCACCCCCCATTGCAATCCCAAGGTCGGCTGCAACAAGGGAGGGGGCATCGTTGATGCCATCGCCAGTCATAGCAACTATTTTACCTGACTGTTGTATTATTTTTATAATGCGCATTTTGTGTTCTGCAGATAGTCGTGAAAGTACGGTGATATGATCAATGCGTTTTAATAACTGTTCATCAGTGAGCGTATCGATGGTAGAGCCATCAATATAGTCATCACCTTCATTAAAAATGCCAACTTTTTTTGCTACGGTAAGAGCGGTTAACTGATGATCGCCTGTTGCCATGATAATAGAAAGGCCGGCATTGCGTGCTTCTTGAATAGCATGTGCTACCTCAGGTCTAATAGAATCTTCGATCCCTGCAAAACCCAGAAGCGTAATATGATCATTTAATAATGATTGATATGCGGCTATATCGTTGCAATTTTTGCATTGATCGAGGGTTAGTTTTTTTGTGCCGATTGCAACGACGCGTAATCCTTCATCAAGAAACTGTTTTAAAATTATATCAGTATTATATGGTTTATTAGTGGTGCGTTGTAAAACAGCTTCAGGCGATCCTATGATAAATGCGGTGCATTCATTGTTATTGCAATAGAATCCTGCATGGTATCGGGTGGTAGATTCAAAAGGTATTTCATATATTTTGCTATAGTTCTTTGTGTATTCATTAATGTTAGGGATCAGTTTTTGTGCAAAAATTGCAAGAGCAGCCTCTGTTGGGTCCCCTTTTATTTCGAAAATATCAAGTTTTTCAAGATGAATAATCTCAGCGTTATTGAGTAATGCGGTTGCTATGCCGATAGTTAATAAGTTGCTTTCAGATTCAACATTGTTGATGGTGATACCATTGAGGCATACTATTCCTGAGCAATGGTATCCTTGGCCTGAGATAGTATATATATTGTTGTCCGCCCATACGCGAGATACAATCATCTCATTACGAGTGAGCGTTCCTGTTTTATCAATAACAATGACATTAGTGCGGCCAAGTGCTTCAACGGCTTGCATATTTCTCACAAGAACAGAATGTTTTGCCATGCGTAGTGCTCCTGCTGCAAGAACAAGCGTCAGTACAACAGGTAATCCTTCTGGTACTACGCAAATAAAGAGTGCGGTAAGCATGACGAGTAACTCTTTAAGTGGTGTGCCGGTAATAATGCCTATACAGAAAAGAAATGCGCAGGTGATGAGAATAAAAATTAAAATCCAGTAACTAAGGCGTTCCAATTCCTTGCGGAGAGGAATATCGGTATCAATTTCTTCAGTAATGATCTGAATTTTTCCAATTTCTGTAGCACTACCTATTGCCGTAACAATCGCTTTTCCTGAGCCAGCTACAATATAGGTGCCCTTAAAAAGCATATTATTACGATCACTGTCATGGACAGTATTATTTATGGTATCGCTCTGTTTTTTTGTTGCATAGGTTTCTCCGGTGAGTATTGCCTCATTGATGCGCATATTATTTGCGACAATAATGCGTGCATCAGCGGGAACCCGTTGTCCTTCTTGGAGAAAAATAATGTCACCAACAACAAGGTTTTTATCGTCAATGACTGTTTTTACGCCATTGCGTAGTACAACTGATTCAGTTTTTATAAAATGCTTAAGGCTTTCAATAATGTTTTTTGTGCGTGTTTCTTGTATTGTGCCTAAAATAGCATTAAAAAGAAGAACGCCGCTAATAATAAAGGCATCATGCTTGTCATCGCTAAATATAAAAATGATGAGTGCTGCGCAAAAAAGTATGTATACAAGAGGATCGGTAAATTGATTAATGAAAATTGAAAGGATTGTTCGGGGTTTTATGGTAGGTAAAACATTATAACCGTAATGATGGTGTCGTAATGCAACCTCTTGGTCTGATAAGCCTATTTCGCTATTGCTTGCTAATTTTTTTATAACTTCTTCGGTATCTATTTTATAAAATTCCATGATTTACTCCGTTAAAAACTATTTTTTGTAATGATACTATACATTTTGATTGAGATACAAATAATGCTATTGTATTGCAAATTGAAAATATTGTTTTATATAATAGTGGAGAAATAGTATTGTTAGTGTTGATAAAAAAAGGGGAAAATGTCTATGAAGAATATTAAAAAGATCGTAATAATGATGACTTTGTGTGTTATAAATAATACTTTTGCGATTAATATGATTCAAGGAGCTCCTGCAACATCGGTACAAGGAGTTTCTTATAATCAATTCAATAAAAATTATAGAGGATACTTGATCGATCCATTTGGTGAGGTAGATACGAACTGGATACAGGGTGCATTAATGGCATTGCGTCAGGATGGACTGTACAACTCTACAGGTTTTTTAAATATTTTATGGGGAGATATTGAGACAGCAGCTAAGTATTATGCTCAAGGAAATCAAGCATTTATCAATAATGTGAGGCGTTCATTAGAGTATAACTTTAATAGTATTATGAGCTCTTTTTCGCCTGCGCCAACGGTTATGCAGCAGCCGGTTGTAAAGCGAGAGGCACCAAAGCCAGCACCAGTTGTAAAACGGTTGCCAGAAGCTCCGCAAGCAACCCCTATTTTTATGCCTCAGTTGAAAGAAATGAATACAGAAAGGCCTATGGAATATTATTATATGCCTTCTTCATATGAATCCACTGTTGTTGATATGGATGCGCCTGTTGTAAAACAAAAACAGGAGGTGTCAGACAGAGCCAACTTGACCTTACAGTCTATTTTAAATGGTGCGTTAGGAGAACCATATACATCAAAGGCTAATGCGGTTTATAATTCTGGCACGTTATATACTGATGCATTAATTAAGGATCTTACGGCAACTCTTGGTGCTCGTTATACTGATGAGCAAAGACGAATAGACAATCTTAAATTAAATATTGATAGACAGTACAAGTTTTACGAATCATATCGTAAAAATAATTCAACAGTACCAGCGGTAGCAGTGAATCCAGTAGCACCGGGGGCACCAGTAACATCAGTTGCACCAGCTAGTCCAGTACGTGTAGAATTGTCTGCTAATGCACGGAATTTTGTAGGAAAAAGTAAAGGGAGTCAGATAGTGGCAATGGGGCTGCTTCGTGAAGATTGGATGAGACAAGCTATTGATGTTATTTTGGGTGGCGCTGCACTGAGTAATATAAACAAGGTCTATGTGATTAAGGATTTGAATACTATGGTTGATATGCTTGTTGTGGAGTCTTTAAGCAGAAATAAAAATCTTACTGATGTTCAACGTGCGTCGTTGATAGCGGGCATAAGAAATCAGATTGATAGCTATGTAAATAGTCGTGCGCGATAGTATGCGTTTATTTTAGCGGGTATTTCTTGAGCAATGATGGATCGAGTTGGTTGCATGCATGCTCAATTTCTTGTGTTGTAAGCAGACCAGTTTGGGTGCCAAGCTGTTTAATAACTGAAGCACTGTTAACAATGCCAGCACGTAATGCATTTTCGATTGGTGAATGATTGTACAGATGTGCAACAAAACATGAGCCGAATGCATCTCCAGCGCCAATGCTGCTGACGATCTGTATGGGAATGCTTGGATGAAAATAGATCCATTGTTGATCGCATGCATATACCCCTTCAGCGCCATTGGTAACAACGATGATACGTGGCCCATATGAGTGCACCTGTTTGAAAAATTGCGGTAAAGTGAAGCAGGTTGTTGCCGATCCGAGTGGCTTTTTAAGTAGTTCTGGTAGTGATTCATCAAGGTGTGTAGGAATTTCTTGTGGCGGCAACACAAGTGTGAGCGATGTCATGAGAAGTTCTGCTTCATAACTGTTTAAAATGAGAGTGTCGATTCCTGAGAGTGCTGCTTTTAAGTATTGAGCTCCTGCATTAAGTTGACTTGTGCCGGGGTTTGCTGCAACCGGTTTGTTATATTTTTGTGCCAGCGATGTTATGGCGATTAATAATGGTGCGGTGGGACCGCTCAGTGATGTAATATAGAGCAAATCACTGTTTGCAATTGCATTCTCTGGTAGTTCTGACTGAGTGATAGTGATATTTGCACCTCTGTGTACAAGAACAGCGCTGTTGTTTTGAGGGCCAGTTACTATAAAAGAGTTGCCAGTTGGTGCGGTATCTGTTTGTGTAATAAGTGAGGTATTGATGTTTTCTTTGTTTAAGGTTTGGAGAATAAAATCTCCTGCTTGATCTATGCCAATTTTAGAAAATATAGTCACATCACATGAAGCACGTGCAAATGATACGGCGCTATTAGCAGCTCCTCCGCCGCAATAATAGACAATATTATTCAGTTCAATTTTTCTTCCTGCGCGCATGCATACATAAGAGAGATCATCTGTGTTGGTGTGTAGATTTAATGTTTCAACACCATCATATTGCATAAAAACATCACGCATGATGCTGCCTATGGTCAGTACTTTTTTCATTACCTACTCCGCTGTTTTTTGATTAGACTTGATGCAACGTTAAAACGTTCGTATGGATTCGAGCCGTCCTTCGCCGAGGCTTCGGAGGCCAGGCGGGCGTTTACTAGTGAGCTTGTCGAACTATCACCACGAACGGGGGAAGAGTAATTTGAATAATTATTTAATAATATGATTCAAGTAATGTAGTTTATATAATCCGTTCGTCCTGAGCCTGTCGAAGGATACGAACACATATTCTTCAGCTTTATTTTTTATCTACACAAGTAAATCTTGGTACAATTGCACCATCAATTTCAACTGTTCCCAAAAACATATCTAAAGGTCGGTGCCAAATTTTGCTAACAGGGTTGTCGTACAATGTTTCATAAATAACATACCAAGTGAGATCTTCAGAATGGCATGATATTGCAGTAATGCGATACTGCTTACCTTTGTAATGCTGCCATATATCATTTGGTTTTATGCGATCAATAAGTGTTTGCATGAGATTGCCTTTTTTTATTTTTTAAGTATTGCCACAACATCAGTGTGTGCAACAGATTGTTCAGTGCCAGTGATCATGTTTTTGAGCATGACGGTATTATTCTGTTGTTCAGTTTCTCCAATAATGAGTGCGTACGTAGCGCCAGATTTACTTGCTTTACGCATCATGCTTTTCATTGATCCTTCAAAAAGAATATCGGTGCAGATGGCATGTGCACGTAGTTCATCGGCAAGAAGCAGGGCGGTTGTGTGTTGCGCTGATGCCATAGGAATAATCATATGGAGAACTGCGAGTTGGTCAAGAGGAAGTTGATCGCGCAATGGTTCGAGCAAAAGCATCAGTCGTTCAATACCAAACGCGGCACCAATGGCGGGCATATCTTCTTTATTGCCTAGTTGATGTACCAGTTGATTATAGCGACCACCCCCACAAAATGTATCTTGTGCGCCGAGATTTTTGCTGACAAATTCAAATACTGTCTTGGTGTAATAATCAAGTCCACGAACTAATGTTGGGCGATAAATATATGATACTGATAAAAGTGTAAGTTGTTTTTGTAGTTCATGCCATTCTACTGTGCAGTTTTGACAGAGATTATCTGCAATATAGGGAGCGTTGCGATAAAGTTCCTGACATTGTGGATTTTTGCAGTCAAAGATACGCATAATATTGTGTGTTTTGCGTTCTGTGCATTGTGCACATATCTGCGCTGTTATTGATGGCTGATTTATAAATTTTCTTAATATTTCTAGATATGTTTGACGATCTTGTGTGCAGCCTAAAAAATTAATGACTAACGTATAATTGGTGATAAGTAATGTTTTGCGAAAAAAACGATCAAGCATGGTAATAAATTGCACATCTTCACCAACTGATCCTGAACCAATTATTTCCATGGTGACTTGATGAAATTGTCGATATCGTCCTTTTTGCGGTCGTTCATAGCGAAACATTGGTCCATACGAAAATACTTTCCATGGCGTGTTTTGTATGTGATGTTCATTAAATGCACGTACGGTTGGTGCGGTGCCTTCTGGGCGTAAGCAGATGCGGTCTTCATTTCCTTCATGACGAGATTCTATAATGAACATCTCTTTAGAAACTACATCGGTATACGTGCCCAATGATCGACAAAAAAGATCAACTGATTCAAGGATAGGTGTCTGAATTTCAGTAAAGTGATAGGTGGTGCACTGTTTTTTAATTGCGCTAATAATAAAGTTAAATAGTGTGCAATCAATAAAATCTTGAGTGCCTTTTACGCGGGGAATCATACAGAGCCTTTAGCAATGAATTGCAAAAAAATTGACTTAATGAATCTATTCATGATAGATAATACAACAAGAGTCTTAAAAATAATAGTGAAAAACCAAAAAAGGGGAATAATGAAAAACAATAATATATTAGTGTGTTTTTTATTAAGCGCCACAACAATAGCAATGTTGGCGGATAATATTAGTGATAGTTCACGATTAGAAGCTACGAGTAAATCAACTCTTACGCTTCATCCTCTGTTTGTTTCTCAATCGCCAGAAATGGTTTCAAGTTTTCGTAATGATCGTAATCAGACTCGTGAAAATGGTCATGGCGGTGCGTTTCAGGCCGTGTTGTTTGGTGGTGTAACATCGGATAGCGAAGATCTTGCACGTTATTTTTTTCCTGATGCTCAAGAGTCATTAATTGCTGCTGAAGACGGTCCTACACCGCTTCCTGGTTTTCAGATTAAAAAAAATCTTTTGTCGCAAGATTTTAATGTTATCACGGTGAATAAAAATTTTGAAAGCACAATAACTCTTGCACCACAGCAGAGTGTTATCGGTCTTGGTTTGCATTATCGTCAATCATTTTGGAAAAATCATGATAGAGGCAGAGGGTTTTGGCTCAGTGTCTCTTCGCCAATTATGCATGTAAAAAATGATATGAATTTTTGTGAAAATGTTATTAGTGATGGTGGAGGAGCGGATACAACAGTTACCGGCGTGACAACGGTGGCTAATATGACAGAAGCATTTCAACAGCAGGCATGGAATTTTGGTAAAATAGTTGCTGATTCATCAATGAAAAAGACCGGCCTTGGTGATATTGAATTTAAGATCGGTTATGAATGGTTGCAGCATGAACCGGCGCATACTGAAACATATTTTGGCCTTATAATTCCTACTGGCAACACCAATGAAGGCGAATATGTTTTTGAACCGATTGTGGGTAGAGGTAAAAGCTGGGGTGTTATGTTTGGTAGTGCACTTGGCTTAGAGATCTGGAATAATGAAACAGGTGATAAAAATCTTCGGTATGAACTAGTCAGTCATACTGAATTTCTTTTTGACCGCAAACAGGTTCGTTCATTCGACTTAAAAAATAGACCATGGAGCCGTTATTTGCCAGTATATCTTAATCAAGCACAGGCGCAATTAGCAGCAACAGAAGGTGCACAATATCTTGCTACTCCTGGTATTAATGTATTTACTCAAGAGGTTAATGTAACACCAGGTATTGCAACTGATGTTAACACGGCGTTTATTTTCACGGTGCGTCGATTCCAGGCTGAAGTTGGGTACAATTTCCTCGCTAAGCGAGCTGAAGATGTGAAACTTGCGTGCTGTTGGAAGCCAGGACCAGCGCTAGTTCATTTCCAAGGGGAAGGACGGACCAATCCAATTCGTACAATAACTGGCAACCAATATTATGAGCAAATTGTGACATCAATTGTAGCGGCACCTATACCTGCAGCAAATATACTTATTCCAGTATCGCTGGCAAATTATAACAATAGCCTTATCCAAGAAACAGACCTGGATCTTAACTCTGCTGCAACGCCAGCACTATTGTCTAATACATTGTATGGAACTCTTGGATTCCAGTGTGAAGATAGAGAATATCCGTTATTTGGTAATGTTGGTGGTTCATACACATTCTCAAAAAATAATGATGCAGTTCCTCGTCGATGGGTGATGTGGGCAAAAATAGGCGTATCATTTTAAGATAATGTAATGATAATTTTTTTTCATCATCAAAAAAACCGTCAGATAAAAAATATCTGACGGTTTTTTAATGGATTCTATTAATAATTCTTACATATCTTCATCGTAGATATCTTCGGCTCTTTTTGCCATACGAGTAACAGTCGTATTGAGTTTTTGTCTATCACGTTTGATTTCTGGCATTTTGTGAGATAGTGTATCGAGCAAGCTATTCGCTAATTTTATTACATGTTTTGTCAAAGAGTCTGCGTTCCATGAATGGTATACGGAGGCGCCCATTTTTGCTATCAGATCAGTAAACCATGCTTGTTTGAGGCCATGTTTTTGAGTATAAAATAGAGATGGTGTGCGTAAAGTTGCTTGTTCACACTGATTGAGAACTCCATTAATTTGTGCCGTTTCTCTGTTTACCAGTGCTCGCACTGAATACCTTTCATCGTCTTCTGCTTGGCTTTTTGCATTGTATTTTTTTTTCTTTGGATTATTTTGCTGAGTTCTTGATTTTGGTTGTTGAGCATTTATTGTGGCAACATATCCATTGCTTAATACAATAAACATCATTATTGATGAGATCATCGCATTAGACTTCTTCATAAAAGATCTCCTTTTTAGATATTAATATTTACCTGTTTTAAAAAATTTAACGATCTGATGTATTTGCTGCCATACGAGTGATAGTTTTATTGAGTTTTGGTCGATCGCGTCTGATCTGTGCCATTTTAAGCGATAATTTATCAAGTAATCTATTTGCTAATTCACTTACGCGCTTTTCCATATAACTTGAAGAAGCTTCATAGCCTGTAGCTTTACCAATTGTGTTCATGATGTTATTGAACCAAGACTGCTGCAACCCATGTTTTGGCGTATAAAATGTGTATGATTTACGTAAAGTATCTTCTTCGCATTGATCAAGAAGCTCATTTATTTTTGCCGCAAGGGGAGAAATTTGCTGCTGTTTTGCTTTTTGTTGTGGTTGCGGTTGGCGTGCATTAATTGTGGCAACATATCCATTGCTCAATATAATAAACGTCATTAGTAGGGCTATTGCGTTAAATTTTTTCATTGAAAAACTCCTTTTCTACTTATTTCTTTCAAGATATTTTTTATAAAATCTGTGCTGATTATCAATAGTCGCTTTAAGAGTTTCTATTCTTTTTTCTTCTTTATTGTCATAGCGTGCACCAAGAGTTGCAGTAAGTTGTTTGGTTAATTCATCAGCATACGTCGTACCAGAATTATAAACTTCATTAGCTTTTGCTGTGTATGGCTCTTTCAATGCACCGTTTAAAATAGATTGGATCGTAAGTTTATCTGTTTTAGCCGTTGAAGAAGGCTGATCGAGGGTTGAAGAGAATGATTTTGGTACATCGTCGTTAGAATAATCTGTTATAGACCTGTTTTCTTTTAGTTCAGTGAGCGCGGGAAGGGTAGGTGGTTGTAATGGCGATCCACTGACGGATTTTTTTTCTACTGAAGCAGTCGTTTGATAAGCCTCTGCTGCATCAAGAATCATTTCCAGAAGGCCATTTTTTGTTTTTTGATCTAATGTTGTTTTCTTTGTTATGTCTATCAACAGTTGTAATGCTTTTTTGTATGCAGCATCAGTCAACTGATTATGGGTGAATGTAGGATTATCATCACGTATTTTTTCAAGTATATTCTGAATGCCAGTTTCGTTAATTAAACCTGTTGTTGCATCATAATAAGCTTCTCTTTCTAAAGCAGCCATTTTTTCTTGTAATTCTTGAGAGGACATTGTTGGTTCTGTTGAAGGTGCTTTTGCTTGGACAGCTTGTGTTGCCTTATCTACCTCTTTTTTGATAGCGTCCTTTATTTCATTAGTGCGCACAGTTGTTAATAATTCAGTAACATTTTTTTTTATTTTTTCTTTTAATGCATCATGAGAAATGGATGGACTATCCTTTTTGATCCGCTGCACAGCAGCATTAAACCACTCTTGTTGCATCATGCCATCGGAGTAAAAAGCAGCGAGTGTGGTTTTGGTCTTTTTAATAAAATCATCAAAGTTAGTTGCTTTTTGTAAAGTAGCAAAAGCATCTTTTTGGCTTGTGGAGGTTTTTTGCGCAGCATGCATAGAGATAAAAGCATTGTTTACTGCAATCATCGCCGAGAATGATAGTATTAATTTAATATTTTTCATTGCAGTAAACCTTTGGGCTTAAAACATCGGTGGGTAGGATCTACCCACCGATGTCGTTCTGTATATTGTTAAAATTTAGAATAAACCATTAAGTTCAAGAGCATTTTTTATGAATTTTTTCATTGTACTATCATCTTTGGTAGATATTATTGAATCTATTGCTGCAGGATATATTATTGTTTCCACATCACCAGATATAACTACGCCTGCATCTTGCGCTGTAATCTTATTATCTTCAAATTTCAATAATTCAATTGCCTTAGTAAACCAATCTTGATTAAAGTAGACAGTGTCATCTTTTTGTTGAATAGCAATATGAGGATTTGATGTAGTAAATACTATGAATGAATCATAGTTTTTCGCGCTTTGTATAGCATCGTCATATTTTATCCAACTAGGTGCTTCTGCTTGTTTTTTTATTCCCTTTGATAAAGCAGACTCCATGAGCTTGTTGATTTGATTGTTTTCTGTTGTATTTGTAGGTTTTTCTGTTGCTTCAATATATACTTTTTGTGCAGTAGAATATAATTGGTCTTTTATTTGTTGCCTATTGTGTCCTTCTGATCCGAGGAGTGCAACCCCTTTATCGAACCATGCTGGATTAAAGAAAGTTTTGGTGCCTATAGTTTGTACAAGCATTTTAGGATTATTTAAAGATTTAGTTTGAAAATCAACAAATGACTTAGCAAAGTTCATTATTGTATTACCGTTACTCCAGTCAGCTTCTTCTGTCTTTGGCAATGGCTTAGGTTTAGGCTCAGTAGTAGTTGGTTTAGGTGTAATCTCAGTAGTTGTGCCGCCAGTATAATCTGCTCCCAATGTATCCATCTCAAAGTCTGCTTCATATAAACTTTTTATCATTTTTTCTTTCCAAGGGTCCTTTTTTGCATTCTTTAAGTCTTTGAGCAGAATTAAGTCTTCACCTGTAGGTTCCCCATTGCCAGCAATTTTAAGAACTATTTTCTCAATCTTCTCTGTTTTTGTTGGTGATAATGAAAGATTTCCCGAAGATACTGCCACCGTAGTAGTCGGTGTTGGTTTTGATGTTTCTTTGGTATATGTTGGTGTGGTAGGAGTAGTTTTTGTGGTGGTAGTGGTGGTTATTGGTGTTTCAGATGTTCCACCAGTATAACCTACTTTTAATCGATTCATGTCAAAGCCTGCGTTTTGTAAAATATCTAGTTGTGTTGCTTTCCAAGGGGTGTCCTTAGCATTTGTTAAATCTTTGAGATCATTTAATTGGTTAAGATCAGGATTTGTGCCCTTATCTCTAATATTAATGATGAGATCGGCAATTCTTTTTTCTTTTGCTGGGGATAGTGCAAGATTGCCAGCAGATATTGAAATGGCAACTGATGCGGCTATGAATATCGCTAATGATAGTGCTATTTTGTAATTTTTCATCAGAAAATCTCCTTTTTTTATGATCAATTTTACTATTACTACCTCAATCATTGCATAAAAAAATGCCTAATTGCAACATTTTCACAAGTTTTTTCTATAAATGATTAGAAGTTAGCTGGTTAAATATTGTATAAATTGGCGAATGGAATTATAAATATTGGTTGCTAGTTTCCATAACCAATGGGTTTCTGTTGATGGTGCTGCTGGAGTTTTTTCTATTTTTGGTTGCTTTATGCTTATTGGTGGTACATATGGTGTTGTTTCTTTTTCTGTTGATTGCTCTGGTGTAACCACTGGCTTTTCTACTGTTTTTTCTATTGGTTGAGCTACTGGCTTTGCTATTGGTTGTTTTGTCTCTTTTTCTGGCGATACATAGGTATATGTTGTTACGTTACCAGGATCTGATGTATTTCCTGAACTTTGGTTGCCAGCAAAATAGCTGTCTTGGCTAACATCAGGAATAAATGGTGTGTTTGGAATGTACGTAGAGGATGGTCTTTGTGTTGTTGCTCTTGATGATATGGCGGCATGCGATGGTGTTTCTAAATAGCGACTTGATAATGGTTGTGCGAACTGTTGCTGTTGATAGTTCTGTATTACTTGTGGCTGTGGGGTGATAACAGATTTTTGTGTATTATAGGTGGCTTGTACGTTTTCATCAGTTTCAAATTCAGGTATTGTATCAATGATAGTTGAAGGAGCCGTTGTTCGTTTTTCTACTAGTGGTTCTTGAGGTGTTTGCAATGATTCAATGGCGACACTTTCTCCGGTAGGTGTTTTTTGCAACTTCATTGGTATTATTGGTTTTATTATTGATATGTTTGGTGTGCGTGGTCGTGGTTTTGTCCTTTCTATTGTAGCTTCTGTTGACTCTTCTGTTATTGTTTCTTCTGGTGTTGCTTCTTCTGTTGGTTCCTCTGCTACGTCTGGTTTTTCTGATGTTGCTATCAGTTTTGTTGCTAATGCTTCTGCTGCTCGTTGTGCTGATATTTTTTGAGTGGCTTCTTCTGCTAATCTTTGCATTACTCGTTTGGCAGTTTCTACCACAGTTCTTTCTTCTGCTGCTAACTTTTCTTTTGCTTTTGTAGCTTTTTTTTCGGCTTTTCTTTTTGCTGCTAATCTTTCTGCCGCTTCTTTTTCAGCTTTAGCAACATCAGCAATTTTTTTCTCAGCTGCTTTTGCAGCGGTTTGTTCAGCTTCTTTAGCGGCTAATTGCTCAGCTTCTTGTGCTGCCTTCTGTTCTGCTGCTAATTTCTCGGTTAATGCTTTTTTCTCAACAGCCAATTTTTCTGCCGCCTGCTTTTCAAGCATTGCCTTTTGTTCGGCAGCTGCTTTCTCCGTTGCTAATTTTTCAGCTTCTGCCATCTCTTGTGCTGCTTTTTGTTCTGCTGCTAGTTTCTCGGTAGTCTCCTTTTCTAATTTTTCTGTTAATGCCTTCTTCTCAGCTGCCAATTTTTCGGCAATCTGTTTTTCTGCCATTGCTTTTTGTTCAAGAGCTAATTTTTCAGTTACTAACTTTTCAGCCTCTGCCATCTCTTGTGCTGCCTTTTCTACTGCAGCTTTTTCGGCAGTTTCTTTTTCTAGTTGTTCTACTAATGCTTTCTTTTCAGCAGCCAACTTTTCTGCTGCCTGTTTTTCTAGTATTGCCTTCTCTTCTTGTACTGCTTTATCTGCTGCTAATTTTTTAGCTTCTGCAGCCTCTTTTGCAGCTTTTTGTTCTGCTACTAACTTTTCTGCTGTCTCTTTTTCTAATTTTTCTGTTAATGCTTTTTTTTCAGCTGCCAATTGTTCAGCAATCTGTTTTTCTAGCATTGCTTTTTGTTCTGCTGCTGCCTTCTCTATTGCTAATTTTTCAGCTGCTTCAGCTTCTTTTGCGGCTTTCTCCACTGCTGCTTTTTCTATAGCTTCTTTTTCTAATTTTTCAGCTGCACACAAGATCGTCAAACATATCTAGAAATATTAAGAAAATTTATAAATCAGCCATCAATAACAGCGCAGATATGTGCACAATGCACAGAACGCAAAACACACAATATTATGCGTATCTTTGACTGCAAAAATCCACAATGTCAGGAACTTTATCGCAACGCTCCCTATATTGCAGATAATCTCTGTCAAAACTGCACAGTAGAATGGCATGAACTACAAAAACAACTTACACTTTTATCAGTATCATATATTTATCGCCCAACATTAGTTCGTGGACTTGATTATTACACCAAGACAGTATTTGAATTTGTCAGCAAAAATCTCGGCGCACAAGATACATTTTGTGGGGGTGGTCGCTATAATCAACTGGTACATCAACTAGGCAATAAAGAAGATATGCCCGCCATTGGTGCCGCGTTTGGTATTGAACGACTGATGCTTTTGCTCGAACCATTGCGCGATCAACTTCCTCTTGACCAACTCGCAGTTCTCCATATGATTATTCCTATGGCATCAGCGCAACACACAACCGCCCTGCTTCTTGCCGATGAACTACGTGCACATGCCATCTGCACCGATATTCTTTTTGAAGGATCAATGAAAAGCATGATGCGTAAAGCAAGTAAATCTGGCGCTACGTACGCACTCATTATTGGAGAAACTGAACAACAGAATAATACCGTCATGCTCAAAAACATGATCACTGGCACTGAACAATCTGTTGCACACACTGATGTTGTGGCAATACTTAAAAAATAAAAAAAGGCAATCTCATGCAAACACTTATTGATCGCATAAAACCAAATGATATATGGCAGCATTACAAAGGTAAGCAGTATCGCATTACTGCAATATCATGCCATTCTGAAGATCTCACTTGGTATGTTATTTATGAAACATTGTACGACAACCCTGTTAGCAAAATTTGGCACCGACCTTTAGATATGTTTTTGGGAACAGTTGAAATTGATGGTGCAATTGTACCAAGATTTACTTGTGTAGATAAAAAATAAAGCTGAAGAATATGTGTTCGTATCCTTCGACAGGCTCAGGACGAACGGATTATATAAACTACATTACTTGAATCATATTATTAAATAATTATTCAAATTACTCTTCCCCCGTTCGTGGTGATAGTTCGACAAGCTCACTAGTAAACGCCCGCCTGGCCTCCGAAGCCTCGGCGAAGGACGGCTCGAATCCATACGAACGTTTTAACGTTGCATCAAGTCTAATCAAAAAACAGCGGAGTAGGTAATGAAAAAAGTACTGACCATAGGCAGCATCATGCGTGATGTTTTTATGCAATATGATGGTGTTGAAACATTAAATCTACACACCAACACAGATGATCTCTCTTATGTATGCATGCGCGCAGGAAGAAAAATTGAACTGAATAATATTGTCTATTATTGCGGCGGAGGAGCTGCTAATAGCGCCGTATCATTTGCACGTGCTTCATGTGATGTGACTATATTTTCTAAAATTGGCATAGATCAAGCAGGAGATTTTATTCTCCAAACCTTAAACAAAGAAAACATCAATACCTCACTTATTACACAAACAGATACCGCACCAACTGGCAACTCTTTTATAGTAACTGGCCCTCAAAACAACAGCGCTGTTCTTGTACACAGAGGTGCAAATATCACTATCACTCAGTCAGAACTACCAGAGAATGCAATTGCAAACAGTGATTTGCTCTATATTACATCACTGAGCGGTCCCACCGCACCATTATTAATCGCCATAACATCGCTGGCACAAAAATATAACAAACCGGTTGCAGCAAACCCCGGCACAAGTCAACTTAATGCAGGAGCTCAATACTTAAAAGCAGCACTCTCAGGAATCGACACTCTCATTTTAAACAGTTATGAAGCAGAACTTCTCATGACATCGCTCACACTTGTGTTGCCGCCACAAGAAATTCCTACACACCTTGATGAATCACTACCAGAACTACTTAAAAAGCCACTCGGATCGGCAACAACCTGCTTCACTTTACCGCAATTTTTCAAACAGGTGCACTCATATGGGCCACGTATCATCGTTGTTACCAATGGCGCTGAAGGGGTATATGCATGCGATCAACAATGGATCTATTTTCATCCAAGCATTCCCATACAGATCGTCAGCAGCATTGGCGCTGGAGATGCATTCGGCTCATGTTTTGTTGCACATCTGTACAATCATTCACCAATCGAAAATGCATTACGTGCTGGCATTGTTAACAGTGCTTCAGTTATTAAACAGCTTGGCACCCAAACTGGTCTGCTTACAACACAAGAAATTGAGCATGCATGCAACCAACTCGATCCATCATTGCTCAAGAAATACCCGCTAAAATAAACGCATACTATCGCGCACGACTATTTACATAGCTATCAATCTGATTTCTTATGCCCGCTATCAACGACGCACGTTGAACATCAGTAAGATTTTTATTTCTGCTTAAAGACTCCACAACAAGCATATCAACCATAGTATTCAAATCCTTAATCACATAGACCTTGTTTATATTACTCAGTGCAGCGCCACCCAAAATAACATCAATAGCTTGTCTCATCCAATCTTCACGAAGCAGCCCCATTGCCACTATCTGACTCCCTTTACTTTTTCCTACAAAATTCCGTGCATTAGCAGACAATTCTACACGTACTGGACTAGCTGGTGCAACTGATGTTACTGGTGCCCCCGGTGCTACTGGATTCACTGCTACCGCTGGTACTGTTGAATTATTTTTACGATATGATTCGTAAAACTTGTACTGTCTATCAATATTTAATTTAAGATTGTCTATTCGTCTTTGCTCATCAGTATAACGAGCACCAAGAGTTGCCGTAAGATCCTTAATTAATGCATCAGTATATAACGTGCCAGAATTATAAACCGCATTAGCCTTTGATGTATATGGTTCTCCTAACGCACCATTTAAAATAGACTGTAAGGTCAAGTTGGCTCTGTCTGACACCTCCTGTTTTTGTTTTACAACAGGCGCATCCATATCAACAACAGTGGATTCATATGAAGAAGGCATATAATAATATTCCATAGGCCTTTCTGTATTCATTTCTTTCAACTGAGGCATAAAAATAGGGGTTGCTTGCGGAGCTTCTGGCAACCGTTTTACAACTGGTGCTGGCTTTGGTGCCTCTCGCTTTACAACCGGCTGCTGCATAACCGTTGGCGCAGGCGAAAAAGAGCTCATAATACTATTAAAGTTATACTCTAATGAACGCCTCACATTATTGATAAATGCTTGATTTCCTTGAGCATAATACTTAGCTGCTGTCTCAATATCTCCCCATAAAATATTTAAAAAACCTGTAGAGTTGTACAGTCCATCCTGACGCAATGCCATTAATGCACCCTGTATCCAGTTCGTATCTACCTCACCAAATGGATCGATCAAGTATCCTCTATAATTTTTATTGAATTGATTATAAGAAACTCCTTGTACCGATGTTGCAGGAGCTCCTTGAATCATATTAATCGCAAAAGTATTATTTATAACACACAAAGTCATCATTATTACGATCTTTTTAATATTCTTCATAGACATTTTCCCCTTTTTTTATCAACACTAACAATACTATTTCTCCACTATTATATAAAACAATATTTTCAATTTGCAATACAATAGCATTATTTGTATCTCAATCAAAATGTATAGTATCATTACAAAAAATAGTTTTTAACGGAGTAAATCATGGAATTTTATAAAATAGATACCGAAGAAGTTATAAAAAAATTAGCAAGCAATAGCGAAATAGGCTTATCAGACCAAGAGGTTGCATTACGACACCATCATTACGGTTATAATGTTTTACCTACCATAAAACCCCGAACAATCCTTTCAATTTTCATTAATCAATTTACCGATCCTCTTGTATACATACTTTTTTGCGCAGCACTCATCATTTTTATATTTAGCGATGACAAGCATGATGCCTTTATTATTAGCGGCGTTCTTCTTTTTAATGCTATTTTAGGCACAATACAAGAAACACGCACAAAAAACATTATTGAAAGCCTTAAGCATTTTATAAAAACTGAATCAGTTGTACTACGCAATGGCGTAAAAACAGTCATTGACGATAAAAACCTTGTTGTTGGTGACATTATTTTTCTCCAAGAAGGACAACGGGTTCCCGCTGATGCACGCATTATTGTCGCAAATAATATGCGCATCAATGAGGCAATACTCACCGGAGAAACCTATGCAACAAAAAAACAGAGCGATACCATAAATAATACTGTCCATGACAGTGATCGTAATAATATGCTTTTTAAGGGCACCTATATTGTAGCTGGCTCAGGAAAAGCGATTGTTACGGCAATAGGTAGTGCTACAGAAATTGGAAAAATTCAGATCATTACTGAAGAAATTGATACCGATATTCCTCTCCGCAAGGAATTGGAACGCCTTAGTTACTGGATTTTAATTTTTATTCTCATCACCTGCGCATTTCTTTTCTGTATAGGCATTATTACCGGCACACCACTTAAAGAGTTACTCGTCATGCTTACCGCACTCTTTATTTGCGTAGTACCAGAAGGATTACCTGTTGTACTGACGCTTGTTCTTGCAGCAGGAGCACTACGCATGGCAAAACATTCTGTTCTTGTGAGAAATATGCAAGCCGTTGAAGCACTTGGCCGCACTAATGTCATTGTTATTGATAAAACAGGAACGCTCACTCGTAATGAGATGATTGTATCTCGCGTATGGGCGGACAACAATATATATACTATCTCAGGCCAAGGATACCATTGCTCAGGAATAGTATGCCTCAATGGTATCACCATCAACAATGTTGAATCTGAAAGCAACTTATTAACTATCGGCATAGCAACCGCATTACTCAATAACGCTGAGATTATTCATCTTGAAAAACTTGATATTTTCGAAATAAAAGGGGACCCAACAGAGGCTGCTCTTGCAATTTTTGCACAAAAACTGATCCCTAACATTAATGAATACACAAAGAACTATAGCAAAATATATGAAATACCTTTTGAATCTACCACCCGATACCATGCAGGATTCTATTGCAATAACAATGAATGCACCGCATTTATCATAGGATCGCCTGAAGCTGTTTTACAACGCACCACTAATAAACCATATAATACTGATATAATTTTAAAACAGTTTCTTGATGAAGGATTACGCGTCGTTGCAATCGGCACAAAAAAACTAACCCTCGATCAATGCAAAAATTGCAACGATATAGCCGCATATCAATCATTATTAAATGATCATATTACGCTTCTGGGTTTTGCAGGGATCGAAGATTCTATTAGACCTGAGGTAGCACATGCTATTCAAGAAGCACGCAATGCCGGCCTTTCTATTATCATGGCAACAGGCGATCATCAGTTAACCGCTCTTACCGTAGCAAAAAAAGTTGGCATTTTTAATGAAGGTGATGACTATATTGATGGCTCTACCATCGATACGCTCACTGATGAACAGTTATTAAAACGCATTGATCATATCACCGTACTTTCACGACTATCTGCAGAACACAAAATGCGCATTATAAAAATAATACAACAGTCAGGTAAAATAGTTGCTATGACTGGCGATGGCATCAACGATGCCCCCTCCCTTGTTGCAGCCGACCTTGGGATTGCAATGGGGGGTGCTGGCACAGAAGTGGCCAAACAGGCCGCTGATCTAGTATTACTCAATGATTCATTTGTTAATATCGTTCATGCTATAGCAGAAGGTAGACATATTTTTTATACACTTAAACGCATAGTGCTCTACTTCTTTTCCACTAATATGGGTGAGGTATTAATTGTACTATTCACCTTTCTCACAAGTTTAATAACTGGCATAAATTTACCATTGCCAATCACCGCGGTACAAATCTTATGGCTTAACTTAGTCACTGATGGCTTTCTTGACGTTGGACTATCAATGGAACCACAAGAATCTGATCTTTTGCAACAGACATGGCTTGACAATAAACAGCATCTTATTGATAAAGAATTACTTTTAAAAATGTTATACATGTCAATACCGATGGGAATAGGTTCATTAATAATATTTCTTACCTATTACAAGACAGATCTAGCTTATGCTCGTACCATGACACTCATTACCATGGCAATGTATCAATGGTTTAATGCATGGAACTGCCGCTCAACAACAAAATCGCTCTTTTCTCTTGGATTGTTTACCAACAAAGTACTCATTGCGGTAATGGCCCTTGTCCTTGCCCTCCAATCTGCCATTGTATATGTACCGTTCATGCGTCATATTTTTAAAACCGTACCACTCACAATGCACGACTGGATCATTATTATCACTATCACATCCCCTATGATTATTATTGAGGAGATCCGTAAGTTTATTGCAAATAGATGGAATATCCAGGATTGACTCAATAAAAGAAAAAAGGTAGAGTGACCTTATATTATTGTTATTTATATTTATATACTAAAGGATCATTAATGAACAATCGCATAATTACCGCAACCTCACTCTGCATCATATTAATGAATAACTCATTAATTAATGCCACCACCAACTCTCTCTCCTCTCTTTCTACTCTTGATATTGTCGGAGACAGCTCAATTACAACAGATCTTGCCATTGGCTTTGTCGATTCATTTGCTATTATGGGTGAATGCGAAGAAGGACAAAAAGCACGT
>Ga0207050_1040_pt1 | contig 21031 bp, 12 predicted proteins | sample Alteio_BWMinCont_64_FD_153291 | JGI IMG/M metagenome (GOLD analysis project Ga0207050, IMG submission 153291) | Enriched cells from forest soil in Barre Woods Harvard Forest LTER site, Petersham, Massachusetts, United States -... | ecosystem: Environmental > Terrestrial > Soil > Temperate forest >...
AGATAGTTTGGAAATTCATCGTAACCCAGAAGGCAAAGTTCATTTCATTACTGCAACAGGAAACCCGGCTTCTTTTGAGGCCAATCCCGATCCTAACAAGCCGAAAATTTATGGTAAAGCGAATATCTTAAAGTATTTTCCAAAAGAAAATAAAATTATTTTAGTCGATTCTGCTGAATTAAAACAAGAAGATAAAACGCTGCAAGGATCTTTGATTACTTATCATTTTGATACTCAAACGCTGACATCCGATGCTATAAAAGATCAACGCACAACCGTTATTCTAAAAAATAAGGAAACAGAATGAATCATGTAAACATAACAAATAACAATTTAAATACAGAAAGTCACTTAAACAAAACGAACCATTTAAATACAGGGGACAATTTAAATATAGGCGACCAGTTAAATACAGGGGACCAGTTAAATATAGTGAGCAAGTTAAATACAATGAACCAATTAAATGCTTCGAATACCTTAAAAGTCGCGGATTTAATCAAATCCTACCATGCGCGCAAAGTGGTTAATGGGATTTCATTGCATATTAATGCAGGGGAAATAGTCGGTCTTTTAGGACCGAATGGGGCTGGCAAAACTTCTTGTTTTTATATGATATTAGGTTTAATCCATCCTAATACAGGCTCGATTTTTCTCAATGATCAAGAAATCACTACTTTGCCAGTGCATGCACGAGCAGCCCAGGGCATAGGCTATTTGCCTCAAGAAGCTTCTATTTTTCGAAAGCTCAGTGCTGCAGATAATATTATGGCCATTTTAGAAACCAGAAAAGATCTCGATCATACGACTCGTCAAACCGCATTAGAAAATTTATTATTTGAATTTAGAATTTCTCATGTTCGAGACACCATGGGCATTAGTCTTTCTGGTGGTGAAAGGCGTCGGGTTGAAATTGCTCGGGCATTGGCAACTAAGCCTAAATTTATGTTATTAGATGAACCTTTTGCAGGCGTTGATCCCATTTCTATTATTGACATTAAACAAGTGATTAAGCATCTTAGTCAACGTGGGATTGGAGTTTTCATTACGGATCATAATGTGCGAGATACTTTAGATATTTGTCATCGGGCTTATATTGTGAATAATGGTCAAGTGATTGCTGAGGGTAGTTCAGAGGAGATTTTGTCTAATATAGAAGTTAGGAAAGTTTATCTTGGCGAACAATTTGTCATCTGAACTCATTGTGATTAGCAGCGCAGCCTCTTGATTAAAGAATTAGAAGTTGATTAGAGAATTAGAAATATTATTCACGCCAACGATATAAAATAATTCCAAGCATCTACACCCAATAATGCTCGAGAAAATCTTCAGTAAAATTCTCAAAAGACTTCTATAATTTAACCATGAAACAAATAATGACTTTAAAACCTCAGCAAAAGCTCAGCATGACACCTCAATTGCAGCAGGCCATTCGTTTGTTGCAATTATCTTCTCAAGAATTGGATCTCGAAGTTCAGACCATATTAGAAACCAATCCTTTACTGGAATTTGACAATAGTGAACATCTAACTCAGTCCCTATTCTTTAATGACCAACAACAGGGCTATACGGGAACATACCAAGAGTATCAGAATGAATATCAGCATAAATATCAAAATGAATATCGGAACGAATATCAGAACCAAAAAACGACAGACACTACTTTACAGCAACATCTTTTATGGCAAATTAATTTTTCTGCTTTTTCAAATAAAGAAAGACTTATCGCAAATACCCTTATAGATGCTATCTCAGAGGATGGTTATCTGAGTTGCAATTTACTGGAGATTCAAGATACACTTCGAATACAGGAATTAGGCGAGTTTGCAATGGCAGACATTGAAGCAGTCCTTTACAAGATTCAACAATTCGAGCCCCTAGGGGTGGCTGCAAGACATTTAAGTGAATGTTTAAGCATCCAATTAAATAATTTACCCCCCCCCACCCCCTGGCTTTCAGAGACAAAAAAACTGGTTGGCGCTCACTTGTCTCTTTTAGGTTCCAAAAATTTTTCAAGTCTCAGTAGCATTTTAAACGTACCTAGAAAAAACCTAAAAGCAGTCATACACTTAATTACAAAACTCAATCCAAAACCAGGTCAGCAAATTCATTTGTCACAAAAATCAGAATGCATCATCCCTGATCTCCTGCTTAAGAAGAAAAATGAGAAATTCGTTGTCGAACTTAATATGGATGTGATACCAAAACTACGTGTTAATGCAGGTTATGCTTCTTTATTAAACAGTGTAGGTACAGAACAAGAGACTTTATTTTTTCGCCAACATTTAAAGGAAGCTCAGTGGTTCTTAAAAGGTTTAGAGAATCGTTATTCCACCCTGCTTAGAGTAGCCAATTGTATTGTAAAACAACAAAGTCGTTTTCTAAGCTTAGGAGAAGAATTTATGCAGGGTCTTAGTTTAGAGTCTATCGCCAATATGACGAATCTACATGAATCGACGATTTCTCGTGTCACCACCCATAAATATATTCTCACTCACCGCGGAACTTTTGAATTAAAACATTTTTTTTCAACAGAAATACAATCCGATACTGGGGAAACTCATTCTACAACCTCTATAAAAGCAATGATTAAAAAATTAATCCAAGAAGAGTCTGCTCACGCAGCCTTAAGTGATGAGCAAATTAAAGAATTTTTGTCCAATAAAAAAATCCCTCTTTCTCGCCGAACCGTGAGTAAATATCGCGAAGCGATGCGTATACCGTCTTCAAAGAAACGACAGTGGACCAAAAACTTAACTGATTTTGGTTGACTTTGGTTGACTTTGGCTGACTTTGGTTGACTTTGGTTGACTTTGGCTGAGTTTGACTGACTTTAAATGGTTTAAATGGTTTAAATGACATTAACTGAGGAGTAACCTATGGAACCCATTATGAACAAACCCTTGCAAATTCAAATTACGGGACGTAATATCAAATTAACAGATGCTATACGGGATATGGTGAATGAAAAGTTTGAAAAGTTGGAAAGACATTTCAATCATATCACTCATATTCATGTCACCTTAAAAGTGAATAAAGTTGACCGAAGTAAACCTAAGGGAGACCAAAGAAAGCTGCAAAGCGCTAAGGCTCTAGTTCTTTTTCCCAGCAAACATGAAATTATTGCTGAAGAATCAACCGATGATATGTATTCAAGCATCGACCTATTAGTAGATACCTTAGATAGACAATTGATAGAAACGAACCGCATGATGAAATCAAAAAATGGAGAATTCTAAGCGTTGAGATTGGTTATTATTAGTGGTCGTTCGGGGTCAGGGAAGACAGTCGCCTTGCATGCATTGGAGGACTTGGGTTTCTATTGCATTGATAATCTTCCCATTACTCTTTTATCGGGGTTAGAGGATCATATCGGAACTGTACAACCTTTAATCGCAGTTAGTATTGATGCCAGAAATCTCCCCTCTCAAATCATACAATTTAAAGGAATTATGGCCGAGCTAAAAGATTCAAGAAATAGTTATGAAATATTGTATCTAGATGCTAGCGATAGCACCCTCTTAAAGCGTTTTAGTGAAACTCGGCGTAGACATCCGCTGACCAATGAGCAGACCTCATTGCGAGAGGCCCTTCGTTATGAACATGAGTTGCTCACCCCAATTGCTTCTTTAGCGGATTTAACCATCGATACCGGTCCTTTAAATCGTCAGTCTCTTTATGATTTAGTGAAGGGTCGCGTTGCTGCTCATCAGGGGAGTAGGCTGCAGGTATTAATACAATCCTTTGGTTATAAACAAGGGCTCCCACCCGATGCCGATTTTGTTTTTGATCTTCGCTGTTTGCCTAACCCCTATTGGGAAGCGGATCTGAGAGAACTGTCTGGCAAAGATGACGCCGTGATCCAATTTTTAAATTCAAAATCCGAAGTGAATCAGCTTGAGAATGATATTTTAGGGTTTCTTCTATCCTGGATCCCTCGTTTTGAAGCTGACCATCGCAGTTATGTGACTATTGCTTTAGGTTGCACAGGGGGGCAGCATCGTTCCGTTTATCTAGCTGAAAATTTAGCCAATCGCCTAGGGGAAAAAATAGGCAATATTCAGTTGCGCCATAGAGAGTTGAAAAGCTAAAATTTTGCGTGGCTCATCTGAAGAATATGTCAGCATTGTAATCTCTTTAACCTTCTCAGCATGAATACTAGACATGAATAATAGTCGTGAATAATATGGATAATTAAGAAAAAATAGGATACACTTAAAAAAATCTACCTGTTTAAGGAAAAACACCTATGAAAGCCATTGCTTCCCTTATTGTGGGCTTGAGCATTTTTATTTCCTGTCCTCTCCTTGTTTCTGCTTCAGAAGAAAGTCATCGAGAAGCTGCCAAACAAATGGTAGAAGTGGCGAATTTGGATAAAATGCTATCCGCCATGTATCAACAGATTAATACTGTTATCACTCAAAACATACTTGCCAAAGATCCTTGTTTAGAATCTATCCGTGTCCCTCTTACGACGTTGCTTACAAAGTATGATCAAAAAATTCTTAATGCTGACGTCGTTAAAGCAGAAATACAAAAAGTTTATCAAACAGAATTTACGGAAGAAGAGATCAAGCAAATTGTCGCTTTCTACAAAACACCTGCTGGTCAAAAAGCACTTGAAAAAGCGCCTATATTAGCCGCGAAGGGGATGGAAATTGCTCAAAAAGAAATCGATAAAAGCAAAAGCTTAGGTGTGATGGATGATTTACAAAAAGATATCAATGCTTTGATTGATAATATTGATGTCAAGACCTTGTCTCCTGAGTGCAAGAAAAAATTTGAAGAGAAAAAGCTTAAATTACAGACAGAAGAGAAAGCTAAGGCTGAGGCCGGAGCTATGACGGGGGCTGGAGCTGCTGCAACTGGGGCTGCGGCTGGTGCTGTCACGGGAATGTCCGGAAAAGCTGAAAAGTCCGAGAGCGCTGCGAAACCAGAAGCTAAGCCAGAAGCTAAATCGGACGCCAGAGCAAGTGCTAAGACAGAAATTAAGAAAAAAGCTAAGAAAGAAAACAAAAAGGGCAAAGACAAAAAAGCTAAAGATAGTAAGGATAGTAAAGAGAGTAAAGATAAAAAAGAAGCTAAGTGATTAATCAAGAACAAAAAGAGCAAAGAGACAAAAAGAGACAAAATAATGAAGGGCTGGAAATACCGGCCCTTCTTTTCCTCATCATTCACTTCAATATATGAATGCTAATTGTTCGCTTGGGTATATACTTGAATCCACGAGTCCCTCTATTTGAGTCTGATAATTGTAATATTGGACATTTGCCATCAACACAGCACGTTGTCCTTCATTCGAGTTGAGAGCAAGGTAGGTCTGTTTATTGAATATATCGACTCATTTCAGATTTGCTAGCGCCTAATATTGCGCTCAGTTCTTTTTGAGTTAAGTCTAGTTTATTGGCAACTTTAATAATGGCTTTGCTCAGAACCCCTGCTCCGGTGGGCTGAGTATGATATGAACTGGTATTTTTTTCAGGTTTTAATTATATGCTCCTAATTAATATCCCTATTGAAATATTAGTACATATATTTCCCATATGAAACCTTTATGATTAGCGAAATTCGCGGGTCATATTTAATTGCTCCTTCTGCAAGAGTTCAATTTGCAATACTTCTTCAGCTTGCAAGAAAGGGTCATTCCAAAGCAGGCTTAGCTAGAGCCCTCGGAACCTCCTGGCCCGCCATACAATGGTTAGAAAATCCAAAACATTGGACATATTAGGAAGCCATTTCTTGGTTGACCCAGTCAATGTTCAGTGTTTTGTCTTTATAATGAAATGATAATCCAATTAAGACAATTTTTTTACCCCCTGCAGTATATTTTTCATAATATCGTTTTTCAAGAATTTGTTTTAACGCATTTTCAGCTGAATCTTTAAATTTAATTTCAAATATAAAAACCGTTGATTTTACTTGAACAACAAGATCTATTCTACCTTTACTGGTCATGATTTCAGATTGAGCTTCAAGTCCCATGAGATCCAGCATAAATTGAAAGAGCGAATGATAATATTTTTCTTCAGGGATATGTAATAGATAAGGGATATTGGCAAAAAGGCTTCTTAATGTGTTACAAAACAAATCAATATTGCAAATTTCTAGCGCATGTTTGATTTGATAGATGGATGCTTCAACTCCCACAATATCTGTGTGTGACAATGCAGAAACCAAATATTTTTTAAAGGATTCTGCCACCTCATGATTGGGGTAAGAGAGCGTATATTTATCTAATTCTTTATTATAGTGCTGGATAGTCAAATACCCCGTTTGAAAAAGAATCGGGATAATAGGCATATCGTTTATGTCAAAAGTGCCTAAACTGCTACCACTGAGTTCAATATTCTCAATATTTTCTATAAATTGATATTGCTTTTTAAGAAGGTGTACGAGAAACCCCGGGGTGCCCGTTTCAAACCAATAGTTTTTAAATTGTTTATTTTGCAGACAATGGAGCACGGAAAAAGGATTATACATTTTGGCGGTTTCATCGTTTTCTGAAAACCGATATCCATTGTACCAGGCTTGCATTTCTTGCATGATCGTATCAACAGACAAATTTTTCACCTTCGCAAAATCTTCAAGGTGTGGTTGTAAGAAGCAACGTATCTCGGATTCGGTGTACCCCAATAGGGTTGCCCCTTCGGGTTTTAGCGTTATATCATTGACATTATTCATGCCTGAAAAAATAGACGTTTTCGAAAATTTGCTAACACCAGTAATAAACACTGCCCTAAGATGAGGATCCAACGCTTTAATCATACTGTAAAAATTTCTCATCATATTTTGCAACGCATTCGCAACAATGGGAAATTCTAAATTGCATAAAAGAGGATAATCATATTCATCAATTAAAAGCACCACTTCGTTTTTTTGAGCCAAGGTTCGCACTAAAATCTTTAATTTGTCGTTTGAACTTTGTGCTGCGGATACATCAATGCCATACGAAGTAGCAATAGTCTTTAACTCTAATGACAAACTAGCATCAAAAAACGCCTCGGTTTTGTTAGCGATGGTTGAAAAATCTAAATGGATAACCGGATATTGTGGCCATTGATACTCAACACTTTCCCCCACCCAGAGATCTTTAAAAAGATTTTTATTTCCTAAAAAAAATTCTTTTAAGGTTGATATGAGTAATGTTTTTCCAAAACGACGGGGGCGAGATAAAAAGTAAAAACGATTCCCTTTGTTAAATAAATTAAAAATATGTTCGGTTTTATCGATGTAAACATAGTCACGCTCAATCATCATTTTGAGGGTGCTAACATCTAACGGAAGGTGTTTCATCTAAAAAATTCCAAAATTTCGCTCTCTTATCGCTCACCATTATAAGGTAAATTTTTCAAGGGGTCAAAGCGAGGAGGGGTTGTCAGAGGTGTTGGTAACAGAAAAATTTTCTCGTAACATAAATAGTCGCTGGCGCGAAATTCAAATTTTTGCGTCTTTTTGCGTCATTGCGAACCGAAGCGATAGCGGAGGTGAAGCAATCCAGAAAACAAGATATTGATATATCAGATTTTTTTCTGGATTGCTTCGGTCGCAGGCTGCAGGCTCCCTCGCAATGACGACTCAAACCTTTCCCCGGACTGCGGTCTGTGTTAGTCTTAGACTTAGTATATGAATTTGATATAAATATGCTGTGCTGTGTATATGTATAGGTTAGGAATCAGAAGGAGTAACTATAATGACTGGAATTTTAGTAGGTAGGGCTGCCCCCGATTTCACCACTGCTGCTGTTGCTGGTAATGGGGAAATAATCAATCAATTTCAATTATCTCAGGCTTTAAAAGGAAAATATGGTTTACTTTTCTTTTATCCTTTAGATTTTACCTTTGTTTGTCCTTCAGAGTTGATTGCTCTGGATCGACGTTTACCCCAATTCAAAGAACGTAACGTCGAAGTCATGGCAATTTCGATTGATTCCCATTTTTCCCATAATGCTTGGCGTAATACCCCAATTGAAGCGGGTGGTATTGGTCCAGTTAACTATACAATGGTTGCTGATATGACCCATAGTATCTGTCAGGCTTATGGTATTGAACATCCTCAAATGGGCGTTGCTTTTCGGGCTGCCTTTCTAATTGATAAAACAGGGGTTGTTCGTTCCCAAATGATTAATGATTTACCTATTGGGCGTAATATCGATGAAATTTTACGGTTAGTGGATGCTCTGCAGTATCATGAACAACATGGGGAAGTTTGCCCAGCTGGCTGGAAAAAAGGCGATAAAGCCATGAAGCCTTCTGCAGCAGGGGTGGCCAGTTTTCTTTCGGAACATGCCGAACAATTGTAATTGTATATTGTAAGTGTAAGTGTAAGTGTTGTAGTGTCATTGTCATTGCATGTACTCAAAGTGAATGATTTCGTAGGTTAGGCGCGCATCCTCCCGAGCAAGCGTCTGTACAATCTACATGAGCATTGTGAGAGGGGCTGCGCAACAACACCTAGGAATTCATTCACGAAGAGTATAGTCATAATGGAGATGGATTATAAATGACAACCCCCTACAAAATGCTATGAGTATAGGGAATCTAGAAAATTTTATAAGACCCTCTTGGCCTGCAGCCCTGCAGGTCAAGGCTTTGACTACCCTACGTTCGGGTGGGGTCAGTCAAAATCCTTTTGACAACTTTAATCTCGGGGGTCATGTTGGTGATGATCCCGCTGCAGTATTAGAAAATAGAAGAATTTTGAAGAACTCGGCTAAACTACCCCAAGAACCTTGCTGGATAAGTCAAGTTCATGGAACGACGGTACTTAATTTAAATGATTATCCTTCTTTGATTTCTCAAGCAAAAATTCCTGTTCAAAGACATTCTTCTCAGGTAACTCTCTCTGAGACAAAAATTCCTGAGGCAGATGTTTTCATCATTCCCGCTGCGAATGCTTCCATCGTTCCTGAGGCAGATGCCTCTATTTCTTTTAAACCCAATCAAGTGGCTGTAGTCCTAACCGCTGATTGCCTTCCTATTTTGCTTTGTGATCAAAAAGGCTCTAGGGTAGCCGCGATTCATGCAGGTTGGCGCGGTTTGGCTTCGGAAATAATCCAAGGCACCGTTGAACGTTTAGATTGCAATCCGAAGGATCTAATGGCCTGGTTAGGCCCTGCCATCGGTCCCTCAGCTTTTGAAGTAGGACAGGACGTCAAAGAGGCTTTTGTTATGGAAGGGGATAATAAGGCTTTTCAGAGCATTGCTGCTAAAAAATGGAAAGCAGATCTTTATGTTCTTGCGCGAATCCGATTGCAGGACTTGGGAATTACTCAGATTTATGGGGGAGGTTTTTGTACTTTTACCGAAGTGGATCGCTTTTACTCTTTTCGTAGGTCAAACCCAACTGGTCGCCAAGCTACGTTAATTTGGCTAGAGAGTTAGCCAGAATAAAAAAAGGAACCAGAATAAAAAAAACCAGAATAAAAAAAGGAACCAGAATAAAAAAATAGTTTTAGACTAGAAAATGGGCATGAAGACCCCATGTAATGAGAGCAAAACCAAAAAAAAATGATGGAAGCAAATTGAAGCCTATTGAAGCAATTGAAGTCAATTGAAACCGAGGAGTTCGATCCCTATGCGCCTAGATAAATTAACTCACACTTTCCAACGAGCCTTTGCCGAAGCCCAATCCATGGCTGCCGGTAAGGATAACCCTGCGATTGAATCGATTCATGTCATGAAAGCTTTATTAGAAGAAGAGGGCGGTTCAACACAATATTTACTAACTTCACTTGGGGTCGACATCCCAAAATTAAAACAACAACTACAAGAAGCGATTCAACAATTACCTCAAATCGTGAGTGGCAATGCGGATATTGGTTTATCAAATGATTTAATCCGAATTTTAAATCGTGCCGACAAATATGCGCAACAACGAAAAGATAGCTATATTTCAAGTGAATTATTTCTACTAGCGGCTTTAGAAGATGACAGTACACTGGGCCGTCTTTTGAAAAAATTCAATTTAGACAAAACGAAACTAGAACAAGCGATTCATGATTTAAGAGGAGGAAGCACCGTGCAAGATCCCAATGCGGAAGAACAAAGAAATGCTCTCGATAAATATACGATTGATCTCACGAGTCGCGCAGAAAAAGGAAAACTAGATCCCGTGATTGGCCGGGATGATGAGATCCGCCGCAGCATTCAAGTGCTGCAGCGACGCACCAAAAATAATCCAGTATTAATTGGTGAGCCAGGCGTCGGAAAAACCGCAATTGTTGAGGGCTTGGCCCAGCGTATTGTGAACCATGAAGTCCCAGAAGGATTAAAAAATAAACGAGTGCTGTCTCTGGATATGGGGGCGTTAATTGCAGGCGCAAAATATCGAGGCGAATTTGAAGAACGTTTAAAAGCTGTTTTGCATGAATTAGCCAAACAAGAAGGGGAAATCATTCTTTTTATCGATGAATTACATACGATGGTGGGGGCTGGTAAAGCGGAAGGTTCAATGGATGCCGGGAATATGTTAAAGCCTGCTTTAGCTCGGGGAGAATTACATTGTGTGGGGGCAACCACTTTAGATGAATATCGTCAGTATATTGAAAAAGATGCTGCACTCGAGCGTCGCTTCCAGAAAATTTTGGTGGATGAGCCCAGCGTCCCCGATACGATAGCGATTTTACGAGGTTTAAAAGAACGATATGAATTACATCATGGGGTCGAAATTACCGATCCTGCTATCGTGGCAGCTGCCACACTTTCACATCGTTATATTAGCGATCGGCAATTACCCGATAAAGCCATTGATTTAATCGATGAAGCAGCAAGCTCTCTTAGGATGGAAATAGATTCTAAACCCACTGAAATGGATCGCTTAGAACGGCGCTTGATTCAATATAAAATTGAAAGGGAAGCCATTAAAAAAGAAACAGATCCGGCCTCGAAAATAAGATTAGAAAAACTCCAAAATGATATTAAAGAGTTAGAACTGGAATACCATGCTTTGGAAGAAGTCTGGAAAGCTGAAAAAGCAATTCTGGAAACCACCAAAAAAATTAAAGCTGATCTCGAAAAAGCGAGATTGGATCTCAGCGCGGCTCATCGTGCTGGGGATTTTGCGCGCATGTCGGAATTACAATATGGAAAAATTCCAGAACTCGAAAAACGCTTGGAAGCTTCTTTAAACGCCGAGAAGGATCTAAAACTATTAAAAAATAAAGTGACAGAAGAAGAAATAGCCGAGGTGGTGGCCCGCTGGACCGGAATTCCAGTGGCCAAAATGTTAGAAGCAGAACGAGAGAAATTAATTCATATGGAAAACGATCTCGTCAAGCGGGTGATTGGTCAAGAGGAGGCCTTAAAGGCGGTTGCTAATGCAGTGCGACGCTCTCGAGCTGGACTTTCCGATCCCAATCGCCCCGTGGGTTCTTTCTTATTCTTAGGGCCTACAGGGGTCGGTAAAACAGAAGTTTGTCGGGCGTTAGCGGAATTTTTATTTGACACCGTGGATGCCATGATACGTATTGATATGTCTGAATTTATGGAAAAACATTCAGTTGCAAGGTTAATTGGTGCGCCCCCTGGTTATGTAGGCTATGAAGAAGGAGGTTATTTAACCGAAGCGGTTCGTCGCAAGCCTTATAGCGTTATTTTATTAGATGAAATCGAAAAAGCCCATCCCGATGTTTTTAACATTTTATTACAGGTGTTAGATGATGGCCGTCTGACAGATGGTCAGGGCAGAACGGTGGATTTTAGAAATACGGTCATTGTGATGACATCCAATTTAGGTTCCTCGTTAATTCAAGAATTAACCCCTACAGTCGATTATGCTGATGTCAAACAGGCTGTGATGGGAGTGGTGACTAAACATTTTAGGCCGGAATTTATCAATCGTATTGATGAAATAGTCGTATTCTCACCATTGGATAAAGAGGAAATACGACGTATTGCTGATATTCAGAGTGAGCATCTTAAAACTCGCTTAAAAGCGCAAAATTTTGAACTCAGTTTTAGCAAGCCTGCCTTAGAGAAATTAGCCGAGGCGGGATTTGATCCCGTTTATGGTGCCAGACCTCTAAAACGCATTATTCGTCAACTGGTCGAAAATCCATTAGCGGTAGCCTTGCTCTCTGGTCAATTTATCCCTAGTGATAAGATTGTTGTTAAGGTGAAATCAAATGGAGAATTTGATTTCCAAAAGGCTTAAATTTTGATTTTCAAAAGGCTTAATTTTCGTTACAATCATTTATCATGAATCAAAAAGCATTTTTCGACGCTTGGTTACTGTTGGCAGTGGCCTTATTATTGGGCTTAGGCCTAGTCATGGTCACTTCCTCTTCCGTTACCCTGGCAGAAAACCAGGGTCTTGCTTTTTTACGTTATGCGAATCATCAGGCTATTGCTTTGGGCCTAGGACTACTAGCCGCTTTAGTGGTTACCTATATCCCTATTGAGTTTTGGCAGAAAATTTCTGCCCCTTTGCTATTAATAAACATTTTTCTACTTATTTTTCTATTGATCCCCGGTGTTAGTCGCCAAGTCAATGGTAGTGTCCGTTGGTTGTTCATAGGACCCATTTCCATACAAATCTCTGAATTTGTGAAATTAGCGATGATTTTATATATTGCCAGTTATTTGGTGCGGCGCAAGGACGAGGTAAAGAATAATATTTCTGGTTTTTTAAAACCTGTGATTCTTTTAACCATTGTTGCAGGATTGATATTATTGGAACCGGATTTTGGTACCGTTATTGTGATTGTTGCTACCGTGATGGGAATGTTATTTTTAGGCGGGGTTCCTTATCGACGCTTTATTAGTTTATTTGGTTTGGCGGTCAGTGGACTATTACTCTTATCGGTAGCCTCTCCTTATCGTATGGCACGTTTAACCGCTTTTCTAGATCCCTGGGCAGATCAATTTAATACTGGGTATCAGTTGACTCAATCTTTAATTGCCTTTGGGAGAGGGGGGATCTTCGGAGCAGGCCTTGGTAATAGCATCCAAAAATTGCTTTATTTGCCGGAACCCCATACGGATTTTTTATATGCAGTACTGGCCGAGGAATTAGGATTATTCGCTGCCATTTTAGTATTAGTTTTTTTCTGCATTCTAGTTGGGCGTATTTTTTCGATTGGGAGATCTGCCATTTTGGCCAAAGAACCCTTTTCTGGTTTTATTGCTTATGGCATTGCGCTTTGGTTTGGGTTGCAAAGTATGATTAATATTGGCGTCAATATTGGCGTATTACCCACTAAAGGCTTAACCTTACCTCTAATGAGTTATGGCGGTTGTAGTGTGATTGTGGCTCTGGTTGCATTGGGGCTTGTGTTTCGAATCGATTATGAGCAGCGGAGGAAAATTATCTAAGGATTGAGCATTTAAATATTCCAGAAGGTTTTAGAATAAAATAAAACAAGAGAAGGAATAGAAAGACTATAAAGGAAGATACTATAATTGACAATCGGAAAAGAAATAAGATAAAATTTGAGCATTAACTAACTATTTTTTAATTTTTTTTGGGAGTTGATATGCTAAAGTAAAAAGTGCGCTACGCGCCTCTTTCGGGGTAGGATAATAAAAAATGACCCGCGTAATCTTATAATGTATAAAAAATATACGCTTGAATATAGATTAAAGTGAAGGAAAAATTAAAATGAGTGTAACTACAAATGGTTTAACCCCCTTAACATTTTCGACGACTGGAAAGAGTGTTGCAGATACAATAAAGACAGGCACAATATGGTTGCCTAGGGCTATAATGAGTGGACTTCGTGGTCATATAACGGAGATAGAGAAGAATCATTCTCCAATAAACGAGTCTGTATTCATTCAAAGATTAAATTTGTTGAGTGAGAGTGCAAAAATAAACGAAGAAGTTCTGATGCGTGCCATGCTTTATCTGGCTGTTTCTCGTAAAAATATAGAAAATATAGAGGTAGTAAAATTAATTTTTAAGCAGAATAAAAGATTCGATTATCTTATAGATGATTATATTGTTGTATTGTATGACAATGATCTAGAGGGTACAAACGTGTCGATGGCAGGATTCACCTGGACTCCCAAATTATATCGGACATATCTTACCTCTCTACTTGGTTCGGCAGCTTCTCAAGAGGTGGAGGGAATCACATATCGTCATCCATTGGTTTTACCTGATCATACTAATCCTGGTCCTAATTTTGGATGGGTATACCCTACAACTCTGCTTGGGGTAGCTGCTTATTGGGGACATATAGATCTAGTTCGATTTCTCATTGATGAAAAAAACGCCGATCCGAATACCCGATCGATATTTGCCATTAATCCTCTTGGTCAAGTCTGGTGTGGTATAACGATGACGCGGCCAGGTAGATGTTCTCCAGAACTAGACATACTAAAATCGAAATATTTTCAAATTGTAGAAAAATTATTAAAGCATGGAGCTAATGCGCGGACAATAAATATTTTGCAGAAAACATATGATGATTCAAGTCTCCCTGAGGAGACAAGATGTTCACGAGAAGAATTATCATACAAGATAGAGATAATGTATGACAAAGAAATAAAACCATTCTATGAGAGATCTGAAAAAGCTATTTTCAAAGCGATAAATTGGGCTTTTTGTCAAAACAACCAAACAGTAGTTCCACCGTTTAAATCAATTATTTTTGATTATCTATATCATCCATTGTTAGATCCTAGAGTAGAGTATTTGACTCCTGTAAAGAGGAATAAAAAAACATCTGTCCCCAAATTATCAAATACATCTAATACTGATGCTGATGAGTCATTCATAGAGACTGAACCCAATTCTATGCCAGATCCATTTCAGGAATCTTGTTTAGACAGAACGGCAAGCAAGCTCAATAATGTGACGGATTGCAAAAAATGCGGGTGGATATGTTTATGTCCCGTGACTTGTTTAGCAGTAGAAGGGATATTAAAATGGACATTTAGAATGGTAGAACCGAATAGGTTCTGTGGTCATAAATTGCTAGAAAAACAGAAAAACGACTGTGTTTTTCCAGTTCATGAAGGGTCCTCAGAAGGATCCTCGGTAACCTCTTATTTAAAGCATGCGATGGTTTGTGAAGCGGCGGTCTCTCTTCCGTTGCTGTTTAGTTGGGCCATTGTTAAATGCAAAAGAAATAAAATGCTTTCAATAATGTCAGAAAGGTTGGATAGAGCTGATAAATTAAAGCTAACTCAAACTGAAACTGAACATATGAAAAGAGATTAATCAAAGCAGATGTTAGAGCTTGGAGGCTTACCTCTGAGCCGTCAATAGGGGGAAGTGCGATTTTGATATTGGGTTTCGCAAAATAAAGTCAAAAGACTCGTCTATCGAAATTTATCCAGCTCTTGAATGAGTTTACTTTTTTCTTGTGGGTTTAGAAAACTAGCCGTAAAAGAATTTTTGGCCAATTGATAAATAGCTTGTTGACTTAAACCAAGAGCAGTTTGGCAGCCTAGGAAATTATCATTCACATAGCCACCAAAATAAGCGGGATCATCTGAATTGACGGTAACACATAAACCTTTTTCTAACATGCGTTTTAAAGGATGATCTTCTAAACGAGGGGAAACCTTTAATTTAACGTTAGAAAACGGGCAAACCGTTAAAGGAATTTGCTCATCTCCTAGGCGATTGACGAGTTTTTCATCCTCTAAACAACGGACGCCATGATCAATCCTTTTCGCTTTTAAAATATCCAAAGCTTGCCAAATATATTCAGGAGGCCCTTCTTCGCCGGCATGAGCTACGGTTAATAAGCCGTGATCACGAGCTTCCTCAAACACGGCCTTGAATTTACTAGGAGGATTATTCATTTCGGCGGAATCCAAACCGACTCCGATAATATTATTAATATAGGGATAGGATTGTTTTAAAGTTTGCAAAGCAGATTTCTCTGGCAAATCTCTCAAAAAACACATAATCAGATGACTGGAAATATTGAGGATGATTCTCGCATCTTTAAGTGCACGCGAAATGCCGGAAACAACGGTTTCAAAATCTATCCCTCGACTAGTATGGCTTTGGGGATCAAAAAATATTTCGATATGACGAATGTTTTGTTGTTTTGCTTTTTTAAGATAGGCCCAAGTGAGATCATAAAAATCTTCTTCTTGGATCAGAACTTTGCTGCCAGCATAATAGATATCCAGGAAGGATTGTAAATTATTAAATTGATAAGCCGCTTGTACTGCCTCTATGGAACGATAGGGTAGGTTAATATTGTTTCTGGTGGCCAGTTGAAATAATAATTCCGGTTCTAAGGTCCCTTCAATGTGTACATGCAATTCGGCCTTAGGAATAGTTAAAATATAATCTTTAATTTGATTTTCTATAGGATCTTCCATGTCTTTGCTGCCTTTGATGCCTTTTATATCCTTGATGTCTTCTCTGTATTTCATGTCTTTCATGATGGTCCTCATGGCCTACACTAGTTATTAGCTCATTAGACAATAAGAACATTCAATCATTAGCAGGAATGTTAAATAAAATTCAATTTGCGCGAACTCTACTCTAGCGAGTATCAAGGCTCCGAAGCATTCTTGAGCGGGACTCATTATAAAAATGATGCTATTTATACTCTTCGCGAATGAATTGTAGGTGTTGTTGCTCACCCCCTCTCGCAATGCTCATGTACTATTTGGGAACGAAGCTTGCTCGGGGGGATGCGCGCCTAACCTACGAAATCATTCGCTTTGAGTATATAATCCTGAAGTCTCTTTGTTTTGAACTTTTTTTTAAATCTTTGTCCGAATAATAGATCTATTTGAATATGCAGTGCAGACCCATTTGGCAAGGAATATCTTGTATGTCTAGTGAAAAAATATCGCAACAAATAAAAAAATACGGAAAGCCCATTTCAGGCGAGCTAGAAAAATTTTTAAATAAGTTTTTTCCAGGACATGTGACTATACACTCTAAAAATGCAAGAAAAAATTCGCCGCTTAGGCTCTCTCTCCAGCAGCAAGATCAAACAGTTATCGAAGAAATTCTCAGTCTTGAACCCATTGAAAAATTTTTAGATGAAAGTTTTGAATTGGATATGCCGGCGCTCAATGAAAAACTATTTTCTGAATTAATTCAGAAAATATTAACTGATGTAAAAGATACAAAAAGAATCAATGAAATTCTAAGTAATCTAATGATGGAGATTCTAATCAAAATCGAAACTGAAACAGAAAGTCTGGATGCATTATGCCGGAAATTGAATGCTCTTGTTGCTTTGTGTGGTAAACAAATGGGAATCTCCAGCTCAAGTAATATGATGGAAAGTATATCGTTAAGACTTATAGAATCGATGGGAAAACATCCGAGGCTCGTTAAAGATGGGACGATTTATCTTTCCCATATGTTTCAAAAATTATTTGAAACGAACGATCAGAAGCGTACACAAGAAATTTTTGATGGTATCATAAAATTTCCTGTTTATGAGGCTATCAATTTTTTTAATGAACTGGCAACTGTTGTGGCAACGGGCACTCTAGAAAATCAACGTGATGCAAAGCAGGAAGCCCAATTAAGGCAAGCAGGAATAAAAGAACTCAACAAAACACTGCCTTTTTTAAAGGAATTAATGAGCAAAATATTTAAATTTAATGAAGCTCGTTATTATAAACAAATTAGCGAACTATTGAATAATTCAGAGGAGCCAGAATGGATGCTGCATGCAAGAAATGAGGATTTCAATCAAATACTTTTTGAATATGGTCTGACATTATCTGGTGATAAACTTAAGTTGATGATAAAAAATGGATTTTATGGACAGCAATTGGAGACAGAAGAATTAAAAGCTTTTATTCAATTTCAACCCAGAGGTAATAGTCACAAAATATACCACATTATCTATGCAGCTATGATGAATGAGGTAAAGACTGTATCCCCAATATCCTCAATATCCTCATTTTTTTCTAATAACGCTGATCTAAAAGCAATAGATTTTAAAACTTCTCTAATAAAAAATTTTCTAATAAGAGCGATAGATCCCGAAAACATTTTAAAATTATTAAAATTACCATTGATTTTGCCAGATGATTATATAGAAAATTTAGATCGAGGATTTATTCAGCTAATAACATCTCTTGAAAATATAGATAAAGAAACACAAAAAAAATGGCAAAATGTATATGACTATTTTCAAGGGCGATACAAAACCGATAGTTTCGCTCGATTAGAACAGGCTCAGTATGGTTTTGAACCTTTGAGCGCAAAAATCGAAATGGATGATGCATTATTTGGTCATATTCATAATGATCATGCCTTGATGGGGACAACCTTACAAGGCAATCAATTGATAAAAACCATCGGTTATTTAAAAGAATATGTTGATGAAAGACTTCTAGATAAGACACAATCCAAAGTTCATGTTGAGGATTTGAAAAGACTGAAGAAAAATTTAGAAAGCAGTTTATCAATTGCTAATATGATGAGACAGTTTAATAAAAATTGTCATAAAATTCAAGCGACAGAGGAAAGCATTATTCATTTTATATCGACCAAAATCTGGGAAAAATTAAACGATGAAACCGAGTTGCTGATCCCCGGTGGATGGATTGGGCTTAATAATACCCAGGGACATGCGATGCTCTATGAAATTAAAAAAGGTCCTAATGGGAAATACCAATTCATTATACACAATACAGGCTCTGGAATAAAATATCATCCTCAAAGAGAAGTTCAAAATATGACCCAATATTCTAGTGTTAAAGCCTATGAATTGCCCAGTGGATCCCTCAAGGAATGTCAAGCTGCCATCCAGAGTCTATTACACACTATCGTTAAACCAACCATAACACCTGTATATGGAAAAGAAGGGTTTACTTCAGATAAACTTTATAAACAAATCAAAGATATTACAACCCAATATGGACTTAAAGAACTTCCATCTCCGAATACCCATGAATGGACGCGAGGTCAATATGCAGGAACCTGTGCTTGGCAAGTAGTTGGCAGTTCCTATTTAAGGGCTTTTCCATTTAGGGATCCCAGTATACAACCGCTTGAGATCAATTTCGATATAAAACGATCTTCTATTTTAAAATACTGTCAAACGCAAAAGGCATTAGGGAGATTAAACCATGCAACAGTTGAAAGACAACTCAATTTTGCACTAGAAAGTTTTGCATTACTAACCAATCAATTAAGACATCGTGAGTCGCCTTTGAGAGAAGACAAAGCCATTTCCGCCTTTCAATTAATACAGAACACTAGAAAAAGTATGGCTGAGGCCCTTATTGTTCCAAAAGCTGGCCTTAAATTTCAAGAAAAGGGGGGAGAAAAAGAAGCATCAAAAGGTAAGGAAGAGCCCATAAAGGAAAAAGAAGAAAAAGAAGAAAAAGAAGAAAAGGAAAAAATGGCAAAAAATGATTTGAAAATTGTATCGGAAACGTTTGTACATTCGGTTCCTAATATCGTTACAACCTCCGTTAAGGATTTGGAATCTCGAAAAGAGGCTGTGCCTCTGCCCAACTACGAGATGATAGCTTTTAATTTAAAAGATCCCGTGGATTCATTGGAAAAATTGTTAAGAGTTTGCCGTAAAAACACTGAAAGTGGCTACCCTGCATTGGCAATACAATGCATTGAACAATTTTATTTGCAAGCTCCCTTTGGACCGGATGCCTTTCAAACCATAAAAGACAATAAAGAATCATTGGGCGCCTGCATGAAAAATATTCAATTATTAAATACTTTATATGTTAAAAATTGCATAAAAGAGTCTCTTGCGCCAATTCCTTCGCAAGGCATCATTCTGCTGAATGGTTATGCCATGAGTATGAGCGTGGCAAGTCTTTATTTTAAAGATAATCCTAAAGGAAAAAATGATTTGCTAATAAAAGAATTATATACCATGCGGCAACACTGCGAAACATTAAGCAATTCAAGCTATTACGTTGCTTGTGATGCTATGATCCATAAAAGAATGCTGGAAATAGAAAATTTTATTGAAAACGCAAATCGAAATTTAATCATAAGTGATACAGGACCAATCTCGGACGCAAGATATCATAATATTATTTTGGCCAATGTCGATCAGCAAAAAATGTTGCTCGAAGGTTTTAACAAAAACAAAGATGATCAGAATTTTCGTAAGTATCAAACCGCGCCGGATGCTGAAAAGGCGATTCATTATTACATGAACAAATCCACTGATGACTTTCCTCTTGAGCAACCATCCAAGGAAAAATCTTCCATACTCAGAAATATCAATCAGGATTTAAGCTGCGCCTTACAGTGCGAACAGATGGGGGTGGAATTGGATTTCTTCATTAAGGGAAAAACCGATGCTTTTTATGATATTGATCTTGAAACAGATGTTTTGAAAACATTCTTTAAAGAACGTTACTACTCTTTAAGGGTCGATGCAAATAGTCAAAAATGGGATCTTGGTTTGGACTCCAACTTGCATAGAGTTTACCAAAGCAGGCAAGAGCATTTTTTCCCTGAAACACAACCTCCATTTGTGAAAGATCTCTATAAAAATATTATTTCCACGCGTCCTAAAGACAGCAACCTTATTCAAATGGACTTGGGAGACAGTAGTATACTCAGCAAAGAACAGGCTTTTAAGAGGACGCTTTTAAATATTCGATTAAAGCCCAAGACCCAAGTGGTTGCTACTATTGATTTATTAAAAAAGGGGTTTGATTATTGTCAGGATCCCGATTTTCAAACTTTCGCATTCTTAAATATTTTTCAGGGAGATTTGTTGGAAAAGCAATTGCTCAGAAATCCTGAAACAGTTTTAGAGTTAATAAGTTTTATTGAAAGAGGGCTTGCAACCCATCTCAAAAAAGAGAGAATAAAATTACCTATTTTCTTCTTTTTGAAAATAAATTTTGCTTTGCATCATTTGTTAGTTTCATTGCCTTCTAAACTTAAAGACAATCCAGTTTTTAGAGAGGCAGAAAAAAAACTACATGCATTTGAAAGAAAAATACCGGAGCTGATTCAATATTACGAAAAGCAACCTAAAGATAGTTATACTGTGTCTATCTTGCGACAACTTCATAACTTCAATCTTTTAAGATTGGCCACGGTCTCTCAATCACAGTTTGGAAAAGTTGAACCCAAAGACATTGAGGAAATACTCAGATCCACT
>Ga0207050_1058_pt1 | contig 20887 bp, 20 predicted proteins | sample Alteio_BWMinCont_64_FD_153291 | JGI IMG/M metagenome (GOLD analysis project Ga0207050, IMG submission 153291) | Enriched cells from forest soil in Barre Woods Harvard Forest LTER site, Petersham, Massachusetts, United States -... | ecosystem: Environmental > Terrestrial > Soil > Temperate forest >...
GCTGGAGGCGGCGGGAAAGAAAGTCCATGTCTATACCTCGCCGCATCTCGTCACCTTCCACGAACGTATTCGCGTGGCAGGCGAGTTGATCGGCGAAAGCGAGCTGGTCGAAATCCTTACCGAATGCGAAAAACTAACCGAACCAGGCAAGGTCAGCGATTTCGAAGTCGCCACAGCTGCTGCCTTTGTCGCCTTCACCCGCCATCCCGCCGACGCCGCCATTCTCGAAGTCGGCATGGGCGGCAGGCTCGATGCCACTAATGTAATCGATAAACCCACCGCATCCGTCATCGCGCGATTGTCTCATGATCACACCAAATATCTCGGCAATACGCTGACCGAAATCGCGCACGAAAAAGCCGGCATCATGCGTCCCGGTATTCCCTGTTTCGTCTCGCCGCAGCCCGAAGCCGAAAGCATCGCAGCCTTACGCAAAGCTGCAGCCGAAACCGGCACGCCGCTTTCAATCGGCGGCATCGATTGGCGAATTGAATCGAATGCTAAAGGCTTTCGTTTCATCGACAACAAGCGCGCGCTTGACCTTCCGCAACCATCCCTCCTCGGCTCGCATCAATTCTGGAATGCCGGATTGGCAATCGCCGCTTCATCAGCCCTGCCCTTCGCAATCTCCGATGCGGCAATTGCCAAAGGCGTTCGATCGGCCGAATGGCCTGCGCGCTTGCAGAAAATCACGCAAGGCGCACTCAGTGCACTGCTGGCACCCGGCTGGGAGTTGTGGCTCGACGGCGGCCATAACGATTCCGCCGGCGAAGTTCTCGCCCAGCAAATGAAAAACTGGCGTGACGAAGATAATCTGCCGCTGCATCTCATCTTCGGCATGTTGAATACAAAAAACCCGCGCGATTTTCTTGCGCCGCTTGTGCCTTACGTAAAATCCACCCGCACTATCACCATTCCCAGCGATCCACTTTCGCTTTCCGCAACCGATCTTTCGGCAGAGACAGCGAAAACCGGCATCGAAAGTGCACCGGCCAAAAATCTCGTCACTGCAATTTCGGAATTAACGCAGCAATCGCCGCAGGGAAGAATTTTAATTTGCGGTTCGCTTTATCTCGCGGGCGATGTGCTGAAACAAAATCAGCAGAACGAAGAAAAACGCAGCGCATGAATCACGCCGTAGCGCAAACCCGCCTTCGCCTAAAAGGGCTACGGCGCGGTTATCCGCCAAATTGAATATGCTTTTGTGATTATGATTACGCGAAGGCGGATAAAAAAACCGCCGCAGGGCGTCCCCGTGCGGCGGTTTAGATTTCGAAAGTATCCGACTTATTGGCCAGAGGTGGTCGACGAAGCTGCACCGCTTGTACCGTGCTTTTTGTGCTTCTTGCCGCCCTTGTGGTGTTTACCCTTCGTCGTGGTGCTGCTGCCCTTGGTCATCGTGCTGTCGGATGACATCGAGCTGTCGCTGGCGGGCGCTTCGCTTTGCGCCATTACGGGGCCAGCTACGAAAGCCGCAAGAACAGCCATCGCAACCAAAAGTTTCATTGAACGCATCTGCAGGTCCTTTCCATGGAGTTAGATCCGGCCCTAATGGGCCGTTGTGTTAGTTGTGTCAAAAAAGCATGACCAAAGATGGGCGTCAATGCACAATTATTACGGTACCGATGTCTTTTTTTTGCCACATTCCAGCCAGTCTTCTGATCCCCAGCGAAAGGCAACAGGCATGATAAACCTATGGAATCGGCATGCCGGCCTGCAATTTATCTGGCTTTGTTTCACCACGCTGACCCGTTATAAATCATAGGAGAATCAATCCTATCCGCCACGCCCCTACAGGAGATCGATGATGTTCAAGATCCTGCGCCCGGTTTTGGTAACCATACTTCTGCTTGGGCCTGTCACTCTGCTCCCAGTTGCAGCCAAGGCGGATGATAGCGTGGCGCAAAACCATGCACAGGCCGTCGCTACGCCGGTCGGCAAATTCATTCAGGGGCTGGGTGATCAGGCAATCACCGTCATTGCCGACAAAGGCTTAAACCAGGATCAACGCTCGGAAAAATTCCGCGAGATGCTGAGGGTTTCCTTCGATCTCCCAACCATCGGTCGTTTCGTGATCGGCCGCAGCTGGAATGCCGCCACCCCGGCGCAACAGCAGGAATATATGAAACTGTTCGAGGCGCTGGTGATCAAAACATACAGCGACCGCTTCGCGCTCTATACCGGCGAAGGTTTTAAGGTAACCGGCGTACGGTCCGAAAGCGAAAAAGACTCGATTGTCACCAGCGAAATCACCCATCCCGATGGTTCCGAGCCGACATCCGTCGATTGGCGCGTACGCAAGAAAGAAGGCAAAATGGGCATCATCGACGTTGTCGTCGAGGGCGTGAGCCTCAGCGTCACGCAACGGCAGGAATATGCCTCCATTATTCAACAGGATGGCGGCAAGCTCGATGGGCTCCTCGCTCTGATGCGCAAACAGGTTGAATCGCCATCCAGCGGCAATCCGGGCTGATCACGCTGCCAGTTTCGTAATTAAATCCTCTATAAAGGCCCGCGCGGCATTGCCGATGTTTCTGCCGTCGATACTCGCCACCGCGCGAATGCCCAGGCTATTCGTTAGAAATATTCCATCGGCGCTCGGCAAGTCATTCACTGCAATCGACGCTTCGTCGGCCTTATAGGCCTGCATTACGACCGAACGCATAATGCCGGGCAAGGCGCCGTCTTCAACCGGCGGCGTAAACAAGCGAGAATTTTTCACGATAAAAATATTCGAGATCGTCGCCTCTACCACGCGGCCCAGGGTATTGAGCATGATCGCCTCATTGGCGCCTTTCGCGGCGGCTTCCTGCCGTGCCATGATGTTATCTAGATAATTGAGCGATTTGATGCGTGATAACGGCGAATGTTGATTGCGCCGCGTGACGCTGGCGATAATGCATCGCGCCGGCGGCGGCGAACCGGGCCAAGTTTCCGCGGTGATTAACAGCGTCGGTTGCGGCTTCGATGTCGGCAATAAACCGCGCGAGGCATAACCGCGCGACACCGTCACGCGCACGGCGGCATCCGTCAAATGATTGGCGATACATGTTCCTTCTATCGCCGCAGCGATATCTACCGCGGGATACGGCATGTACAGGGTTTCGCAACCATCCCGCAACCGCTCAAGATGCGCGTCAAGATGCATTATTCTGCCGCTGCGCACGGCAATCGTCTCGAACAGCCCGTCGCCTAGCAAAAAGCCGCGATCGGCGGGATCGATCCGCGCCGCGCCTGCATCGAACAATCCGACATTGAGCCAGACCATCATCGGCCGTCTCCCGTCACCGCCCGCAATAAGGGAGCGATCTTGGTCATGCTTTCTTCATATTCAGCCGCAGGATCGGAATCGGCAACGATGCCGCCGCCAGCCTGCGCAAGGATGGTATCGCCAGCAATCGTCAGTGTACGGATTGTCATGCTCATATCCATGGCGCCATCGAACCCGATCCAGCCGAGACATCCGCAATATACCCCGCGCGGCGCGGTTTCAAGCTCGTGAATGATTTCCATAGCGCGAATTTTCGGCGCACCGGTAATGGAACCGCCGGGAAAACACGCCCGCAGCAGATCGATGGGTCCTGCATCACGCCGCAGCTTTCCCATTATAACTGAGGTCAAATGATGCACCGAAGTAAAACTCTCCAGCTCGCACAATTGCGGCACGTGAATGCTGCCGGTCTCACACACGCGGCCAAGATCGCTGCGCATGAGATCGACGATCATGAGGTTTTCCGCGCGGTCCTTTTCGCTGCCAAGCAATTGATCGGCAAGCTTCTTATCGACTCCTTTATCGTCGGCGCGCGGACGTGTCCCCTTGATCGGATGTGCCTCGACGACGCCATCGGCGTGTAATCTCAAGAACAATTCAGGCGATGCACCTGCGACGGAAAGATTTTCACCGCAACGCATGAAAGCCGCAAACGGCGCCGGATTGATCGCACGCAACCTTTTATAGAGCGTGAAATCGCTTAAGCCTTCGGGACGCTTCGCCTGAAAGCGCTGGGTAAAATTCGCCTGAAAAATATCGCCGGCGTGAATATATTCAACGATACATGCGATGCGCTGTTCTATATCCGCGCGATCGAGATCGGCTTTCCAAACTCCATGCGCATTCCAATCCGGCGGAGAGGGGCCCGGTGGCGCGGCGGAAAGTTTTTTCTCGATTGTCTCGATACGCGCTCCAACATCCATTTCCGGCCAGTCATGGCCGATTATCCATCCCTTTTTCTGCTGATGATCAAAGGCGATTACAACGCCATATAATCCAATAACCATTTGTGGTAGATCGATTCCATCCAGCTTGGGTTCCGGCAATCGCTCGAGGGCGCGTCCAAGTTCATAACCGAGATAACCGATTGCGCCCCCAATAAATGGCACCGGTGCATCGGTTAAATCTGTTTTGTATTTTTTGAGCTCCTGTTCCAATGCAGCAAACACATCGAGAGAAACAGTTTTTCCATCAATGAATACTGCATTTCCTTTCGCTTCGATCACGCGATAAGGATCGGTGGCGATATAGCTGTAACGGCCTTTTCCACCATGCGGCGCTGCGCTGTCGAGAAAAACCGCGCGTGCATCCTCTGCAAACGCTTCGAAGCAGGCGAGCGCATCGCGATAAGGAAACGGGCGGATCAGCATACGCGGAATTTTTGTCAAGTCGTTCGTGCCTTTATTTTAAATTTTATAATATTGCAGTCGCGAACGAATGCGCCAATACGTCGGTTGAATTTTTTCAACACTACATTACTTTTATTCTTTACTTAAATCTTGACTTATACAACCGTGAGGATGCATAACGAGCGCCCTCCCTCTAAGTTATAAGATAATCAGGAGTAGATATGGCTGAGAATTCTTCATCTTCGGAACGTCTTACGGCATTGTCCGCACAGATCGCCGCTTCATATGTCAGCCATCACGATGTCGCCGTGAACGATCTCCCGCAACTCATCGCCACAATTTATCAAGGCCTTGCCAATGCAGGCCAGGGTTTGGCCGCAAACGAACAGCGCCGTGAGCCGGCTGTTCCCGTTCGCCGTTCCGTCTCGGCCGATTACATCGTCTGTCTCGAAGACGGCAAGAAGCTTAAGATGCTGAAGCGCCATCTGAAAACATCCTACGACATGACGCCCGAACAATATCGTCAGCGCTGGGGTCTTTCCTCCGATTATCCGATGGTTGCGCCCAATTATGCCAAGCAGCGCAGCCGTCTGGCCAAGCAAATCGGCCTCGGCACCTCCGCCCGCCGCAGCCCTAAACAAAAGGCCGCTTAAGCTTTCCGGCAGATAAATTTGGCACCAAGAGTCGGTAATAACTGACCTATTTGTTTGATTTACAAAGAAATATTTGTGATTTAGCTTTCGGCAGCGAAATTAATGCCAAGCTGCTTTCTGTGGCTATTCCCCTTCCCGATATGTTAAAACGATGGGGCAAATTCGCCATTAAATAGCGAAAGCTGTATGCAGAAAATTGCCGAACTAATCGATGCCGAAACCCGCCTTGGCACACTTGAGGTGCGCCTCGCGGCGACGCAGGAAGAAGTCGATGCTGCGCAGGCTCTGCGCTACCGCGTGTTCTATGAAGAAATGGGCGCCAAGCCCACGCCGGAAATGGCCCTACGCCAGCGCGACTTCGACAAATACGACGAGCAGTGCGATCACCTGCTCGTGCTAGATCATGCTCGCAAAAACAAAAGTCCTGTCATCGGCACCTATCGCCTGATCCGCCGCGAAGCCGCAAAGAAATGCGGCGGTTTCTATTCGGCTAGCGAATATGATGTCAGCGCGCTCACCCAATATCCCGGCGAAATTCTCGAACTCGGCCGTTCCTGCATCGATGCCGAATACCGCACCGGGCAAGTGATGCAGATTTTATGGCGCGGCCTCACTACCTATATTTTCCGTTATAATATTGTGTTGCTGTTCGGTTGCGCGAGTTTGCCTGGAACGGATCCAAAGGCATTGGCATTGCCGCTTTCCTATCTTCACTACCATCATCTCGCACCTCCGGGCCTGTGCCCGAAAGCGCTGCCGGACCGTTATGTTGATATGCGCCTGATGCCGCGCGAAGCGTTCGATCCCAATGTCGCGTTCGACAGCCTGAAAGTCGATCCGCGTTCCGGCGCCAACAGCCTGCCGCCGCTGATCAAAGGCTATATCCGCGTCGGCGGTTTCGTCGGCGACGGCGCCGTCATCGATCCCCAATTCAACACCACCGATGTTTGCGTGATCGTGAAAACCGATCTCATCACCAGCCGCTACATCCGCCATTACGAGCGTAGTAACCGCAAGGATATCAATCTGCCGGTGGAGTAAGTCCGAACATCGCAAGATGACTCGGCATTTTATTTATGCAAAAATTCCCGGTATGACCGTTCAGCAAAATCTGGATTTCGATTTCGGCACGGCGCTGGCCGCAGGGGCGCGGCTCGCGGGTTTCCTTGCGCTGGTAGCAGTGATGGTGCCGGTGCATGTGGTTTACAGCGCGCTTAAACCGCAGGATGCCTTCCGCACTCCAATCATTTTCCATCGGCTGCTCATTCGCATACTTGGATTTCGCGTGCGCGTGCATGGCGCCATGGCGACTGCAAGGCCGGTTTTGTTTGTTTCCAATCATTCCTCCTATCTCGATATCACGGTGCTGGGCACCATCATTCCAGGCGCGTTCGTTGCCAAGGCCGATGTCCGCAGCTGGCCCTTGTTCGGCATGCTGGCCCGTCTACAGCATACGCTTTTTATCGAACGCCGCTCCTCCCGGACGCTGGAGCAGAAAGACGGCATGCGCAAACGCTTTGAAGCCGGGCACAATCTCATCCTCTTCCCCGAAGGCACGTCATCCGACGGCCTGCGCGTTTTGCCCTTCAAAAGCGGTCTGTTCAGCGCACTCGAAAATGAATCCATTGCAGTTACGGTGCAACCGGTATCCGTCATTTGCACCGAAATCGACGATCTTCCGATTACCCGCTGCATGCGCCCTTACTACGCCTGGTACGGGGATATGACGCTGACGGGGCATTTATGGAATGTGTTCAAGTTCGGTCGCTTTACAGTCGATGTCGTGTTTCATCCCCCCCTTTCGCCAAAAGCCTTCCCCGACCGCAAAGCGCTGGCGGCGCATTGCCAACAGCAGGTTACTCATGGCATTGAACAATGCCTGACCGGACGCAATTTTGAATCCGCAGCCATATTAACTGCGCCGCAACATTGAGAGAGCGATGAGTTTGCCAACGCAATCCCCCAAAAAGGTTTTCATCAAAACCTGGGGCTGCCAGATGAATGTATACGACTCCCAGCGCATGCAGGATGTCGTAAAGCCGCTCGGCTATGCTCCCGCGGAAGATATGGCCGATGCCGATCTCGTCATCTTCAACACCTGCCATATCCGCGAAAAAGCCACGGACAAACTCTTCTCCGAACTTGGCCGCGTACGCCCGCACCAGAAAACCAAGGCCGAAAATGGCGGACGCATGATAGTGGCCGTGGCGGGCTGTGTGGCTCAGGCCGAAGGCGCCGAAATCCAGCGCCGCGCGCCTTACGTCGATATGGTGTTCGGCCCACAAACCTATCATCAACTGCCGGAAATGATCGCGCGCGTTAGCCGCAATACCGGTGCAGTTCTCAACACCGAATTTCCGCCGGAGCCGAAATTTGATCATCTGCCGCAGGATCGCGCCAATCCCGGCGTCACCGCCTTTCTTTCCATCCAAGAAGGCTGCGATAAATTCTGCACCTTCTGCGTCGTTCCCTACACACGCGGTGCAGAATATTCGCGCAGCGTCGCCGCAATCATCGCCGAAGCGGAAAACCTTGTGCAAAACGGCGCGCGCGAGATCATGCTGCTCGGCCAGAATGTGAACGCATTCCACGGCGAAGGGATAGACGGGCAATCGTGGCGTCTAGGCCGCCTGATTTATCGCCTTGCAAAAATCTCGAGATTAAAGCGCATTCGTTATATGACCTCGCATCCGCGCGATATGGATGACGAGCTCATCGCCGCACATCGCGATATTCCGCAACTCATGCCGTTCCTGCATTTACCAGTACAAAGCGGCTCGGATTCCATCCTGCAAGCTATGAACCGCAAACACACCGCAGATGATTACCGCAGCACAATCGACAAGCTGCGCAACGCACAACCAAACATGGCGCTCTCATCCGATTTCATCGTCGGCTTTCCCGGCGAGACGGATGAAGATTTCAAAGCAACGCTCGATCTCGTCCGCGAAATCACATTCGCACAATCATTCTCCTTCAAATACAGCTGCCGCCCCGGCACACCCGCGGCCGCAATGCAAAATCAGATTGACGAAAAACTCAAAGACACACGCCTGCTTGAACTGCAATCCATCCTCCGCACCCAGCAGGAAAAATTCAACCACAGCATGATCGGCCGCACACTGCCCGTGCTGTTCGAAAATCCCAGCGGCCGCGAAGGCATGCTGTTTGGCCGCAGCCCATATATGCAGGCGGTACGCGTCGCAGGATCGCCGCGCCTCGTTGGCGAAGAATTACCAGCGACAATTACCGATGCCGGCGGCAACAGCCTTACCGGCTCGCTGCAATTGGCCGATGCGGCCTGATGCCCGACATCGCCCTCGAAATTATTATCGCCGATAAACGCTGGCAGCGAATTCCGAAACTGCGCCAGCACCTCCTCAAAACCGCGCGCGAAATTCCGCCCTATCTGCCGAAGCATCTCCGCTTCCCCTGCAGCATGACTCTGCTGCTGACCAATGATGCCGAAATGCGCCGTCTGAATCGGGATTTCAGGGGGCATGACAAGCCCACAAATGTGCTGTCCTTCCCCCATTTTACACCCCGTCAGCTAACCAAAATGGGCAAGACCAAAGGCCGGAAATATGCCGGTGATATAGCGCTGGGTTATCAATATGTTGTGGTTGAATCCAACAAAACCAACAAGATATTGATAAATCATGCCATTCATCTTTTGATTCATGGCATTTTACACATTCTGGGTTATGATCATAAATCCAGCGCAGGGGCCTCCAGGATGGAAACACTGGAGAAAAGGATAATGTCCGGGCTCGGTTTGCCCAACCCCTATGCGCCGCAACCTAAGGAGCGAAAGGCCCGCTAAGTCAGGGCCGCTTTATGAACGACCCTCGACTATCCGTCGTCTCTCCCTCCCCACCCGCCAATGCGGGCAGCGAAGAGCCACGCAACTGGTGGCAATCGCTTTGGCTCAAACTCTCCAATATTCTGCACCCACGTTCCGACGCCGAAGTGCTGCGTGAGGTGGTTGAAGAGCTGATCGAAGAGCCGTCATCCGAATCCGGCATCTCGCAGGCCGAAGGCATGCTGCTCGGCAATATCATGAATTTACGCGAGCGCCGCGCCACCGATTGCATGGTGCCGCGCGCCGATATTATTGCCGCCGATGTCAGCATTCCGATCAAGGCGCTGATCGATCTCATGGCCGCGCATGCGCATAGCCGTATCCCGATTTACCGCGACACGCTCGACGATGTCATCGGCATGGTGCATATGAAAGACCTCATCCCCTGCATCGCGCATAACCAGAGCCGCATTATTTCAGATCTGCTGCGCCCGGTGATGTTCGTGGCGCCGTCTATGCCGGCCTCGCGCCTGCTCCTGCAAATGCGCCAGACGCGCCAGCATATGGCGCTCGTCGTCGATGAATTCGGCGGTATCGATGGCCTTGTAACGATTGAAGATCTGATCGAGCAAATCGTCGGCGAAATCGAGGACGAACACGATGTTCCTTCCACCGCCAGCATCATCGCCCGTACCGACGGCACATTGCTGGTCGATGCGCGCCTGCCGATCGAAGAGTTTGTATCCCGCACCGGCGTGAGCATCGATACATCCGAGGCCACTGAAACCGTCGATACGCTCGGCGGCTATGTCGGCAATCTCGCAGGCCGCGTTCCCAACATCGGCGAGAATTTCCGCAACGGCAACGGCATGAGTTTCGAAGTCCTGGAAATGGACCAAACTCGCATCAAACGCCTCCGCATCCGCGGCATCCGCCGCCCTGAACAGCCTGCCGCCGCGAAAGAAGCTAGGGTTATCGGTCAGGTCTAATTTCTCCACAAGCAATTAGCTAATTGTTTTATCCCGGCGTCGCCACAAGGGTTCCCCCGCCCCCTGCGGGCGGGGGTCAGGGGGTGGGGTTCTCTCCGCGAGTGGCTGTTTAGAAGATTTAAGAATAATTCCCGCCGCAATTTGGAAAAAAATAAAAACTACGGACTATCAAACTCACCCGGCGGTGGATCAATCGGCACGTTCAGTTCTTCCAGTAGCAAATCTTCATTCGTCAATTTCATCTGCCCAATGGTGAAATGCTCAGGCGCGCCCAGTTCCGGATCGAACACATCCATCTCATAAGGCGCAATCTTGATATCGGTGCGAAACAGCGCGTTCTTAAACACAACCGTAGCCGTCAGGGTAAAAAGATTATCGCGGCCAATGCCCTTATAAGTCACGGGGATCAGGCGCTCGGCCACATCCGCTTTTTCCTTGGTATTGGCGTTGGAGAGCCAAACCACTTCATCCGGCTTTTCCACAATGATGAAACGGCCCAGCTGGCCGCGCACATAATGGAAGAAAAACTTGGCGTAAGGGATTACCGTCTTGCGATCGAGCTTAATTGGTGCCCGTTCATTGACGCTATAGATCGGCTCATTGGTCCAGTTCATCAGGCTGATATCGCCAGGCTTGTAAAGCATATAGCGCGTATTGGGCGGCGACAGCGTGGTATCCGACAGCGCATAGAGTTTAAATTCGTCATAAAATGGCAGCGAAGCAACCTGCCCCGTAACCTTGCCCTCAGGCAGTTTAACCGGCGAGATATCGTCGGCGATATCGTCCGTCAGCTTCTTAATAGCGGCGGGGTCGAGCGTTTCAAATTTGAGATCAATCATTTTAGGTACTAGGTGCTAGCTACTAGCTGCTAGGGGTTGCAAACACATATCAACTATCAGAATTATTTTCATCTTACCAGCTTTCCTTACCCTTTTTCCCTAGCACCTAGTAGCTAGCACCTAGCAGCTAAACTACGCTTTAACTATCGTCGCCAACTCCCCAGCCACATCGCTGGCGCCGAGCGTAATACGGGCATTTAGCATGCGGCTGACAAGGTCCTTCATCTTGTCCTTATCGTCTTTGGTCAGGCTCTCGCCCTCTTTAACCATAGCGCCAAATTCGGCTTTATCGGGGAAGAGATAGGGCTCGCTGCACAGCCGCTTGTACCAGGTATAAATATAATCCGGATCGCGCCAGGCGACGCTGAAAAACAGGTCGCGCATTTCCGAAAGATGCAGATCTGCGTCATCATAGGCCGCAATCGCCTTGTCCTCGATAATCTGCTGCACCTTGGCGGCGTGATTGTCGAAACGCTCCTGCTCTGTCTTATCCGCAATGCCTCGCGCAACACGGTTGAATACGGCCGTTGTCTTGCCGAGCCTTCGCTGCAGCAAAACGCCGCGGTGCTTCTTGCCGACGCGCGCGATGTCCTGCCGCACGAAACGGGTTTCCTCGGCGACCTTGCGGATGATTTCGGCATCGCCATTGGCTTCATCCAGAATTTCCCGCTGCTCCGAAATGCGGGTTTTCAATAACTGAATTTCAGGGCCGCCTTCGGGGCCGAGAGCCGCAGCCAGATCGCCCCATTCCTCTTCGCCTTGTTTCAAGATCGCGTCGGCGAATTTATATCCGCCTTCCTTGTCGAACGAAACCTGGCCCGCCTGCGGCGCATAAAAACGCGGCGCCTTAAGCTCGACCGGCTTTGCCCCTTCTATTCTGACCGTCGCCTGCAGAATGCCGCTATCGGTCATACGCCAATCGAAGGTGATCGGATCGCCTTCTTTCACATCGACGCCATCCGGCAGATCGTCGCCGCTGATGCGGAACAAACCGACGCAAAGATTGAGGTCGACACGTTCCGGATATTCCACCTGAAACAGCTCGAAATTGAGATGCGCCGCTTCATGCGACTTCATATCGCGCGCGCTTTTAAATTTCGCTTCGCCCTGCGCAGGCAAAGCGTCGCCCTTCTTGATGATCGGCAGCAGAATATTTTCCTGCGCCATGGCGCTATCGAGCGCCTTCACGGCAATCGTCTGCGCCGCAGAAATACTGCCCGCGGCCGCCACAAGTCTTGTGATAGTCAGCGTCTGGTCATGCTGCGGCAGAACCTCGCTTTTCTCATCCAGCATCTGTGCGGTGAATTTATGCTCGCCCATTTCCTTGAGCGGAACCGAGATCGTAAGCCCGTCCGTCAGCGGCAGATTGCCTGAATCCCAATCCTTTGATTTCAGCCGCAGCTGGCGGTTATTCGGCACATTGCCTTTCACGTTCAGTGTCACCGTGGTTTTATCGTCCGGCGTACGCGCCGTGTAATTGAACAGCAGGCTTGGCTCCTGCGGCACTTCGGCTGTGGCTTGCTTCGGTTTCGGCCTACTGACATTCTCTGCGCCCCATTCGCGGCTTTCGCTGTAATAGGCGGCACCGACGGCCACAGCCGTCATCGGATCGGCTTTGAGATCGGCGGCGATGCCAAGCTCGCGCGCCACCATTTCCCGCACCAGCGGAATGCGGCTCGGCCCGCCGATGAAAACGATGCGGTCGATATCCTCGTTCTTGTAATTGTTTTCTTCCAGCACCGTGCGCACGAGATCGACCGTCTGCATCACCGGTTTTCTGATCATCTCCTCGAACTGCGCGCGGGTAAGTTCGGCATCGAGATGGATTTCCTTTTCGTCCTTGTCGGCCAGGCGAATATCGTCTTCAGAGGCGAAGATTGTTGCCTTCTCATTCGACGAAAGTTCGATCTTGGCCTTCTCCGCCGCCAATTGCGCGATGCGGATCAAGCGGCTGAAATCCTTGTCGCGCTGGAAATTCTCCGGAAGATTAAAATGCTCGGCCAGCCACGGGCGCACGATTTCATTGACGATCATGCGGTCGAAATCGCGTCCGCCCAGCATATTGATGCCCTGGTGTGCGACGATATTCACTTCGCCATTGATCGCCTGCGCCAGCGCTACATCGAACGTACCACCGCCGAGATCGTAAACCAGAAACTGGCCCGAGCGTTTCGCCCCTTCCATCGCCGCCATCGCCGCCGCAATCGGTTCCTGCAAAAGATCGACGCGTTCGAGCCCGGCCATCTTGGCCGCACGCAAAGTCGCTTCCGATTGCATCTGATTGAACGCGGCAGGAATGGTGATGACGGCACCCGTCACCTGATCGCTACCGGTTTCAGTGGAGACTTGGCCCAATAGCTGGCGGATGATTTCTGCCGAGCATTCTTCCGGCGTTAGCGTGACACCCGCACCCTTGATTTCAATCGGCGTCGAGGTTCCCATCAGCCGCTTAAAACCGGCCGCCACGTTATCGGGAGACACCAACGCCTGATCATGCGCGCGCCGCCCATACAAACGATGCCCGCGCTTATCGATGAAGATGACAGAAGGCAAAGCCTCGCCGCCGTCGGCAGGGCGAAACACGCGCACCTTGCCATCCTCAATGCCAGCCACAACGCTGTTGGACGTGCCGAGATCGATGCCTAAATACATGATATCTCTATAGCTATTATGTCTTAAGAAACGTTTTGCCTTACTGCATTATCAATAGTTGCAATTACCTTTGGTTAAGACAAGTAAGCGTGAGGTAAAAATCTGTTGCCGGAAAATCTCGATTATTCGTGCTTCAGGCCTAAAACTTAATAAAACAAAAATTTCAGAACGCCCTCTCCACCGTAAAATCCACAATATCCAACAACGCATCCTTCACCGGATGATCGCCGAAAAAACTAAAACCGGCCGATGATTTATGCGTTAATATATTGATTTGAAATGATATTTTAAATTTTCTACATTTTATAACATTCTCCGTTACAATGAATTGTCAGCCAAAGGATAGAAAATGCTCGCCGTTGCTTTCGATACGCTCAAACTAGCCCGCAGACTTGAAAGCGCGGGCATGCAGCCCAAACAGGCGCAAGATACATCGGCCGCCTTGGCGGAGACTCTAACTGAATGGCATTCGGTCGGCAATCTGGCGACAAAGGAAGATATTCAGAGGCTGGAAGCGAAACTTGATGCAAAGCTTTCCGAAACCAAGTTTGAAATTCTCAAATGGACGTTCGGCGCCGCCGGCCTGCAAACGCTTGCGATTTTAGGCACAATGATCGCCATGTTGCATAATGTTGGCAAATTCTGACGCTACTTCCAGAAAAGTGCAAAAGTCTGGATCAGGGCTTGATGCCAAATTTGATGATTTCAAATTCGGCATCATCAAATGGATGCTTGTTGCCATCGTTCTGCAAACAATTGTGATTTTAGGAACGCTAATAAGCTTGCTGCATAACGGTGGAAAAATGTGACGCTTACCAGTTCAGTATGCCCTCTCCACCGTAAAATCCACAATATCCAACAGCGCATCCTTCACCGGATGATCGCCGAAGAAACCAAGCGCATCGCGGGCAATCGCCCCGTAATGGCGCGCGCGGTCTGTTGCATCGCGCAGCGCATTATGACGGCGGAGAATATCCTGCGCATGCGCGAGATCGCCGTCACGCTGATCACCGTCATCCAGCGTGCGGTGCCAGAATTGCCGCTCCGCTTCTGTGCCACGGTGGATCGCAAGAATAACCGGCAATGTAATCTTGCTCTCGCGGAAATCGTCGCCCACCGTCTTGCCGAGCCGCGCGGATTCTGAGGCATAATCCAGCACATCGTCCGCAATCTGAAACGCGATACCGAGATTGAGGCCAAAGGTCCGCAGCGCTTCCTCTTCCGAAGCCGGCCGCCCTGCGACAATCGCGCCGATGCGGCAAGCGGCAGCAAAAAGCTCCGCCGTCTTGGCGCGCACTACTTCCAGATAAGCCTGCTCGCTGGTCGTTATATCGCTGGTGGTGGTGAGCTGCAGAACTTCACCTTCGGCAATAATCGCCGAGGCGTTCGACAAAATCCGCAGCACATCGATCGATCCATCTTCAACCATCAGCTGAAACGCGCGGCTGAACAGGAAATCCCCCACCAGAACGCTGGCTTCATTGCCGAATAGGGAATTGGCCGAAGGCTCTCCCCGGCGCAGATTGCTGGCATCCACCACATCGTCATGCAGCAGCGTCGCGGTATGAATGAACTCGACGCAGGCGGCCAGCTTATGATGCCGCTGCCCGTCATAACCGCACAATTTCGCCGCCGCCAAAGTCAGAATAGGCCTGAGGCGTTTACCGCCCGCCGCAATCAAATGCCCTGCCAATTGCGGAATAAGCGGCACATGGCTTTCCATGCGTTGCAATATGTTCTGGTTAACGGCAGTCATATCGGCCGCCACCAAAGCAGCAAGCGCATCGAGCGCAGCCTCAATTGGCTTGCGTTGCTTGGCTTCGAGGGGAATGATGGTGGCCATGAAGAACTCGTAGAGGTGACAACATCTCATACTGCCAAGGGGCCGCATGGCGCAAGACACAACCATTGACGGCCTGCTCGACCGCCGCGTGGCACTGGAACAGCCCGCCAAAGGCTATCGCGTAGCTGTCGATACAGTACTTCTGGCCGCCGCTGTTCCGGCGCAGGCCGGCGACAAAGTGCTGGAGCTCGGCTCTGGCGTCGGTGGCGCGATGCTGTGCCTCGCTAGCCGTATGCCGGAGCTTTCGATCATCGGCGTCGAAATCGACAATGAAATTCTGCTGCTCGCAGCATCCAATATCGCGCGCAACACGTTCGCCACACATTGCAAACTGCGCCATGCCGACGCGACAAGGCTACCCCACGATTTCCCCAAAAGCTTCGATCACGTTTTCATGAACCCGCCCTATCACGAAGCCTCCCGGCACGATGCTTCGCCGAAACCGAAAAAGAAAAAAGCCAACAGCGATCCCGGCGATCTTTCGCGCTGGATTGCTTCCGCTGCTACGGCGCTCAAACCCAACGCCACCCTCACCCTCATCCACCGCGCCGACCGAAGGGATGAAATTCTCGGCCTCCTGCAGCCTGCTTTCGGTGCCATCGAAATTCTGCCCACCGTCCCCAAAAAAGGCGACCCGCCGCACCGCATCGTCATCCGCGCACGCAAAAGCAAAGACGGCCAACTGGTCGAATGTGTTAATTTCGTGCTGCATCAAGCAGATGGCAGCTATACCGCAGAAGCCGAAAACATATTGCGGCACATGAAACTATTGCCTTTCGAGAAGGCCAGGTGACATAATAAGGCCTGAATTTATTGGATAATTACAGGCCATGCGCCGCTTTATTGCTCTAACTTTTGTACTTCTCCTGCTCGCAGGTTCCACGCTGCCGACGCACGCGCAACCTGCCTCGCCGCATGTCGGCAATTCGCGCATTCCAAAACTGCCGCCCGTCATGACGACCTATGAAGTCTATGTCGGCGGGATTCACTTCCTCACTGCTGAAATTCTGTTTCAGGAAGAAGCCGACAAATACAAAACCCACATGCATGCGCATACTGCCGGCTATCTCTATAAACTTCTGAAATGGGATGACAATGTTTCCTCCTCCGGCCGCATCAAGGGCAGCAAGCTCCAACCGATCTCCTACCAAAGCGTCGATACCTGGCGCGACAAACCGAAAACCACCGAACTGGTTTTCGACGGCAAAGGCAACATCAAAGCCAATTTCGATCCGCCCAACACCGACAAGAACCGCGAGACCGTCTCCGACGAACAGAAACAGGGCGCGCTCGATCCTGTCACCGCGCTCCTGCAAATGCTGGCGCATGTCGCGGTCAATCAGGATTGCAACGTCTCCGTCCCCGTATTCGACGGCAAACGCCGCTTCGATCTCAACGGTGAGGATAAGGGTGTCGAGACCGTCGATGAAAAAGATTATGGCGTTTACAGCGGCGCTGCACGGCTTTGCGCCGTCGATTTCAATATGATTGCCGGCGAATGGAAAGATCGCGAGAAAAACAAATTCTGGGAAAAAGAAAATGGCGAGAAGGGCCGCGACGCATTCCACATCTGGCTCGCCAGCCTGGCGCCTAACGTTCCCGAACTGCCTGTCCGCCTCGAAAGCGAAAGCGCCTGGGGCCCCATCATCGGCCACCTCGCCAATTGGCATTACGCAACACCGGAAGAAATTAAGGACTCTGGTTCGAAATAACTGTCATCGACCAAATTTTTAATGAGCGTCTATTTAATTTTAAAGGGAAATCGGCATGAGATCGCCACGCTATTTAGTACCGCTTTCAGACTTACGGCCTTATATAGAACCTCTCGGCAATAGAATCTGGGATCGTGATGATATTAGATTAGACGATATCCTTACGAGTGTAAGAGAAAATAGATTGCAACCCATGCCATGGAATACATTTAACAACACGTATGAGGGGCTTGGAGAGGCGTTAGGCGAGACAGCGAGATCGTTTCATGTGGAGCGTATAGCTTATTTCGTCAAGAATGGCGTACCAAACGATTACCCGATATACTTGGGTTTCGATAATGTTAATAACGGTATAAGAGTTCTAGAAGGGCGGCATAGGATAGCTGCAGCTTTCATTCGAAATGAAAAAACGGTCGAAGCGGCCTTTCTCGATGACGGGCTTACACGTTTATTGCCAAATTGTGAGCTCTTGCCGGATCCTAATGTTTCAAATCCTGCGTTACGTAAAAAGTTTCCCTCCGTTGATCAGTGAAAAATTGAAACCTGCTAACCATCTGACATAGTTGAGCCGAGGTTCGAAGCCTGTCCACCATCCTCGGGCACTTAATCAGACATTTTTTCCGGTGATACCACAAGGGTTCCCCCGCCCCCTTGTGGGCGGGGGTCAGGTGTAGGGTTGATGCAACAAGAAAATATTTCAACTATTTCTTACCCGATTTTAAATCCTAATTCCTCCAACGCCCCCGGCAATTCCTCAAACCCTTTAATTAATTTATCCGCACCCAGCGCATCAAAATCGCCTCCATACCCATGCATCACAACGACACATGGAACGCCCGCACCACGCGCAGCACTCACATCATTCACCCCATCCCCCACCATCGCGCAATTCGCCAGCGGCACACCCAGCCTCTCGATCACGCCCGTGACATGCCCAGGATGAGGCTTGTGAACCGTAAAAGTATCGCCGCCGGCAATAAAGGCGAAATATTTCTTGAGATCGAGATCATCCATCAGCTTGATCGTCGCCGCTTCCTGTTTATTCGTGCAGACGCCGAGCCTGATGCCCGCCGTCCTATACATCTCCAGCGTCTCACGCACTTTAGGATAAATCTGCGAGGGGTCCGGCTTCAGGGCGCGGTAATGGCCGATGAAGGTTTGAAAGCTGCCATAGGAATTATAGGCCGGCGGCGGCCCGCCGGTGGCGGCATAAGCGCGGTCGATCAGCGGCATCATGCCATCGCCCACCATGCTTTTGACCTCTTCGAGGCCCAACCCCTGCCGCCCATTCTCCTTAAGCATGGCGTTCAGCGCCTGGCGCATGTCGGGTGCGCTGTCGATCAGCGTCCCGTCGAGATCGAAGATGAGGCCTTGAAGCTGGGGCATATGCCAAGTTTACAAGATTGGCCGAATTAACCAATCCCTGATTAAAAGATTGATGAAAGTATAGCCAGACGCTAGATTTCTCCCGATTTAAATGGATTTATTCAATGGCTCGATAATGAATGCAGATTTTAGAATTGTCGCGGCGGTTATGGTGAGCGTTTTAACCGGCTGCGCCACTCCTCCCCCGCCGGAACCTCCCAAACATGATGTATATGGGCCCGAACTCCCTCCGCCTAAAAAGCCGATGCCCAATCAAATCGACGGTCGTTGGGCTGGAATAGATTATCATTGCGCGGCAATTGCCGATAAAGGTCACAACGGCGACCTCACATTTTTGATAACGGCAAAAGATTCTTCCGGCGAGTGGCGGATCGTCAAAACTCCCACCCTTACTTTTTTCACCCACAAACTAGCCGAATTAGACGCTTTAGCGGTTGGCGTAATATCGAGATCGGAAGAACCTATAATTTATAATAATGATACAATTGTTAACCCGGTATTTGCCCAGGCAGCACAAGAGGTGGTCAAACAACATAAAAACGTATGCAGAAAGTGGTGGGATCGTTTCATGAACAATGACCCCACATTGAAAAATGTTAAAGTCAAAACCACAGTCTCGCCAGCGCAGCTTAAAAACGACCAGCTACTAACAGATTCGGTCCGTGTCGCTCTTCAACTGTCCGCGATGCAAGGCCCTATCATCATGAACCTTAGGCGAGATGCGGCACCCGGTCCCTCGCCTCGATAATTTAAAGCGAACTCTAATTATTCCTGACTGGCAGCTTTCCCTCATTTATGGCAAAACATCTCCATGGCTGACAAAAAACCAAATCCTGCCCCCCTCGCCTGCGTGATTTTGGCCGCAGGCCAGGGCACCCGCATGAGATCGGAACTGACCAAGGTTCTGCATCCGGTCGCGAACAAACCGATGCTCGCCCACGTCATCACCGCCTGCGAAACGCTGCTGCCCGAACGGCTGGTCGTGGTGGCTGGTCCAGCCAACAAAGATCAAATCGAAAAAGCCATCGCCCCCATCACATGCGCCATCCAGCAGGAACCGCTCGGCACGGGAGACGCCGTCAAGGCCGCGCGCAGTGAGCTAAAAAACTTTAACGGCGATGTGATCGTGCTGTTCGGCGACGGGCCGCTGGTAACGCCTGACTCCTTGCGCACGCTGCAGCAGAAACGCCAGGAAACCAAAGCCGCCATCGTCGTCGCCGGTTTTCTGCCGGATGATACCGCCGCCCTCGGCCGCCTCGTGCTCGATGACAAAGGCGCCCTCACCGCCATCATAGAGACCGCAGACGCCACACTCGAGCAGAAACAAATCAAGCTTTGCAATGGCGGCATTATGCTGTTCGCAGGCGATAAAATTCTCGGCCTGCTCGACCAGATCAAAAACGATAATTCCAAAAAGGAATATTATCTCACCGACGCCATTGCCCTCGCACGCAAAGCCGGAGACACTTGTGCCGTCGCCATTCTGCCGGTCGATGAAGTCTATACCGTCAATTCACGCACCGAACTCGCCGAAGCCGAAAAAATCATGCAGCGCCGTTTGCGCAAACGCGCGATGGTAGAAGGTGCCACACTAACCGATCCCGACACTGTCTTTTTATCGGCAGACACCAAAATCGGCCGCGACGTCACCATCGGCCCCAATGTTTTTATCGGCCCCGGTGTCGAGATTGCCGACAAAGCCGATATCCGCGCCTTCTGTCACATCGAACAGACACAGATTAAAGAAGGTGCCATCATTGGCCCCTTCGCGCGCCTCCGCCCCGGCTCCATCGTCGGCCCCGAAGCGCATATCGGCAATTTCGTCGAACTCAAGAACACGCAAGTCGAGCGCGGCGCCAAGATCAACCACCTGTCTTACATTGGCGATGCCAGCGTCGGCGAAAAAGCCAATATCGGCGCCGGCACCATCACCTGCAATTACGACGGCTATCGCAAACACCGCACCGAAATCGGCGCAGGCGCATTCATCGGCTCAAACTCGGCATTGGTGGCGCCAGTCAAAATCGGCGACGGCGCGTACGTAGGTGCAGGCTCCGTAATCACCACCGAAGTTCCGGCAAATACCCTGGCCATCGCCCGCGGCCGCCAAGCCAACATAGACGACTGGGCAAGACGGTTTCGTGAAGAGCAGGATCAAAAGAAGAAGAATGAGGGGAAGTAGGCCTAGCCTCAATTAACTATAATTTCCGCTTCCAGAAAGTATTGTTTTGACAAATAATGGAATCTAACAATTTGTGGAGATGGCACTATGTCTGATGATTATCGAAGGGGTGCAGCCGACGCATTTGCCGTAATTGCCCTTCATGATAAGTTGACGCGAATTCCCTGCCGTCGCGAAAGCGATGCCACCACAGGAAGTGGAGAAGCTAC
>Ga0207050_1059_pt1 | contig 20824 bp, 18 predicted proteins | sample Alteio_BWMinCont_64_FD_153291 | JGI IMG/M metagenome (GOLD analysis project Ga0207050, IMG submission 153291) | Enriched cells from forest soil in Barre Woods Harvard Forest LTER site, Petersham, Massachusetts, United States -... | ecosystem: Environmental > Terrestrial > Soil > Temperate forest >...
GGCGATATAGGTAATTAGGTCTTGCCAGAAGCGGCAGCAGCCAGCTCTCGGACTTAGCCCGAGTCCCGACAACTGACAGCTTAACCGACAGCAACCGGGATGGAAACCGAGCTACTTCATTGGAATCAATGGATGAAATGCATAACTAAGTCGAACAAAACAATAGGCAGCAATACGTAATAGAAGACACAGTTCAGAACTCAAAATCCGTCGGAAGCAATTCCATGGGAGTTCGATTCCCCCTCCCGGCACCATCTTAAATGCCAATATCATCTGTTGAATCAGAGATTTGCCGCGCTCGTTAGGGCTCTGTGTCTCGGATTTTTTCCGGTCGATCCTGCACTGAGGTACGAGTTCAGGTACAGTGCGCATCCACTGTATTTTCAATAACTTGGATTTGTTTGCAGCGGACTTTATTTCTGCTAGTTTCTGCTATTTACGCCAGATTACGGAATGCGCAGCGGACTTGGTTCCCATCGAGTCCTCGCTGTTTCAATGATTCCGCCCATTTCAGCCGATTGTTCAAAGCCTCTTTCGGAATGTCGCCGCCACAATATCGGTCTTCGCGGCGGCTGGGCGCATCCGACAAGCAATTGCGTTCCCTGCGGTTTTGTCAGCCCAAACTCACGAGGCGGTAACCGGCGGCGCCTCATTGTTTGCTATGCGGCCATGCGGGAATCAGGGCGATCCCGTTGGGGCCGGTTGCCGGGGGAGTTATGCCGTGGCTCGATCTGGGCCTTCGATGGATTGAGAAGCTGATGAGCCCAACGGTGATGCTGGGGGCGGCACGCTTCTTCGTTATAGACCCGCCGCGTTGATTCTCCTTTGCGATCCGCAGCCTTACAGGAAATCCTCTTCGGCTACTGACCTACTATCGGCTAGATCAAGAATCGCAACAATTACCTCGCAGGTAATCGGTTGATGCGAATCCGCCCATTGATGACTTCGCAGAGACGTTCTCGCATTTCTCGCCTTGGCGAGAGGTGAAAGGTTTCTGGAATTGCACAGGACTCTTGCCTGCAATCGCACGGAAATGCTGCCGGAAGTTCGTCGGGCTCATATTCGTCGTTCCGACAAGCTCGTATACCTTTTCAGAATAGATATGTTCAGAGCACTGTCGGTAGCTTCGGGTCATCGCCTGGAATGCCTGTGAACGGACGACTGTTCGGCATTGTGTTGCGGTAGTCGGTCATGCAGAACAACATTCAGCAGCGACTTATGGACTCGGATGCGGCCGTTGTATTCGATAAAACCGAGCTTGCAAAATCGATTCATGAAGAAGCTCACGCGTGAGCGGGTGGTGCCGATCATCTCCGCCAGGGTTTCCTGCGTAATCGGGGGAATGTATTGTTCCGGTTCACCCGGTTCGCCGAACTCAGCCATCAGCAACAGAATCCGCGCCAGCCGCTTTTCGCTCGAGTTGAAGAGCTGATCGACCAGATCAGCCTGAATGCGCATGCTTCGCTCCAGCATGAACTTCAAAAAGAGGTCTGAGAGGCTATGCTCTTTATGCATCACATGGATCATCTCCATCCGGGTGATCTTGAGAGTAGTGCAGGCGGTAATGGCAGTGGCCGTCGCCAAACGTACCCCAGATAGTGCCGCAAGCGCCTCTTCTCCCACAAAGTCACCGGCGGAGAGAAGTGTGATGCTAGCTTCCTTCCCGGTTGCGGACACAACGGTGACCTTTGCACGGCCCTTCTGAAGATAAAAGACCGAGTCCGCAAAATCTCCCTGCGAAAAGAAGGCATCCTTCGGCGCCAGTTGGATAATGCGCCGCCCCAGGCCGGCGGTCGTCAGGAAGGCGGCGGCATCGAATCGGGGCCTTTCAAGTTCAACCATTGAGGGGCCTTCCCTCGGTTGCGTCCATTACAGGATGACCGCTGAAGGGTGCGGCCCCCCGCATCGCCATCAGATTAACAAAAAGGAGGTGCACGATCAGCTCAATAACTCTCGACTGCGAGCGCAATCCAGTGATGCTGGATGTCCCCTTTCAATCAGCGTCGGTTCAAGCGCATCTAGACGGTTGTTCAGAATCGCAACGACGGCGGGGGCAAGCTGTTCAATTGTGGTCATCTTTCGGGAAATATTTCAAGTATCTTGCTGTCAGTAACGCCAAAAACCGAGTCCCATGAAGTGCGCCGGGAATCGCCTCGCGGAGGCGACTGGCGAGAAATCGCCATCTTGATCGATTTTCCCCACACTCAGGGCGAGACATGACGCGCAAAGAAAGAACGGAACCGATGGTCCCTCGACAAAAGACACGTGATTTAGCCCGCGGCCTCATTGCTTCCGAGGCCGGTGCGGGTACGATGCCCTTGCAAACGCACCCTGGAACCGTGCGCGTCTATGAGAGGCTGCGAAAACAGCTCGGCGCACCCGTGGGAGTTGACGGTTTTCGGGCGCTGGCTTCTCGTGCGTTGGCTCTGGCCAAGTTGGAATCTCCTCGGCTCAGCGCCGTACAGGTAACGGCGAATGGAGGCTTGCGCGGTCTCGGAGAGGTTGAATCTCAAGCAGACGCAGATGAGACGGGCGAGGCCGGCATCATTTTGATTACAGAGCTGCTCGGACTGTTTCTTACTTTCCTTGGTGAGGCAACGACGCTGCGTTTGATCGAAGATTTGCGCCTTCAGGCCGAACTCAGGAGCGAGTCGGACACGGCGACAATGGACACAAAAGACTCAGCGGCCGATGAAGCGGCAATGGCTGTGACTTTCGAAGACCTTTTGCTCGAAATTGACCGGCTTAGGAGTGTAAGCGAACGCATTGAAACCTTGGCGGACAGGCACCCAGGCATGGAAGATGGACTCGTCAGTGTTGCCGGCAATATTCGCAGTATCGCTGCGGTTCTAGATGTCTTCACGCTCATCCGAAGCAAGGCTGGCGGCTCGCAGGATGCACCGAACTTACAAACGAATCGCTATATGAATTGAGTTCGTCGGCGCTCCGTTAGACCTGGATGCAGAACAGCTTAACCGCGGGTCATTTGCGAGAGAGGTTATCGTCGCGCTGCGAAGCATCTAATGGATATCGGGACCTTCCGCTTGGAGCGAAGCGACGTTGACATGACCACTCTCCCGGAAACGCGAGATTTAGCTCATCGACTTCTTACTTACGAAGCCGATGAGGACAATACCTCCGAGCCAGCGGGATCCGCATCCCTGCGCGTCTATGAGAAGCTGCGCAAGCGTCTTGGTGAATTGGCTGGAACTGCCGGCTTTCAGTCGCTGGCCTCTCGTGCTCTAACGGTGGCTCGATCGGAAGTTCCCAGCCTTAGCGCGGTGCGGGTAGCGGCGGATGGAAGTCTCGAGGGCATGAGCACGATTGAGTCTCCGGCCAACGGGGAGAAGGATCGGATCCACGAGGGCGGAGTCGTCCTCATTTCTCGCTTACTTGGGCTGCTTCTTATTTTCCTTGGCGAAGCTTTAACGATGAACCTGGTGCGGGATGTGTGGCCGGAAGTAGCGCTCGACGATTGCAATTCCGAGAATGGGAGGAAAGCGTGAGTACCCAAGACAAAGTGAAAATAAATCAACTACCGACCGGAGTTCCGGGCCTGGATGAAATTGTGGGTGGCGGTCTCCCGGAATTCTCGTTCAACATCATCGCGGGGGCCCCTGGAAGTGGGAAGACGACGCTGGCACACCAATTCGTGTTTGCCAACGCAAGCCCGGAACGTCCTGCTCTCTATTTCACTGTCCTTGGCGAATCCGCCATAAAAATGCTGCGATACCAACAACAGTACACATTCTTCGATCCGGCCAAACTGCCCAACTCCATCCGCTTTGTCAACCTGAGCGAGGTTGTCCTGGAAAAGGATCTGGGTGCGGTCTTAGAGGAGATTACCAAGGAAGTTGAAAAGACCAACCCCGCTGTCGTCGTAGTTGATTCTTTCCGTACCATGGTGCGGAAACCGGAGAGTGACATGGACCTGCAATCCTTCATTCAACGGTTGGCCCTGTTTCTCGCCAGTTGGCAGGCTACGACTTTCCTGATCGGCGAATATGCGGAGGAGGAACTGCGTGATAACCCCATCTTTACCGTCACCGATGGTCTGTTCTGGTTGCGCCAGACGGCGGAGCGAAATTCAATTGTTCGGAAACTGCAGATCATCAAACTACGCGGCCAGGATTCCGTTCCGGGGCTTCACACATTCCGCATAACCGAAGCCGGATTGCAAGCCTTCTCGCGCACCTTTGGGTTGACCGCACGCAAGCGGAATCCGCCTAGCAATCGGCGCCTTTGCTTCGGTATTTCGGAGTTGGACAAGATGCTGGATGGGGGCGTGCGCGAAGGCGATAGCGTCCTCGTGGCGGGCTCTTCGGGAACCGGGAAATCGGTTCTAGCGACCCAATTCATTGCGGAAGGCATACGCCATGGTGAACCGGGAATCGTGGCTGTCTTTGAGGAACGCCCGGAAGCGTATGCGAAGCGGGCCACCAGTTTAGGCTTGGATCTGGAAACACCGCAGAAAGACGGGAAACTCACAATCCTTTATCTCCGTCCTCTCGACCTTTCGGTGGACGAAACCATGCAGTCGATTCTCGACGCAGTCCAAAAGATTGGCGCCAAGCGCCTGGTGATCGATTCCCTGGCAGGCTTTGAAATGGCTCTGTCGCCCGGTTTCCGCGCCGACTTTCGCGAATCGCTCTATCGGATGATCTTCGCTCTGACCGGAATCGGCGTGACGATTTTAAGCACGGTTGAATTGGATGAGTCGTTCACCGAATTTCCGTTCAGTACCTACTCAATCTCCTTCCTTTGCGATGACATCATCCGGCTGAGGTACGTGTCCATCGATGGCCAGCTTCGAAAGATCATAGCGGTTATCAAGATGCGTGGCGGCAACCACGCCAAGGATATCCGCGAATATGAAATCACATCCGATGGTGTTGCCATCCTCGGTAAACGCCTCACAAACTATCAGGGCCTTATCACCGGAATTCCTGTGCATTCGGACCGGTCCGCCAAGGAGGAAGAGTCCTCCCATGATCCGGAAATCAAGCATCAGACCTAAGGAAGCATCCGATGATCCAGAAAGCGACATAAACCCACGCCCCGACCGGAGACCCGATGTGTCGAACATCGAGCGATCAATTTTAGACACCTCACCCCTGCCAATGGCCGCATTGGCGGGTCCTGATCACATCCTGCGCTACGTTAATCGTGCCTTCTGCCGGCTAGCCCGCAAGACTAGAGATGAATTGACGGGAAAGCCGTTCGCCGAGCTCGTGGCCTGGGAGGGCTGCCTTGCATTGCTGAACCGCGTGTATAGCACGGGAGAGGTCGAAATCCAGATTGAACCGGAACGGACAGAAGCTCAATCCGCGCGTTGGTCGTATACCATGTGGCCCGTCTGCGATGCACAGGATCACCCAATGGGGGTCATGATGCAAGTGACGGAGACCACACAATTCCATCAGCGTGCAATCGCCGTAAATGAACAACTGCTATTGTCGGGAGTGCGCCAGCATGAACTTAGGGAAACGGCAGAAAAGCTGAACGTGCAACTGCAACTTGAAATCGCCGATCGGAAGAGGATGGAACGTGCCCTGGTGCATAGCGAAAAGCTGGCGGTGACGGCGAGATTCGCCTCAACCATGGCCCATGAGATTAACAACCCTCTAGAAGCAATGACGAATCTGGTATTTCTGTTGGCTCCTCTCCAAACCAACTCCGAGGCGCGGGCTTACATCGCCACACTGGAAGATCAGATGCAGGGTCTGCGTCGCATTACTACTCAGGCGCTCAAGTTTCACCGTGACGGCAACAAACCGGCGATATTCAAATTGAATGCGGTGCTCCGCGAAGTAGCGGACTTTTACCGCCCCCAGGCTGAGAAGCAAGGAATGATTGTTTACCAACGCATTGAGACGGACGGGACCATTTTGGCCTTCAGGGGCGAAATTGTACAGGTGGTTACGAACCTGTTGCTCAATGCGTTTGATGCCACGCCCGCTGGCGGACAGGTCATTATTCATCTATATCCTGCTCCACGCTGGCTCTGTGAAATCCGTGCATCATCCGGCTACTGCCTCTCAATTGCCGATTCCGGAAGTGGTATTGCGCCGCAAGATCGAGCTCGGATTTATCAACCCTTCTTCACTACAAAAGGGGAAAGAGGGACGGGCCTTGGATTATGGGTGAGCGCGGGTATCGTAAACCGCATTGGTGGTTCGATACGCGTTTGGAGCACTCGTCGGCCGGGTCGTTCGGGCACATGTTTCTCTGTCTTCCTGCCTGCTGAGCAAACCGCATTCACACCGCTCCGTCGCAGAGCGAAATAGTGCTTCTGTGGGTGCTAGTCTAGAAGTCCCGGGCAACGTATTTTCAGCGAACCATAGCCGTACGATCATGCGATTGCCTGTCTTTCCCTATGCGTTGCGAAATCAAAATCCGCTTCATATCTGATTACGAAGCAGCTACCGCGTTGTTTTCTGAAGCCGTGACTGAGCTTCGGCGAAGGATGGGGACGTCAACCAAGGATGAATATGATCGGCTCGCTTGGGCAGCAAATGATGCTCGTGTGAAGTCAGAACAGGCACGATTGGCGCTTGAACAGCACGTAGCAGAACATCGTTGTTAATTCTCGATTGATGCTTCCAGGGCGATTCGCTCATCGAGGAGCTATTGTTCGTGTTCCGGTTGGATTGTCGAAGACCCGGAAGTTGCGGCGGCGATCAAGTGGGTCTGCGCACCGTCCAATCGACGCCGATGACTGGGCTCTTCTGTTAATGCAGCTTTCGCAAAAGTAGTATTGCTCATGGGCAAAGCTCCTGATCTAAACGATGTGACCGCATTTGTCGCCGCAGCGAGGGCTGGAACTCTCAGTGGGGCGGCAAGAGACATGGGCCTCCCGACCTCGACGGTGAGCAGGGCTCTTACCCGTCTTGAAGGACACGTTGGCATACTCCTTATTCGACGAAGTCAACGAGGGTTGGTGCTTACGGATGCAGGCAAGGAATACCTGACTTCATGCAGGCGCGCTTTGCGGTCGTTGCGTGAGGGCAGCGAGCTCGTTGAGCGGCAACGCGTCAATCCAAGTGGATTGCTGCGGGTAGCCGCTCCCGTCTGTTTTGCGAAGAACACTTTGGCGCCGCTGCTAGCGGGCTTTCTCAAGACTTTTCCCGAAATGAAGGTGGAACTCGATCTTTACTCTTCCGGATGGGATCAAGAGGGCGCAGACGAGGTTGACGTCTACTTCAAGGTTCGAACGCCTAAGGATTCCGCTCGAAGATGTCACCTATACCCCAAAATCGTGCAGGGCATCTTCGCCAGTAAGAATTATCTGAGTGTTCACGGCGCGCCACTCCACCCTACAGACCTGGTGAAACATCGGTGCATCGGCCTGTTGGCTGAGACGAATTTCAACCTATGGAAACTGATGAAGGGCACAAAGACGGCCTCCCCGGAACTCCATTTTGTCTTGACTGCCAGCGACCCGGAGATCCACTGTCAGCTTGCTCTCGATAATGTTGGCATCGCCGTGCTGCCGCTCTGGCTCGCGAAGCAACCACAAGTTGAAAAGCACCTGGTACCTGTGTTGCCTTCGTGGCGACTGATCCCTATTGCTCTCTGCGCGCTGTATTCTGGCGCCTCGCGGTTAACTCCGAAGATTCAGGTTTTCATGGACTATCTGGAACCGTTTATCGGGACCGAGCGGGACCCGTGTCTTCGTGCGGCCTCGGCTAAGGTGTGCTTTATCAATAATAGCTAGGACTCGCGTATGCATTGATTCCTCCATATTGCATACAGGCAAACATGTTTTGCGCCTATAGTTCATCGCCTTAACCGCAATCAAGCATCTCTTGTACTAGCTCCCGACCGCGCATGGCAGCCAGGACACAGGAGAAAATACTATGAAAGTTTTAGCGATAGGTGGCGCGGGGCACGTCGGCTCCGAGGTGGTGAAGGAACTCTTAAAGCGCAAGGTAGAAGTCGATGTCGTAGTTCGCAAAGAGGGCACGAAGGTTTCTGAGGGTGCGAACGTTGTCGTTGGCGATCTCCTCGATCCGGTTTTCTTGGAGAGAGCCCTAAACGGGATAGACAAGCTTTACCTGCTCAACGCCGTCACCCCCGATGAACTGACGCAGGCTCTCATCGCCTACGACCTCGCTAAGAGATTGAAAGTGAAGCACATCGTTTATCACTCGGTTTTTCGAGTCGATTACTTCAAAGATGTGCCACACTTCGCCTCGAAGTTCGCGCTGGAAAGCGCTCTACACACGTTTGACCTTCCGTTCACGATCATCCGTCCAAACTACTTCAACCAAAATGACCTTGGACTCAAAGACGCGCTGACTAAGGCTGGGATTTACCCAATGCCTCTAGGGCCGGTCGGTGTCTCAACAGTGGACGTTCGGGACATTGCCGAGGCAACCGCAATTGCCCTCACGACCGCAGGACACGGGGGTAAAACCTATAACCTGATTGGCCCCGATATCGTAAGCGGTCTGGGCGCAGCCGCGATCTGGTCTGAGGTTCTCGGCAAGGAAATCAAGTATGCCGGGCATGACATGGATGCATTTGAGAAGCAGATGCGCGATAAATCTCCCGCCTGGTCCGCATTCGATATCCGCATGATGTTCACGGGGTACATTGAGCGTGGCTTCGTTGCAGGGGATGACGACATAGAGGCACTGACAAAGCTGCTCGGCCATGCACCACGACGGTACATAGATTTTGCCCGCGAGACGGCAGTCGCATGGCAAAGCAAAGTGCTAGAATCCGGCCTTTCTGCGGCCGCTTAATGCTCTTTCGAGGTTCATCCGTGAACGACAATTCCTCATCTGCGATCATCGCCGGCTTCGCAAGCGAGACCGCACTCGTAAACGGGGTTCGAATTCACTACTGGGTCGGAGGAGATCCGAACGGACCCCCTGTGCTGTTGTGGCATGGATTCCTGGGAACCAGCTACGTCTGGAATAAAGTAATGCCCATTCTTGCGGCGGCGGGCTACGCAGTCCTCGCTCCTGATATGCGGGGCTGCGGTGATTCTGACAAGCCAGCAGGCACAGCCGGATATGATGGCCGGGCACTCGCGACGGAGTTCCGTGCCCTGGTACATCTACTGAGATTCGGAGCAGGTCAGCCACTTCATCGCTGCCCACGATATGGGCGCACCTCCAGCTCTTCTCTGGGCCGCTGATTTTCCCGGAGAAGTGCGTGGACTGTTCTACATGGAAGTGCCTGTCATGCTGTCTGAGGTTTTGTCGGAAATCATCTGCTATACGCCAACAGCTATGGGGAAGGGTTCGATGTGGTGGTGGATCTTGCCCCTGGCGCCCGATGTGCCCGAGCGGCTTGTCGTCGGTCATGAACGTGCTTTCCTGACGTGGTTTTTCGAAATTGCCAGTCCTTGCTTTATTCCGCCAGAATCGGTCGATGAATATCTGCGGTCGTTCTCCGGACGCGAGGGTGTGCTTGGAGCGATAGGTGTGTATCGCGCGGCCTTCAAGACTATCGAGCAGACGGACCCATTGCGAAAGAGCAAGGTGACAGTTCCCGTCATCGCGCTGGGCGGTGCCAATGCTCAAGGAGACACGGTCAGAGAGATGGTCTCATTGGTTGCTCTGAATGTGACCGGTCGTGTGATCCCGGATTGCGGCCATTTCCTCCCCGAGGAGTGTCCTGAAGAGATCGCCCGGCAAATTCAAGCCTTTGCGAAGTGATCAGGCGTAACCGGCGCGGTCATAGGGCAGGGGAGAAAACGAGGACAAATGATGGCAGAGATTAATACATTTCCAACGACTTCGCGCCAGCTTGCAGTCTCTCTTCCCTCCGAACGCACAAATGTTTGTGTGGGAGCCGACACCTATTCGATCGTTTTCAAAGGCACAGATACGAACGACAAGTTCTCTTTTATAGATATGCTTATTCCACCCGGCGGCGGCCCAATGCCACATGCCCATGAGTGCGAAGAAATGTTTTACGTCGTGGAGGGCGAGGTGACTGTCTTCTGCCACGATGGGCGCACCTTGGCGGCGACTGGTTCAGCGGTAAACATTCCAGGCTGGGCTCCGCATGTCTTCCACAACCTCAGCACTGTGCCGGCGCGACTCTTCTGTGTTGTTGCGGCTGCGGGCCTGGAGCGCGAGTTTATCGAAATTGGTCCGCGTGTCGCGACGCGCACAACCCCTCCCCCGCCGGTCTCTCCCGAGAAGAAAGCCGAGATGAAGAAAAAGATGCCTGAAATCGCAGAAAGATACAACGCACGAATCCTTCCTTCGGATACGTTCAACCACTTGATGAGCAGAGAAGAACTGAAGCTGGTCTCTGCCGCGGCCGGCGAGTGAGCAGCTAATGTGAGCGGATTCTTGGGTGTCGTATGCGGTCTATCCAGATTTTGATCAAGGGGAAAAGCCGTTTTGGAGTCTCAGGGCGCTCCTAACGTGGCCGCCCAATGGTCGCACAGTCTCACACTGCCTACAACATGAAAGCAAAGCCTGACCGGCCCCATTCCATATTTCCTCGAACCGCCTATCTGGAGGTACCGCGAGCGCTGCTCGCTGCCTAGGCCGATGTGAATGCCAAACGGGGTGATGGCAGTACGGCGTTGTTGAGTCTTGGGTCACGAAGTGATTGGCTGGGCAACAGCGAAGAGAAATCGCGCTTCTCTATAGGATAGGAGCGCGTCGGTCGTATCTGACCAGACTCGTTCGACGGTACAGCAGAGGCGCTGGGTTTTCGCCATTTCTCTGGCTTGTCGACCGAGAAGGAGAATGGCACTGGCATCGGTCGGACTCTGCACAACCCGGTATTTCATCCAAGATCGATAACGCTTAACCCAACTGGAAGGAATCAATGTCAACAGAATTGGAAACAAAGGACAATGTAACGAATAAGGAAATAGAAGAGACGCTTCGCGACGTGATCCAGAGCCTGATCGATGGTCAGGAAGGGTTCCAGAAGATAGGAGAACACCTTAAGGACACTACGCTCAAGAGTTATTTCATGGCGGAGTCACTGAAGCGCGCTTCATTTCGCGGCGAGATCGAGAATCATCTCCACAAGCAGGGAGTTCCTGACGTCAAGGAGAGTGGAACCGTGAGCGGTGCAGTTCATCGTACCTGGGGCGACCTCAAAGCTCACCTCGGCGGCGGGGACCACACGCTTCTGGAAACAGCGGAGCAAGGCGAGGACGCGGCAAAGAAGGCCTATAAGGAAGCGCTGGAGAAAGAACTGCCGTTGCCAGTGCATCAGCTTCTCTCAGCCCAATACGCGCATATCCAGACGTCGCATGATTTCGTGAAGGCTGCGCGGGACAGCAGCAAATAGCAGACCAACGTTTCGCTGATACACAGAGGGCCCGAGCTGTCGCGCTCGGGCTTTTCTTGTCGCTGTTGCGGACGTGCTTGGGGACAGAGTAAGCCAGTGGGAGAGTTGAAGCTCTCTAGCTGCACTCAATGTCAATGCAAACGGTCGGTTCCTCCGCTGCCTACGCCTTCATATCCCTGTCCAGCCTCCGACAGCTTCCCGGTTTCGGGAACGGGAAGTCCTGACTTCTGCAACGCAGCCTGAACGATGATGTCAGTCACGCAGCTACCGTAGATGAAATCAAGAAGGTGCTTCCATTCCGCGACGTGGCCCCTGCAAAATTCCGTCTTCCGGCCTGTGTGGTCCTTTTCGTATTCGTCATGAAAATTCTTCAAGAGGTCGGCTCCATGGTCGGCAAGGCTTTGGATAGCGGCATCGTCTAGTTGCTGGCTGGGAATGTTCATGGCCGCGATTTTACGCTTCGCTGGAAAAATGCGCAGGGCTTTTAAAGCGGCCTCGGACACGTTTATTCAGAGCGGCCAAACGACAGGGAAAGGCACGCAGCGCGGAAGCTGGGCGGACCGAATTTGAGGCGGAGCGCGGCATCCCCGCCGGGCGCACAAGAGCCAACAATTGTTAAAGAAAGATGAACAATGACGAAACTGCAAGAACCGGCATGTCGATGTGCGGGAATCGACATCATACGAACCGAGGAATCGCGTTATGGCAAAGAAAACAGCTAAACCGAAAGTCAGACAAAAAGCGGTCAAGAAGGTTGAGAGAGCCATCAAGAAGGCCATGAAGAAGGACGTTCCCGAGGATATAGTCGAGGAAACGGTGAAAGCGGCGATGATCGTTCACAGAAAGCCTTCAACCAAGAAGATCGAGAAAGATCCGAAGGCAGGTAAGCCGGTGAACAAACCTTCATCCGCAAACATTCGCGATGGTGACGCTGACTGATTCACCGGAGGCAGATTTCCTGACTTCAACCGTATTTATCTGGCCGCCGCGTGGACTGATCCTCATGTCACCTCTCCGCGGAGAGCGCGAGGGGCAGATAGTCCACGCGAAGGACTGACCGCCCCCCATGATGAGGTCACGTACGATGAGTTGTGGCCAAATCACGGACTGCTACGCCGTTAGAAGCTAAGCTACAACCCACGCCGCATCGTGGCGTGCATGAGTTTCTTAAAGAGCTTGGTCCGGGGTTGATTACGGGAGGTGCGGACGACAATCCGTCAGGCATCTCCACTTATTCGGTTGCAGGCGCGTCCTACGGGTACGCAACTCTTTGGACCGCCCTCTTATCTTCCCGCTGATGGCAGCCGTTCAATTAATGTGTGCGCGGCTGGGCATGGTGACTGGCTGTGGACTCGCGAGCGTGATCCGTACCCGCTATCCTCGATGAGTTTTATGGTTTGCCTGTGCTCTGGTAATTGTCGCGAACATTTTCAACATCGGTGCGGATCTCGGCGGTATGGCGGATGCAATGCAGATGATCACCGGCGTCCGCGCCTACTACTGGACTCCGTTTGTTCGCTGCTCTGATTACGACGCTTTTACTCTGGACCTCCTACCGCCTCATGGCCCGAGTCTTCAAATGGCTGACCCTGGTTTTATTTGCCTATGTGATTACGGCGTTCTGGCACGGCCCGACTGGGATGCAGTCCTTCGTTCGACCTTCATTCCACATGTCGAATGGACCAAAAACTACATTGCCGTGCTAGTCGGAATCCTGGGAACCACGATTTCGCCCTATCTGTTCTTCTGGCAGGCCGCGCAGGAAGTAGAAGAGGACCGGGAACACGGCAAAACGACCTTGGCCCAAAGGCGCGGTTCGACGAACGAAGAGCTCCGTATCGCCAGGACGGACGTGATCACGGGAATGTTGCTCTCAAATGTGGTGATGTTACTTTCTCATCCTGACAACGGCCGCGACCCTGAACGCGCACGGGACGAAGAACATCGAGACGGCAAAGCAAGCTGCCGAGGCCCTACGCCCGCTTGCGGGCAAAGGTGCGTACTGGCTTTTCACCCTGGGCATAATCGGGACAGGCATGCTCGCCGTGCCAGTTCTGGCGGGCTCTTGCGCGTATGCGATTGCGGAGGGAGCAAAGTGGAGATCGGCCTCTCTGAATTTGAAGCCGCAGTTGGCACGCAAGCTTTACGCTGTGATTGCGATAGCCATACTTGTCGGACTTGCATTTGATTTCGCCGGGCTCAATGCAGTGAAAATGCTGTTCTGGTCTGCGATCTTGAACGGCCTGCTCGCACCGCCTCTGGTCGTTATGGTCGTGCTGCTGACGAGCGACCGAAAGGTAATGGGAGATCGTGTCAACTCACGTGGCATGCAGGTGTTGGGATGGACCTGCGCGCTCATTATGAGCGCCGCTGCAATAGGCCTGTTGGTATCCTTGTGCTGATAAGCTTGAGTGCATCGTTGGCACCAACTGACCTATCTTCACTGCCGCAGCGTGCAGTAGGAAACGATCGTAGATCCAGCCGGTGAACATGGTCGTGACTGATGATACTTCTCCTCGCTCTGCCGGGCAGTAGGAGGATGGTGACGATCAGTCCCAGGACGCCAGACCAGTAGATATCTCGAAACGGATGCGGGGAGGGGGCGACTGGAGCCTGCGGGTACTCTGTATCAAGTCCGAAAACACGGGACTAACCACCTTCCCATGTTCACAAAGCTCTCCCAGTCTACGCTGCTGCGTGAATGTCAAGCTTATGGAAGGTCGAGTTGACAACGTCAGAATTCTGAACATTGGGCCTTCACCACTTATCCGTCTCTGCTCTGACGAGAGGCCGGATTCACCACTGGTGTTGAACCGTTGCCGTCAAGGAATCGCTGCGGATTCCACCAGCACCAAGGACAATTTGATTCAAATGGAGACACTCATTTCCTGATTCAGTTCTTCTACAGTTGCTATTTCTAAACTTTGCATTTCGAGGAGGGCCATCAGGAACGAAAGCGTGGATTCGGCTCCCTGATTCTCATTCACTCGGTCTGGATGAAGACCGTCTCTGCAGCCACCGGTGTTCGCGTCGTAAAGCGCAACCTGCAGATCGTTCTCGCCGAGAAACCAGCGGAAGGCGCACCATGCTTCCTCAAGCCACCGCTGCTCGCCGGTTAAACGGTATGCCAGCAGACATGCAGAGACGGTCGCGCTGGCCTCGACAGGTTGTTGATCGAAGCGAGCCTTCTCGCCATCTTCCGCGAAAAATCCTCTGGAGCCTATCGGAACGAAGATGTCTGCATCGTCGCGGTGCTGCTCGGCGACAAGCCATTTGAGAGACTCGCACCCGGCTTCGATCATCCTCCTGTTATCGCTTTGCCATCCTGCGATGAGGAGCGCCTGCGACAACCTTGCATTCGAGTAGGAGAGACTCTTCTCAAACGACTGCCATGTTTCGGAACGGCTGCGCTCATAGATATCAAGCAATCGATTCGCAAGGACATTTCGGGCACCCTGGATTACCCTGTCTCCGGGAAACCAGTCCAGATAGGCCTGCATGCCCAGCACGGAAAACGCCCATGCCCGAGGACTGGTAAACGTGAGAGCCGCCGGAAATGCGGCCTCGAAGAGTCTGCCTGCCGCGCCTCTCAGGCCTGGGTCTTCCGAACGGCCAAGCACCGTTCCCAGTGCCCACAGGGCGCGGCCGTGGCTGTCTTCAGAACCAACGTCTTCCTGCCATCGGCGGTCATAACCGAGAAAATTTCTGAACCTGCCAGTCTCGTCATTAAAGGCAAACAATAAAAAGGACAGGTACCGTTGAGACAGCTTCGTATGCTCGTGGGTGCGGGACAGAGGGGAAAGACTCAGCAGCGTGGCCACGATGAGCCCGCGTGCGTTGTCATCGGTTGTATAGCCTTCAAGACTGTTGGGTACCGTAAATATGGCATGTTGCAGAATGCCCGTATCGTCGGTCATGTTCATCAGGTGAGCCGTGTCGAGCATCGGCATCCCGCCTGCCCCCTGCACTGCGAATATGTCCCGCAGCGCGGGGCGTGGCCGCAGCATCCGTTCAACGCGCGCGCGCTGGAAACTCCCCATGTAAGCCTGTGCCGTCTTTTGCCACGTCGTGCCGCGCGAGTAGAGATAGGCTCGTTTTCGCATCGCGTGCCGCTCGGCACGATTATCCAATAATTTGAGGGCTGCGTTTGCCAAGGCATCAGAATCCTCAAACGGAACGATCACGCCCCGCCCATCGGCAAGCAGCTCCTTTGCATACCAGTAAGGCGTAGAGATGATCGCTTTTCCCGCGCCTACCGCGATGGCCAGCGTACCGGAAACCACCTGCGCTTCCTGGCGGTAGGGAGTGATGTAGATATCCGCGGCGCCTACGTGCTCCACGAGTTCTTCTGCGCTCACAAATCGGTTGTTGAAGATAACATGCGAGGAAACGCCACATTCCTCTGCCAATGCCTGCAGCGTCTCCCTGTACCGCTCCCCCTCGCGACGCTTGATATGAGGATGCGTCGCTCCGGAAACGATATATACCAGGTTCGGATGTTTCGCCAGGATGGCCGGCAGCGCGCGGATCGCATTTTCAATTCCCTTGTTCGGAGACAGCAATCCGAACGTAAGCAGTACAAACTTCCCCTCGGTGCCAAACAGTTCCTTGAAATAGTTGGGATCCATGAAGGGAAGGTCTGGCACGCCATGCGGGATCACATCGATCTTTTCTCCCGGTACGTCATACACATCGCGCAAAAGACATGCCGCGTGTTCGCTCATCACAATCAAACAGTCGGAGAGCTGTGCGATCTCTTCGAGCACACTGTGCTGATCCGCATCCGGCTCACGCAGGACTGTGTGCAGCGTCGTTACCAGCGGCATTTTCAATTTGCGGAGCAGCGCCAGTATGTGGCTGCCGGCAATCCCTCCGAAAATGCCGTATTCATGCTGCAAACAGACCAGGTCGTTGCCATTGAAATTCAGGAATTCAGCCGCCCGCTCATAGGAGGCAAGATCCTCTTGGGCAAGCTCCAGCCGTACTTGTTCGGGGTATTGATAGCTTGAGTCCGGATCGTTGACGGGAATAGCAAAAAGGCAGCCGCTGCCGTATTCAGCCGCTACGGCGGTGCACAAGTCTGTTGTGAACGTCGCAATACCGCATTGTCTGGGCAGATAGTTGCCGATGAACGCAATGCGGGTGGGCAAGGGCAGCGGATGCGTCTCTATCGGAGAGCGCCCAGCTATTTTTTCGTTATGAAGTGTTTGCGAGAGAGGCATGGTTCCCCGCTTTCACGCGAACTGTGGTCGCCGCAGTCGCTGTGGACTTTAGGCTGGCAGTCTTGACGTCGTTCGCAAGGCCGAAGCCTCTAAGGATGCAGATACCGTAAAAGTTGAAATCAACTTCGTACCAGGCAATTCCGTGACGGGCCGAAACCGGGTAGGCATGGTCAGCAGAGCTACCCGCAGATTGTTGCGCGAGTCGTCATTGGAGAGTGAATTCAATAAGACAAGCAGCAACAGGAGAGCTGGGAATATGCCCAAGAAATAATAGAATGCAAGCCGAGCTGCCTGTCCGAAAATTTCATGCTCCCAGCTCCTGCGAAGCGTTCGCTTTGCCAGCTCTCGCCAGGAAAGGCCTCGGAGGCTCCACAGCACGGCCATGGTTAACAGTTGAGCATGAAAATACCAGTTCCCGCGATTGTCTTCTATTTCTCACAAAATAATGTAGAAATACTTATTTGTAATCGCTACTAACGTCGGAGGTCAGTCCAAGAACGCCTGTGACCTCTTGAATAGCGGTCGATTAGACTGGTGGGAAGAGATGATTGGTCAAGCCACGAGGGGATGGCGCGAAGATCTTCGTCCCAGCGAATAGTGGAGCTTCAGCGCGCTGGCGAATCGCCACCGATTCAGTTACGCCAATCTCGAATGGCCCACCTACACCTACCTCGGTGACTGCCTGCGCCGGCGAGTCGGACAGTGATGCCCGTTTTCAGGCTGCAGTAGTTTCACGTTCGGGCCGTGCCAATGATCGCGGCGATTGAGAAGCCCATCTTGCGTCGTTGGCAGGAACTTGATCGCTGCGGTGGAGGTGAATATTTCTGACGATGAGGAACTCGCACGCATCGACTTGACCGTGCTGACCAAAGGCGAGATTTATTCCGCGGCAGCTTGCACGTAAGGAAAAGACGGAAATCGCATTGCGATTCCCACTTTCCCTTACGCCGGCGGCTACGAGTTCTCACCAGGTTTGCACGCAGATTCGCTGATGGCCGAACAGGTCCATCCGGCCCACCTTGAACCTTAAGGACTCTAGGAACAATCACCGTATGCAGAGACGACGATTGCCCCGTACACGACCCACGAGCAGCTTCGTCCAAAAGCGGAAATCCGATGTTCGGTGACTCATTGTTTGTTGTTCAAGTCGGAGAACGGAAAGTGGGTATTTCCATGGATGCCCAACTTCCGGCAGGTGCACAACGGTCGCGTCGCCCCCATAGCGGTTCACGACATCTCGCCACTTTCTGGCCATCTCCAGCCGCACTCGCCATCCATCCTGGCCCGGATATTCGCTTGGCTTGTCTCGCCGGTTACGACTCGCGAGGCACCGTTTGCTCATCTGTTTTCGCCGTACGATGCAACTCAATTGCTGTCATTACCGCATTTGCAACTGAAGTCAGCATCGCTTTCTGTTCTTCGGTTATCTGTCGGGGTCGCGTGTCCAACACGCACAAGGAGCCCATCACTTCTCCATCATGTGCCTTCAATGGGGCGCCAGCATAGAAGCGTACACCCTTGTCCTTCAGGAAAGGATCATTCGCGAAGCATTCATCTTCCGCGGTATCCGTGAGTACCAGGGTCGAATCCGAGAACACAATTTTGCTGCACATCGAAAGATCCCACTCAGATCCCATTGTTGAAAGCAGGTCGTCCGCTAAACCGCACTGCGCTTCCCAGAAGCGCCTTTGGCCATCCGCCACTGCGATCAGGGCTATGGGAGCTTCGAAAGTCCGGGCTAGGTTTGTCGCCAGTTGGCTGAAGATGCCTTCGTCCGGCTCGTCGAACACATCCACCTCCTGTATTTCGCGAACTGTCTCGACCAGATCGGTCGTCGCCGTTATCTCTTTCTCGGTTTCGGGGCCGGTTTCAGGCGGAAGAGCTTGGGGGTGCAAAAGAGATGTCAAATAGTCCTTCAATAGCTGCAATGAGCACACTACGTGTTGGGCATCTTCGGTCTTTATCCGGCTCCGCACATTCGAAAGATCGCTCTCCTTACTCAGCACACACGCGATCACCACAGCGTTGGGTACTCGGGTCCTGATCTGGTGACATCGCATCCGTAAATGGCGCATCGCATGCGGAGGAACTCCGATAACACAAATCACATCGGGTTCCAGACTTTCGAGGGCCTGCAGCAGATCCGAGGTGGACAAGTCTGCCGACATCACGTGTACGGACCCCTTATCCGCGAGCACCTGTAGCGCAAGCTGACAGGCAATCTCATCGGCAAAGTCCCGTGCGGGGACGCACGCTACCCTCTTCAGTGAACCGAGCTCAGATTCCGAGATTATCTCCGCTTTGCTTGCCACGTCCTCAACCAATTCTTCGACGCTCTGCAACACCCCCTCCGCGCGCGTAGCCGTCATCTGCTCGGAGTGTCGCGCCTCTTCTATCCGCGACAGGGCCGGCGCAAGAACGCTGTCGTAGACTTCCTCTCTCGCCTTCGTCTTCATCATCTCTTCGAGAAGTGACCTTGCCGCGGGGATGTCTGAGGCCAGCATCCGCTGATAGAAGCGGTCCGACGAAGGCAACGCTGTCTCTTCTCCAAACAACACTTCCAAAAAGTGAAGATGCGGGACCTGCCGCCCCATAACGAGCAGGCACACCGTGAGAGGCGTCGAAAGCAGTAGTCCCGGGAATCCCCACAAGAGCGTCCAGAAGATTGCCGCCGTCAGAATTGCGATTGCGGACATACCGGTGGATGCTCCGTACAGCATCGGCTCGACGAAGTTGGCGGTTGCGATCTCAAGAACGACAAACGTCATCGCAGTCCAGGCGAGCATGCCCCAGTGCGGTGAAACAGCGAATGAAAGTAGCAGTGGCCCGATCGCTGCCATCAGAATTCCGATATATGGAACAAAACGCAACAGGCAGGTCAGCACCGCCCACAGTAGCGGATGCGGAACGCCGATCCACCAGAGCAGCAGGCCGGAGACTGTTCCGTAGCAAAGGTTAACCACGAGCTGCATCTGCAGGTAACGACTCACCCGGGCACTCGCGTCATCGATCGCCGTTGTGGTCGCATATATTCGTTCGCTTCCCGCCAGGCGCAGGCCCCGTACGAGGAGGTCTTCCCTGCCCAACAGCATAAATACCAGGAAGATGACAACGATGAATGCTGTAGCCAAAGGGTGCACTAGCGGGATCATCGTTCTTTCGGCCACCGCCGTCATGGATGCTTCCGGTTCTTCAATTTGCACCGCAACCGGCTGAGACAAATTGTTCGCGGATGATGCCGGCATTGTTCCGCCGCGAGAAGCCACCCGTTGTCGGGGCACGACGCGCGGAATAGGAGAATTAACCGTGCTGCCGCCGCTCTTTATCTGTTTACTGAGGCTCGTCAGCATCGCCAGGGTATTTCCCAATTTTCCGGCCGAATTCAGATGCAACGAATCGAGCTTTTCGGCGACATTCTGCTGGTATTGCGGTAGATCAATTGCGAGGTTATAAACCTGCCCCAGCACCACCCAACCCAAGGCTATCGTTCCCCCCAGAGATAGAACGATAACCAGGACAGCGGCGAGCGTCCTTCTCACTCTCCATCGTTCCAGCCGCGTGGCAGCCGGGACAAGTAGAAAAGCCAGCAACCCTGCCAGCGCCAGTGGAATAAATACATCCCGCGCAAAATACAGTACTGCGATAACAAGAATTCCTGTTACGAGTGCCCCGTCCGGCCGCTTCGATTTCTGACGTGCTTCACTCAATATCGCAGGCCCCCCTGTCGATCCCTCTTAAGCCGGCACTTAAATGCAGTGGCCACGCGGGGGAGCCGGAAATTCTGAATTGCCGTCAGCATCCGTCGTGCGTTCATCGGGATAGCAGTGTCGTGCCCATCCCACGCGATGGGGATGAATTTCTGGTTCGTCCACTGGGTCTTGACAGACGTACCCGACCATTTGTCGCCGAGGTTGTTCAATATATAGATGAGTCCGGGCACGCGGAGCGCCATCTTGATTCGCTAGGCTGTGCGTTATTGACGGCAAGACATTCACGTTGAACAGGAATTTGTTCCTTAAGATAGCGAGTGCGACCGTGATATTGGGGGTGCCCGAGGCGTCACAGGGTTCGTTACATTGCTCGCAGCACGGGTCTATGACCGGGTGAGTGGGATAATAAGCTTCTTCCCAGCCATCTGGCTAAAACGTACTTGGGAAGGTCAGAGCTTCGCGACCTCTCCCCGGCAACCAGGATGTCCACACTGGCACGTGATCTCCACCGATCCTTTTAGGCCTTCGCAGTGGGCGCTGCAGAACTTCTCTTTTTCCGGCGGAATACAGGGAAGGCTGGGTTGCCACATTTCTTCGCATCGCTCATTTCGGTTC
>Ga0207050_1060_pt1 | contig 20753 bp, 16 predicted proteins | sample Alteio_BWMinCont_64_FD_153291 | JGI IMG/M metagenome (GOLD analysis project Ga0207050, IMG submission 153291) | Enriched cells from forest soil in Barre Woods Harvard Forest LTER site, Petersham, Massachusetts, United States -... | ecosystem: Environmental > Terrestrial > Soil > Temperate forest >...
AGCTTGTGAGCAGAGTCTATTTCGCGCGCAGAAATGTTTAAAAAAATCTAGTGAAGCGGGTAATAAAAAAGCAAACAGAAGATTGCAACAATTACAACCCATTGAACCATTAGCAACAGGAATTTTAAATGGGTTGGAAAATCACTCCTATGGTGATCTAACTTTTTCTTTTGATGTCTGTAAACTCATGGCGGATTTTGCTTTTCAAGCTCCACCCAGACCAACCCTGAAAATTGAAATGTTTGATCCCATTTTAAATCGATTTATTTAAGACTTAAGCGCAGCATTTAAAATTAATTCATGTAGGTCTTTACTACTTAGGAGTCTCGCAAAAATAACTTTCACAACTTTTTAAACCTACGATACCATACACGCATAGTAGACGAGCATGATTCAGTCCAAGAATACACAGAAGTTGTAAAAGTTATTTTTGCGAGGCTCCTTAGCATTTATATTTCCTTCAAATATTAATTCACTATTTCCATAATGAATACGACGACAACGATCTTTAAGCTTCACGATGTTACGTACAGGAACTTGCGTTGTCTTTCCTTCGTTATAATCTTTTTCAGCACTACCTGGTTCATATGCAATACCCAACCGTTTTAACGCTTCTCTCAATGCCGAGTCTGTACCATTTTTAATGAGGGGAGCATCAGTATACTTTGAAATATAGGTTTTTGCATAAATCCCACTTCCTATTTTTACTAATTTTTTTTCAATAGTAAACTTTTTAAATATACGACTCATTTGCCGATAAGAGCCCAGATCACTGAAATCTGTACGTAACACAACGGCAGTGCGAATCGTTTTTAAAGGGTCGCGACTATTATCTAAGGCAATTTGGCGAATAGATTGTTTTCCTTTTACTTTTTTGCTGTCACCACTTTATTTCCTGGTTTCTCTCCTTTGTTATCTGCAGTATCTGACTTTTGCTGGGAAGTGATATCGGACAATTTTGGAGTATGATTAGGGTTGGAGGCAACTTTGGAAAGCTCATACATAAAAAAACGAGAAGTGATGAAATCTTTTCTTGTTGGGGTTGTTTTCTGGTGATTATCACTTGATCTTGTTATAACGGCTGTTTTTTTATTATTATCGCCTGCTCCCTCTTTAACCTTTACAATCACTGCTATTGTGCTACTTCCGAAATCGGCTAACTCCCGAATTATTGGAAAAAACGATGAAACAGAATGTCTAAATGAGTGACCATTATTTGCTCGCATAAATGTGAGGGCAACACAAACAGGACTCCAATTGTTTTGTAGTTTTGTTCGCATGGCTAAATTTTTTTGACAGCGAGCCATGATGCTTGAATGCTCTTTCTGAACCTCGCAAAGGGAAGGAAACCCTAGAGAAGTCAGCGTTATATTATGGCTGATTGCGGCCGAAACCATTTTGTAATATTCAGAGCTGCTGATTGACAAGGCAGCGTCTGTATAAAGAGTTAGAGAACTTAACATTTTGTTTTTTTCTAATATATTAGCAAGTTCCATCCCTCTCATATCCCATGATTTAGACCAAATAAATAATCTATCCAATGTTGGATGATGCGTGAGAGCAGAAACTATTTCCCAGGCCCCTTTCGCGCACAATTCGGGTAATATAAGAGCAAGGTTGATTAACGTTGTATTCCTTCTCAATCCTTCAGCTATCATTTTACCATCGTCATCTATAATCCCTTCTTCATCAAGTGCTAGATCCGTGAGAGATTTATTGCATTGTAATGCCTCTGAAAATTTCTTCCCGCGTTCTGTTCTACTAACCTCAGAAATTTTCTTTTTGTCTTCGGGAAGACTGCTACTGAGAAGAGCTGTGTAACTAAGTTTTAATGAAGTTAATGTTTTATTAATCTTGATTGCTTCGATCAGGATTGCTGCAACTTCAAAATCTGATAGATCATTCCGCGAATAGTTAAAGCTCATTAACGTATTATTAAATTGCAATGCTTGTGCAATTGATTTGCCACCCTTAAGTCCTATCCGATTTATAGAAAGATTAAGTTTTAGCAAAGCTGTTTTTGGGTGCCTAATGGCAGATGCAATACCTTCGCCTCCTAAGCGAGTACCTGTAAGATCGAGATCGGTTAATGTTTCATTATGCTGAAGAGCAATAGCAATGCTTGCCTCATCTTCTTTTTTTAATTGATTGAACGCTAAAGAGAGTTTACATATAGATTTATTGTCTTTTATGAATCTAGCAATTTCCCCGATACCGACAGAATCCAGCTGACATGCTCCTAATCCTAATGTCTGAATTGTATTATTGCGCAACATTACTGCAATCAGTGCCCTGACGCCATCAAGTCCCGGATTATTATCTCCTAGATCTAATGAATTCAATGTATTATTGTTCTGCAATGCATCAGCCATAGTTATAAAGTCTTTTGGACCTAGTTGATTGCGCCTAATGCTCAATGCTGTTAGAGAAGTATTGACTCGTAATACATTAGCCAAAGCTATAGCACCCTCTCCTCCTAAATGGTTGCCTGAAACATTGAATGTCCTCAGTGTTCTATTATCATAAAGTGCGTCCATCATTAACTTCGAAGAAGCAGGTTTCAAATCAGAACAAAATGTTACTAATAAATGTTTTATCTGATGATCTTTAGCATTGTCTCCTATTAAGTTTGCCAATTCCAAACCCTCCTCATTTGAGAGTTGTTTAAAGTCTATATGAAGAACTCCATTCTTAATATTGGCGATTAACTCTTGTCGAATTTTAAAGTTTGTTTCTGTTTGATTGCCTAATACTTTTTGATTGTCTAATACCGTTTTTGTATCCAGACCAATCTTAGAAGTGGTCTTAGAAGTGGACTGAACCATAGAAATATTCATGGCGGTTGACGTATTTTCCGCCTCTATATTGGCTTTATTGGATTTATTGGATTGAGTATCTTTAAGAGAACTAGTATCTGCAGTCGTTTTTGAAGCGATTGAATTTACGTTGGGACTGGAACTCGAACTCGAACTCGAACTTAAATTCGTTGAAGTTGCATTTGCCGCGCTTGCATTCTTCGAGGTTGCGTCCGCAATCATCTTAGAAATAAGTGTAGTAACATATTCAACATTTGTAGTCATGTTATTTCTCCTTGGAACCATAGCTGTATTGTTAAAAAGAGTGTGGGATTAAGACAAACATACTGGTAAGTCTCTAGGTTATATATAAATTCTGATATACTCCAGTTCTGATAGGTACCATTGTATAGTTTTGAAGCTAATAGTCAAGGTCTAACTGGATCCATGTCGTAACTGGATCCAGGATCCAGCTATAAAAAAACCCAACTGGAAGAAACAGCTAGAAATGCAGAAAACGCCATTAGAAATGAAAGTCCTGAGTATATACGTATATACCATCATCAATAAAAATCTGAATTAAATATTTGTTTTCCCCCATTTAAAACAACTCAAATTTCCCTTTGTTTGGTAACTGCTCATGCCCCGAAGGGGCGCGAGCAGTTACCAGGAAGCTTATTTACTTATTTTAAATAACAGTCTCGACTGTTGATCATAGACTTTTGTAATATTATTTCCATCCCATACATAGGCCAAATGATCGCGCTGCATTGGGATAGAAATAGCGGTGGGTCTGAGAGCTGCAATACACTCACCACCCTTATCTCGAACACTATTATACACAATTCCATAAGAACCCTGCTCTCTTAATGCAGCCGCAAATGATTGAGAATGACTATAATCTTCGGGATGATGAAGCATTTGATATTTTTCTGCCCTGATATCCTGCATTGATTTTAAGACTTTTCCAACATAAACTCGCATATCAATGGAACCTGGATTTTCATTGGTATAGGATAAAAATTTCTCTCTCCAATAGACCGTTTCGATGATGGCTGTATTTAATTTTTTAGCTGCATAGTAAACGCCAAAGTTACCGTTTGTAAAACGGCTTGGTTTACCGATATGGGTAAATGCTGCCATGACAATACTCGATCCTTTACCAGAGATCCGATCCATTGGTTGTACCCGCGAAATGTCACCAGCTTCTTCTCGCAAACGATCATTCGTTAAACTTTCTATATAAAAAGCAGCTTCCATCTGATCTGTAGTAACGAGACCTTCAAAAAAATGAATCGGCGGGAATTTTGAAGGTATTATTCGATATTGGTGTGTCCAATTGAGTAGAACTGCGGGTATTTCGGGTACTTCAGGAACTTCGGGTACTGCGGATTCAGAAGTTGGCAGCATTGGATTATTAACCTCGTTCTGCATCTAAATATCGTAAACATTCGGTTAACTACACCTAATTTGGATAATAAACTTATTAATACAGTTACGCTGTTATGCCACTTTATTACCTAGCCCCCTCTGCAATCCCTTTTACAAAAGGAATGCTGCGCATGCTTTTATTCCGTCACCACTTTGAACCTCGTCAGGCTGTCCATCCCGAGCCGTTTGTTTTTTTAGAAGCATGATTAAAAATAGCAAACTTTATATTTTAGATCTGCTGATTCAAGTGAGCGAGGGATCTCCAGAAATATTGAATGCAAATGATTCATTTTTAAAAATTATTATCCGCTTTTTTTAACACTAGACTTTTTCTCAAAAACATTTCATAATTTTCAGCCATGAATGCTATAGCGCCAAAAGTAATTGAATTTTTAGATCATGATAATGTTCCGATCGAATTTGAAACGGACATTGAAAGGTCCTGCAGCTGTGGTAACGGAGTCGAACGTTGGTTTTATGTGCAAATTAAAACAGCAGCACATTACTGGCATGCACAACATCATCGTTCCACTCAAAGAGAAGAGAATCTTAAATTAGAGTTAGAACAAGCGAAAGCAGAAATCAGACTTCTTAAACAAAAAAGATTTGGAAAATCTAAAGAATCTAATAAGACGAATGATAAAAGAATCGAACAGGAACCTACTGCTCGAAACAAGGGGCAACAACCCAATTCAAAAGGGCATGGAAGGAGAACAATAGCTTTAGAAGAGGTGGAAGAAATAATAGAGCTACCAGAAGATGAACAGTATTGCCCTTGTTGTAAAGAGCCTTATAAAGTGTTACCTACCACAGAAGACTCAGACATCATTGAAATAGAGGTTAAGGGACACAAACGGAGGGTCAAGCGTAGAAAATACCTTTCAGGTTGTCAATGTAAAAATACGCCAAAATTATTAATTGCACCCCCTGCTCCACGGCTAATCCCAAAAGGTATATTTGGCACCTCGATTTGGGCTTCTATTTTAATGGATAAATATGGTGGACACACCCCGACTTTTCGATACCTAGAGAAACTAGAACTCTATGGAATAGAGTTAGCCCTTGGAACTGTCACAGATGGTTTGCAGAAGATAACTCCTATGTTTACCCCTGTCGTACAAGCCATTTTGGAAAAAAATCAAAAAGAAAAACATTGGCACGCGGACGAAACGCGCTGGGAAGTATTTGAAGAGGTTGAAGGTAAGGTAAGTTCTAGGTGGTATTTATGGGTCTTTAAATCCTCTAGCTCTGTTTATTATAAATTGGCACCCTCTAGAGGATATCGAGTTCCAAAGGATTTTTTTGTTGGGGTGGATTTAGGTATTTTAAATTGTGACAGATATGTTGTATACAAAAAATTAGAAACCGAAGGAATAGTGATCTTAGCCCTATGCTGGGCTCATGTTCGCCGAGATTTCTTGGATGCTGAAAAAAGTGTTAAAGCACTCAGGGATTGGGCAGAAAGTTGGGTAGAAAAGATAGGGTTACTTTACAAATACAATGAGGAAAGATTAAAAGCCATTGATCAAGAGGAATCTCAAGTTTCTGATGCCAAATTGAGAGAAGTATTAGCTGAGATGGAAAAAAAGAATAAAGAAGAATTGAATGCTATACAAACTCATCCTGCTGCCCGAAAAGTTCTAACAAGTCTTTCAAACCATTGGAAGGGGCTGACGATATTTGTTGAGCATCCAGAAATTCCAATGGACAACAATACAGCGGAGCGTGCTTTAAGGGGGCCAGTGACGGGACGTAAAAATTACTATGGGTCAGGAAGTATTTGGTCAGCAGAACTGGCTGCTTCTATGTTTACCATTATACAAACGGTTAAGATGTGGAAATTAAATCCCTTAACTTGGTTGTTCAATTATTTAGAAGACTGTTTACATAATGGTCATCAAGCACCTGAAAATTTGGATTTATTCTTACCCTGGAAAATGGATGAAAAAAGACGGGCCTTGATGGCAGCCCCACCCAATGTGTTTCCGGGATTCAATTCATCCTAGGTTGCCATTCAATGTATTACATTTATTTTGTTACGAATAAAGGTCTAAATGTACTCTATGTTGGAGTAACCAATGATTTAGCGCGACGAGTTTATGAGCATAAAAATAAAGTAGTGGATGAGTTTACCAAAAAATATAATGTTGATCTTTTGGTATATTACGAAATGTATTCTGACATTAACCTAGCTATTGCAAGAGAAAAGCAAATGAAAGGTTGGTCACGGAAGAAAAAAGACGCGTTAATAAGAAAACAGAATCCATTATGGAAAGATCTGTATGAGGAATTATTTTAATACTCTGAGCTCCCTCGCTCCCTTGAACAAACACAGCTAAAATTCAAAGTTTGCTATTTTTAATCATGCTTCTAAAAAAACAAATGGCTCGGGATGGACAGCCTGACGAGGTTCAAAGTGATGACGGAATAAAAGCATGCGCAGCATTCCTTTTGTAAAAGGGATTGCAGAGGGGGGCTAGGTAATAAAGTGGCATAGTGGCATAACAGCGTAGCTGTATTAATAAGTTTATTATCCAGATTAGGTGTAGTTAACCGAATGTTTACTAAATATCGACGAATATCTGCTAAATCAATGACATGTCCTGCTAGCATTTTATCTAATGCAGATTTCCCATTAAAGAGTGGTGCATCGTTCGGTTTTTTAGGCCATTGATTTGCCGCTTGCTCACTGGGTAACAAAATCTGTAAGGCTTTATAAATACCCATAATATAGGAAATACGTTCTAAGGTATCTTGAGACAGATGACCCAATCTTTCTTTCTTCCACTTAAAAAAGGTAGAGCGAGCAGGTCTACCCAATAAAATTTGCTCCTCCTCAGCCACTAGTCCCCAACGTTGTGTAATACTAAAAAAGGCATTGAAGGCTGCTGCTTGCAGTGTTTCCGGTTCAATCTTAGAATATTCATGATGAATTGGCATATAAATGAATCCCCTAATACTTATCTTGATACCTTGATACCTTGATACCTTGATACCTTGATACCTTGATACCTTGATCTCGTTAATAGCCTATTCGTGATAGAGTTATAGTCTAACATTAGACTAATATAAATTATAGTCTATATGGAGACTCAATAATAACGATTTCATTCATTGCCCCGTTTTGATGAGCATCTTTTACCCTGATTATCAAGTTTATCAGCTTAAATTTCTGAATAACTGTCTATAAAAACAGGCTATAGACATTGAAGTCAGTTTCGCGTATCCTGTGAGCCACCTGACCACTAATTCTCCAACAATGAATGAATACAGGATAGCAAGTTATGTTCACACTCATACCACTACCAAAAACCATAATGCTCATCATAGTGCTCATCAAAGACACTAAAGACGCTCTAGCAAAAATTGCCACAGCCAAAAAGATTCTCTATTGCATAATATTGATGCTGAGTAGTGCTTGCAGTCTATCTGGTATTGCTGAAGCTTCCTTAAACAGCAAAGCTCTCAATACTTTTCCCAGTTTACCTCGCTACGAATGCGAGACAAAATTTGCAGCAGTGCAAAAAGGTTTTGAAGAACGTTCTAATCTCTTCTTGAAAGGCAAACATTTTCAAAATTGGTCTGCCAATCGAACTCAAAAAGACATTTTTGAAGAATTTAAACGAATTGAAGAATGGCGTCATCAAAGTTGGTATTCAGAAAAAACGGGGGAACTTTTAGTTTCTCGAATCGATTTTATGGTAGCACAGGATTTACTAGAAAAAGGCTTCTATCGTCGTCCCAACCTAATTGCTTTTCAATATAATCAAAGCGATGGCAGCTATAATTCAAGCAACATTGTATTAAATGGGCAACGATTTTTAGCTCTAGAAGGACCGACTGAAAAAAATCTTAGCCAATTCTACAAACTATTACAAAATTTTCAAGTCACACAATTGGTTCGTCTAACCCCGAGCATTTCCAATGGGGAACAGCAATCTTCCCCCTATTGGCAAGGACGTATCAAAAAAGATTCTAAAACTAAGAGCAATTTTATTAATATTCCTCTGGCTGGTATTCAGACATCTTTTCCTATCCGTTATTATTTCACAGAGTCTTGGCAAGATAATGGAAGTATCGATCCACTTGCACTCTCCCAATTAATTCAAGCAGTCCGCAAAGATAGTGATCCAGAAAATGGTTTATTAGCTTGCCATTGTGGCAATGGTGTGGGAAGAACAGGAACTTTCATTGCCGGATTGGTATTATTACAAGAAATCGACAGGCAAATTGCTGCTGGTATAAAATTAGCAGAGATAGATATCAGTATTGAAAAAGTGGTAATGCAGTTATCATTACAAAGAGTCTATATGGTGGCCAAACCCGAACAATATCTAACTCTATACCGTTTAATTGATCATCACATCCAAAATTTGCAAAAAATCCCATACTAAATCGAAATGAAAAGACTCAAAAAAACTTTTTTTAATCGACCTACTTTACTGGTCGCAGAAGAATTATTAGGTAAAGTATTAGTATTTAAACAATACCGCGGGATTATTACCGAAACTGAAGCTTATGTAGGCTTTGATGATCCGGCATCGCATGCCTATAGAGGAGAAACCCCTCGCAGCAAAATCATGTTTGGAAAACCGGGTTTTTCTTATGTCTATTTAATTTATGGAATGTATCACTGTTTAAATATTGTGACCGAAAAAAAAGGGTTCCCCGCAGCCGTGTTAATTAGAGGGATCAAATTATTGGATTTGGATGACAGGGATATCCATTTAAATGGTCCTGGCAAAATCTGTCGCCATTTGGGCATTAGCAAAGCACATGATGGCTTGGATATAACCCTAGGCGATACTTTATACTTAGGGTGTATGAATTATACATTAGCGTTTTCTAAAACACCTAGAATTGGTATTAAAGTGGGGACTGACAAATTATGGCGGTTTTTAGCTAAAATATAACCGTATTGACTTCAGTGGTTGAATATTTCTCGGATATTTCGATTTTTTCTTGAGATGACGCAGAAGCAGAGTGGCAGAGGTTCTTTTGAAGGGATCAAATGCTAGGGATGTTCCAGCATTTGGAGGCAGGAGCCCGTTTTTCAAAAGAACCTCTGCCACTCTGTTTCGTATTTTATGTGATGTAGAAAATAACGTAAGTGTTGTAAGTTGTTCAGCCAGACCTTAATATATTCTTTTTTAAATAATTGGAAAATATTAATAAAATTACGTGTTCCTCACACAGGGATCATGAGTAAGAGTCCCGGGTTCCTGATTACTTTTTCAGGGTTTTGCCCGCATGGATGCGGGCACAAAGCCTCCAGGGATGGATTCACGGCGTCCCTGAAAAAGTAATCAGGAACACTGGACTCGTGGATTCAATGACATAACCAAGTGAACAATTACAAAACAACAGAACAACAGAACAACAGAATAAATGATGCGATTACCCTGGCATCACTAATAATAGGCTCAATTTAATTTACTGTAATGCATTCCTACAAAGAGAATTTAGATGACAACTGCGACAACTTTGTTCCCCTTTCAACGGATTAACAAGGGCTTCTCCCCTCTTAAATTCTAATGCTAAGGCTTCTAAGTCCTGCTCCCAGGCTAGGTTTTGTCGTGTCCAACTTTCTTCTGCCCCATAGCGTTTTAACTTAGCTGAAATCTCAATCCCTGGAATTCCCAGAATTTCTGGAATTTCTGAAATTTCTGAAATTTCTGGAAAATCCTTAACAGCTGTTTTACAGTGATCTGACCTTTCGCCTGGTATTTCATCCGATCTTAAACCTTTATATCTCACTTCATCTGGCCTAATGATTGCAAATGCCACTGCAGAAGCTTTTGTTTTTCTGGCTATACAATAAAGTGGCAACTGAGGCGCTAGAGGCCTTGTCCCAAACCATTCTGATACTTGCACTTGCCCTGTTTTATAATCGATTAATAATTCATCCCCGTTTTCAAGTTTATCGATTCTATCTATTCGTAATTTAAAATGAATACCTCCTAAGATAAGTTCTTGCGATACCTCATGTGCTAGTACTTCAAAAGGAGGACGGCTTTCTTCTAAGCTAAGAAAGCGCTGCACTAAAATTAACATTCTATTCTGTTCTAAGGACAGATAACGTTCTGTGAAAGAAGAATGAATCGAAGAAAAACAAGGTGAAAAATGAGAAGCAGAACGAGGAGAAGAATGATGATCATGATGATTATGATGAGAAGAAGAGGAAGAAGAGCGAGAAGAGCGAGAAGAGCGAGAAGGGCGAGAAAACGTCTTCCATTTTGCAAAAACTTGATTCATCGCCTCTTCAATGCGATCCTGCCGTTGTTCTTCAGTCAAGGCTAACAAAGCCGCTTGGTCTTTTAAACCCCTCCAAAAAATCATCAATATCTGATGCAGTATTTCTCCGCGTTCAGCAGGGGTTAACCCCAGTGAAGGATTTTTAAGTGCCGTGACCTTTAACCGAATTTCTGCAAAGGCGCGAAAAGGGCAAATGGCTTGTAATTTTAATATGTTTGTCCCCCCTCGCACATATTCATGTTCAACTAAGGGAGGGCCGATGTCCATTATTTGAGATGGATTTTCTAACTTTTGGTTTTTGTCTGTGGTTTGGATTTGAGCTTGACTTTCCATTATTTGATCTTGAACTTGATCTTGAACTTGATCTCCCAGCATTTGAGATTGAGATTCGAATTGAGTTCGATACTGAGATCGCAAGTCATGTATTTCCCGATCTGAAACTTCAGGAAAATTGGCAATGAGAGGACTCATACTGGTTGGTTGTTCCAACACCACGGCTGGATAACTAAAAACAACCTTTTTTGCAGCACAAGATAATTGTTGAGTCATGCGTTCTGCCACCTCCAATTCTCTTGCTGCAGAGCTTCTAGGCATATGATGCGCTATTTGCAAAGAGAGAGGAATAAAAGGATTAGGAGCTGGTTCTTTTGGCCAAGCATCTCGATGCAAACCTAAAACCCAAAGATAATCAAAAGGAAAACCTAAGCCTTCTAATAAGCCTAACACTTGAATAGGAGCATCTATTGAGCAATGATGGGGATGAGATTGAGCTAAAAATTGTTTATGAATAGCCAATCGTCGCATTTGTTTTAAAGCCTCTGAATAATGATGATCGGATAATACCTGCCCTAATTGACTATATTCTATTAATAATTCATCCCAATGCTTTTTGAGAGCCAGTTCTTCCTCATTTAAATTGCGGGTACCTGGCCATCCAAGACAATTTAATAAGTCAATACATACAGTTTGCCAGTGCTCTGCTGACTGTTTTCCAAAAAACCTCGAACGCAACTCAAGACATTTTTTTAATCGGGAGATAAGAGAGCAGGCCATGAGCTTAGGAAAACGACTCTGAATGGATTTCAGAAAAAAAACATATTCCTCCAACGAATGTTGGGGTCTCACAAGATTACGCAATTGTATTTCTAATTCTGCTGCTTGACACATTTCATCCGCGTCTACAGCAAAAAAAACCAAGCGCAATAGTTTACTAAACTGTTCAAAAGGAATATCTTCTGACATTAAATTTAAAGCCAACAAGGCAGCGTCGATCATTGGATACTGGGCCAAAGATATAGGAGCTGCGATATTATAATCTTTAGGACTACAGATTGATCCTAATAGTCGCAATACTGCAAAACGCTTTTGTTCTAAATTTGGGATAATAACTCCAATGCAGGCCCTCGGATTTTTATTTGACCAAGCTCTAGCACTTTGTAAGGCGACCGTTAATTCTTCCTCTTCGTTGGAAAACCCTAATTGAGTGACCTCTATCGTTTTATTTAAGTCGTCCTTTTCTCCCGTTTTATTTAAGCCGTCCCCTTCTCCCGTTTTATTTAAGTCCTCCCTTTCTCCCGATTCGCTCCATTTTGTTGATTTATTAGATTCCTGCCATTCTAATTCTACTGTCTCGTTCCATTTTGTTAATTCATTTGTTCCATGCAATTCTATTGCTTCATTCCATTGTGTTAATTTATTAGATTCCCGCCACTCTAATCCTACTGCCTCATTCCATTTTGTTAATTTATTTAATCCATGCAATTCTACTGCTTCACTCAATTTTGCTAATTCATTTAATCCATGCAATCCTACTGCCTCATTCCATTCTTCTAATTTATTTGATTTTTTTAATAATGAATGCATTTCTATCTGAACGCCTTGAGCCTCGCATAATCCAAGAAATCTTTTTTGCTGCGGAGTCCATTCTTCAAAGCCAAAACAGGCTATCTTAGACGGCAAAGTTACTTTAGACGACAAAGTAAATTTAGATGGAAAAGTCAATATTTTTTGTTGCAAAGCAGCGCCTAGATAATCCAAAATTACTGCTTCATCAATCCAATTTTCCTGTTTACATTTTTCCCGGTAGACAGATTCCCACTGCAAATAAGTATGATTATCCTCTGTCATGACAGGATCTGCCTGATAGGATAAATCCCATTGACGACATAAAGTCCAAGCCTCTACCGCTAATTTTGCAGTCGCTTCTCTTCTTAATAAAGGATATTCCAAAGGAGAATGGGTGATAATTTCTTCAAAAATGCTGATTTGTTCTATCGCAGTCAGTAATTTAGGTAAGGGCGATGTTAGTGGCTCTGCGGATTGCTCCAGTCTTTGCCCCACCGTTTGCTCCAGTCTTTGCTCCAGTCTTTGCCAAAGGCCATCCACCCAAACCTTAAAAGGATAAATAGGTTTTTTATATTTTTTCGCAAAAAATAAAGCGAAGCGATGATTAGGGCTAAGGCAAAGCAATGACTTCTTCTTGCGAGACTTTTGTTTGTGGGCATCTGCCTGTCAACGCCTTCACTAATCTACCAACGGTTAAGCCCTGTACGGTAATTGAAAATAAAACCACTGCATAGGTAATTGCCAAGATAAAATCTCGAACCTCACCCTGTGGAACTGCCAAGGCTAAAGCAATAGAAATTCCCCCTCTCAGACCACCCCATGTCATAATAAGTACAACATTATGACTATATTTTCTAAAAATAGACATACAGCCAACTGGAATTGCCACAGAAACCCAACGCCCTGCAATCACAATAACAATGGCCCCCACCGCTGCCAAAGTGGTATTCAAAGTAAATTTTAAAGTTAAGAACTCTAAACCAATCAGGACAAATAAAACCGCATTCAGGAGATCATCCACTAGTTCCCAAAAACTATCCAGACGTTGGATGGTGTCTTTGCTCATTTTACCTTTTTGTAACAACCTTCCGACAATCAAACCCGACATCGTCATCGAAATTGCACCTGAAACATGCGCGACATGATGGGAAAAAGAATAACCTGCTGTCACTACAGCTAAAGTCACAATAATAGCCACTTCATCATTGTCAATCCGACGTAATAAGGTTGCCGCAAGCCAGCCCATCGCGCAACCAACCACTAACCCACCAAAGCCTTGGCGAATGAAAAATAATGTGGCGCCTTGGACAGTCCAAGTTTCCTGTGAACCCATCGCAACGCCTAGCAATACAACAAACAAAACGATACCCATGCCATCGTTAAATAAAGCTTCCCCGGCTATTTTCATTTCTAAAGATTTTGGAGCATTCGCTGATTTCAATATCCCTAGGGTGGTGATGGGATCGGTAGGAGAAATAAGAGCACCAAATACTAAACAATATTCAAGAGGAATATTCATCCCTAAATAAAGCGTTAGTGCAAAAGTACAAAAACCAACAAATATAGTGGATAACAATACCGATACAGTCGCGAGTAAACCAACGATTGTTTTGTGCTTAGCAAGTTCGACCGTATTAATATTTAAGGAAGCTGCAAATAACAAAAAGCCCAACATGCCATGTAAAAAGGTTTCGTTAAAATCAATGCCAGCAAGCAGTTGCTCAGCGGGTGTATAAACATCCCAACCTAATTTACCTAAAAGGGCCACTAGCAATGACAGTATCAATGTGATAATTGTTAAACCAATGGATTTAGGCAGTTTGATATACTGATAATTAATAATACTTGAAATAGCAGTGACAAAAACTAAGATGCCAATAACGTCTTCAACATGCACTTGAACAACTCCAGATTAGAGCTAAACTCGAATATCAGGAATAATTTTAGGATCCTTCCGCTTGCAAGCTCATCATTGAGGATGAGGATATTGCAAATCATGCATCGAGAAGACGAACCTAAAATAATTCGCTAAAGTATCGGTGGGACAATCTGTTTAATTTACCAAAAATTTCAGAAAAAATCACCTGCTAAATATAGATTTGCTAAATATAGATTTGTTTAGATCCATTAAATTGGTTTAAATTAGGTGAAGTTAGGTTAAATTGGGTCAGATTGGGTTAATTGTCTCAAAAATCCTGCTGTCTGGTTCAGACAGACTCCAGCAGAGTCGGGGAAGCGCGGTCCCAGAAAGATTTAGAAAGACTCAGAAAAAGTCTAATAGACTCAAGAAAAGTCTGAAAGATTTAGGAAGAGTCAGACAGCTTCAAAAGGAGTTAGTTTTCATGCAAAAGGTAATTAAACCCCCCTTCCCTGTACCAACTTATAAAACGATTGGACATCGGGGTGCAGGGAAATTAGCAGCCGAAAATACCTTGCAGAGTTTTAAATTAGCTCAAGCATTAGGCCTAACCTGGGTAGAATTTGACACGCAACCCTGCGAAACAGGCGAATGGATCCTTCTACATGACGACAGTTTAGACAGAACCACAAATGGTCAGGGTCTTATTGCCAATACCCCTTTAGAGAAAGTTCTACAACTTAAAGCCGGAAAAGAATTAGAATTTTCTAAAGATACAGGTTTCAATAACGCAAGTTTCAATAAAGCATCTTTCAATAACGCAGGCTCCAATAGTGCAAGCTCCAATAGTGCAAGCTCCAATAGTGCAAGCTCCAATAGTGCAAGCTCCAATAATGCAAGCTCCAATAATGCAGCTTTCAATAACGCAAGTTCCAATGCCGAAGCTATCCCACTATTAGAAGCTATCCCACTATTAAGTGAAGCCTTAGACAGTTTAGCTGCTTTAAATCTTCACCCTAATATTGAAATAAAATCCTCTTTGCCTTTATCTGGAAAATCCTTTGAAAACTTCTTAAAAATAGTGGACGAGCATTGGCCAAGTTCAAAACCCCCTCCTTTGATTTCCAGTTTTCAGGCCGACATTTTATTGGAGATTAAAGATAGAGCTCCGCAATTCCCCTTAGGTTATAATATTGAGCAGATACAACCTCATACAATCAATCTCATCAAAGAAAGAAATTTTTTTAGTTTGCATTGTGATTATGAAATGTTAACTCAAGAAACACTGCAGACATTATTAGCAGAATCCTTTCCCTTACTACTCTATACCGTCAATGATCCCAAACTGGCTCAAGATTATTTCCAAAAAGGAGTCTGGGCTATTTTTAGTGATTTTCCAAACTTGATTGCCCAATCGCTTTTAAAAGCTTAAACTTTAGCAAAGCAATGCTCAGGCTAAGCTAAGCTATGCATAAGCTAAGCTATGCATAAGCTAAGCTTAGCAAGCTAAGTCCTAAGCTAAGCAATGCTAGGTCCCATTTTCTCATGTCCTCAGGTCTCATGTCCTCAGGTCTCATGTTCTCAGGAGAATCTAAAACTTTATGATCATCTTAGACTCCGTTGAAAAAACCTATTCATCACCTCGAGTTTTAATGTCTTTAATGCCCGTATTGAAACCAGTCCTAAAAAAGGTATCGCTGACAGTAGAACCCGGTGAAATAGTGGGTGTTATTGGTAAAAAAGGCGCAGGTAAAACAACTCTATTGCGTTGTATTGCTTTATTGGAACGCCCGAATTTAGGAACTATTATCGTCAATCACTATTCACTGACGAACTTAAATGCAACTGCCCTGACGCTTGCTCGACAATCCTTGGGCTACGTGATGCAAGAAACCTCTTTACAAGCAAGACAATCAATGTCTTTATTAGAATCGCGAACCGTTTACGAAAATATTGCCCTACCGCTAGAGTTAGTTGAATTGCAGAGCTATGAAATCGAACAACGTGTTAAACCTTTAATCAGTTTAGTTGGCCTAACAGATAAAATGCATAGTTATCCGGCTAGTCTTAATCAAACAGAGAAAAAACGAGTCGCCCTAGCAAGGGCCTTAGTTCATAAACCAAAAGTGCTCTTATGTGATGACCCAACAGCAGGGGTAGAAGTTAAGAACAGCCATGCCATTTTACAATTATTGAAAAAAATAAATGAAAACTTTAAAATGAGTATGTTAATTTGCACTCAGGATATTGACGTTATTAAAACACTCTGTCATCGCGTCGTGATCCTACATGAAGGCGAATTTCTAGAAGAAAGTACTACTCTCAATTTATTCTTACAGCCTAAAACTAGCTTGGCAAAAGAATGGGTCAAGGCCTCAACGCGTTTAGAATTACCCGCTGCCCTTCGCCGACGCTTAAAGCCCAAACCTTGTGAATCTTCTAATCCTGTTTTACGTCTGGCTTTTACCAGCACAACCGCTCAGGAAACCTTAATAGCACATATGGTGCAATACTATTTCTTAACGATCAATATTATGCAAGCCCATTTGGAATCGCTTCGAAATGAAACCATTGCTATTATGATAATCGAAGTGATAGATGAACATAACACCCTGGGATCTGCTCTTGCATTTTTAGAAAAACAATCCATCTTTGCTGAGGTATTAGGCTATGCAACAAGAACTCATTAATGCTTTATATGAAACTCTCTTGATGGTTTTTTTATCAGGGATTTTAACTTTGCTCTTCGGTCTCCCTTTAGGAATATTATTAACCATCACAGAATCAAAAAAAATGTTTGTCTATCGGCTACTGAATAAAATACTCAAACCCATCATCCATTTTGCTCAATCTTTACCCTATGTGTTGCTCATGATAACCCTCATGCCAATGAGCAGTTTTCTTTTAAATAGGAAAGATGGATGGCTGTTTGCTATTCTGCCCCTAAGCTTGGTCGCCATTCCTTCTTTTGCTGGCCAATGTCAGATAGCCTTTCTTAAAATTCCCAAAAGTTTAATGGAATTCATGACTTTCTCAGGTGCCACACCATTACAAATAATCCGAAAACTGCTGATCCCCGAAGCTGGGCCTCAATTAATTCTAGCGTTTACCAGAACATTGGTACAATTGATCGGATATTCTGTCATGGCAGGCTTATTAGCAGCTAATGGCTTAGGCGGTCTTGCTATGCAAAAAAGCTATCCGGATTTTCAAATGACTTATGTTGTTGCAACGGCGATTATTTTAGTTTTACTGGCTCAAACAATGCAAGGTGTCGGTTATTTCTTGACTAGAAAAGCTATTGTCAAAACATGAAAAAAACCATCCAGAAAAAAACATGATAGAAAATACTATGACTATGCTGCACAATACAACTACTATGCTACAAAATACGACTCAACACCCTCTGGCAATCACTGCCTTGATTATTTTTATTATTGCTTATATTTTAGTCATTATTGAAGAATTTATACAGCTTAGAAAATCCAAACCTGTCATGGTAGCTGCAGGGATTATTTGGTTGCTGACGGCTTGGCTTGCTCAATCGCAAGGCATGGAAGTTATCATCAACGAAGCCATTACACATTATTTATTAGAATTTACCAATGTATTCCTCTTCATTCTAGTTGCCATGACTTATGTGAATGCCATGGAGGACAGAAACGTTTTTCTTGCGCTGAGAGCCTGGTTAGTTAAACAAGGTTATAGCTATAAACAACTTTTTTGGATAACCGGTCTATTAGCTTTTCTTATTTCTGCCATTGCCGATAATTTAACCACAGCACTGGCTATGTCGGCTGTGATCATCGCTGTTGGCAAAGAAAAACCTAAATTTATTGTTTTGGCCTGCATTAACTTAGTAGTAGCCGCCAATGCGGGTGGGGTATTTTCGCCCTTTGGAGATATTACGACCTTAATGGTTTGGCAGGCCGGGCTAGTACCATTTAAACAATTTTTCTCACTTTTTTTACCCGCTTTGACGAACTTTTTTATTCCAGCTTTTTTCTTATCTTTTGCTGTTCCCAAAGGACGTCCTCCCAAATTACGTGAAAAAGTAGCATTAATACCCGGTGCTTTATGGATAGTCACCCTATTTCTCCTTTCTGTTACTATCACGGTTATTCTGCATCAATTCTTCCATCTTTCCGCCGTGATCGGCATGATGTTAGGACTGGGTTTTCTGCAATTTTTTGCCTACTATACTAAATTTAGCCGAAGGATTCAGCTCTTTGATATTTTCCCAATGATTCAACGTATTGAATGGGATACTTTATTATTTTTTTATGGCGTTATTTTATGTGTCGGGGCTTTGGGTACCTTAGGCTATCTCAGTCATCTCTCATCTGTCTTGTTTCAAAATTGGGGTCAATGGCTCCCACTTGCTTATCAAGCGACACCCGCTAATATCTTTATCGGGGTATTGTCTGCCATTATTGATAATATACCGGTTATGTTTTCGGTTATTACCATGCATCCAGAGATGTCTTTGGGTCAATGGTTATTGGTAACATTGACCGCTGGCGTGGGAGGTAGTTTATTATCAGTAGGCTCTGCTGCTGGTATTGCTTTAATGGGACAGGCGCGTCATTCCTATACCTTTTTCTCACATTTAAAATGGTCTTGGGCTATCGTCTTAGGTTATATCATGAGTATCGCTGTTCATTTATGGTGGAATGCAACTCTTTTTTAAAGACGATGGTCCCTGGAATAATTCACTTGATATGTAGGATCAAATCTAGAAGTTCTAGAATACGATGCCTCAAAACTGGACGTTTTTGAAAATTCAGACGTTATACCTGAAATTATCTGATTACTTTGGGTGGTATTAATGTTATTTGTTGCGACTTGACCCCATTGGCCTTGGCCTAGCGTCAACCTGCAATCGATCTTGATACTTTAGATAGGCATCAATTTCCAATGCGGCTTTTAAACCAGATTCATAGGCTGCAGTGAGGGTATGTTTTTGCCCTCGACGAGTGTAATCTCCTGAAAAATAGAGCCGTTTATATTCTGGTGTTTGTATGGCTAATAAATCCTCTTCAGTACTTAAAAGACCACAATAGGGAACTCCACCCTCTGTAAAACAATCGGAATCCCAACGAGAAATTCTAACTTGTTTAGGTTGGGTCACCGCTGTTTTATAAACTCTTCTTAAGGGAGCTAAGATCCTTTCGATAATATCTCTCTCTTTTTGTTTGGAAAATTTTGCTGCCTGGCCAAAAACATTAGCCATCAAAACAGGACGCCCATCAGTAAAGGGAGAAAGATTAATATATTCTGGCCATTGATTGATGTCGGTATGGTTGGGATAGAGATAATGTCGGTTTTCAGGCCAAAAAGCTTTGTTAAATTCAAGAATAACATGATTTTGTTCTCCCAAACCAAGATGACGAATCGCTTTTTGTTTAGCTTTAGATAAATCGGGTTGAAAGCGAAGAGGATGCTTTTTTAATACTCCCAATGGCACTGCAGATAATATAGCTGCAGCCCGATACTCCTCCCCTGTCTCAGTGATCACTCGTCCTATGGAATCTGCATTCGAATGGTGGATAATTTGAACATTACTTTTTAAAAACAAACTAAAGTTTTGGGTGGCTTCACATTCTTGTAGAAGCCCTTCTATAAGATTATGTGAGCCATTGATAATTAATCTATCCGCAACAATAAAAGTTTCATCATGCATTAATTCTAAGAGAGATACTTCATTGGGCGTTGCTCCGGTATTATGTTGAATAGTAGTAGTAATAATTTGTCTCGCTTTAAATTCCTTAGATCCCTTAGGGGGTATTTGAGAGCTATAGCCTAAGACTGTAGCCAGGGAGGGTTGAGTCACTCTCGGAATGAGTTTGGCATCCTGAATTAGCTTATTGGCTCTCTCAAAGGGTTCATTTAACGGAGCGAGCCATTCAGCAAGCGAACTGTTATCCCCTTCAGAGTTAAAAAAATCGGAATTTAAGGGATCTAATGGAGTAGTTTGAACGTTATAACGTTTAAAAACACTCAGTAATGGATTGGGATTGTTAAGATCTCCAGAACCCTGTAAGTAAGCAGCCCCCAATTCGAAATATTGACCATCCATGACCTGACTATGTAATCTGCCCCCCCAAACGATTTCTCGCCTCTAGGGCGCAAACCTGATAACCAAGCTTGGTTAAATGGGCACTGGCTGTTAAACCCGATAGCCCACAACCTATTACAATTACGTCGTAAGTTTTATTATTCATTCAATGTCTTCATTTGCCTATCCCCAGCTTCTATCGTTTCTCTTTACTATTATAAGGGATAGATCCATTATCTTCATCAGATAAAGAACTTAGGACTCAATCATTATTTCTTTAATTGAATGTAGCATTTTTTGAAAGGGTATGATAGTCATTTCAGAGGGATATACAAATTCGTCATATTATTTCTAATATGTCGTCAATATCAAAATGACCAAATAAGAAGAAGCTTATCAAAGCTTAGCAGACGTTGAACCTCCGCCATCACCCGCATCTTTTTTAGTGCTTGAATTGCTTTGTGCTTGCTGAACCGATGGCTGTTGGCCCGCCTCATTGCCACTTTTCTTA